>Ga0255028_100001_pt1 | contig 146992 bp, 131 predicted proteins | sample DRGLUT_MetaT_FD_178168 | JGI IMG/M metagenome (GOLD analysis project Ga0255028, IMG submission 178168) | Metatranscriptome of freshwater microbial communities from Pennsylvania, United States - DR:GLUT (Metagenome Metatranscriptome) | ecosystem: Environmental > Aquatic > Freshwater > Creek...
CCAGACGAGGATGTGGGCGACCACGGCAATCGCCGTGAAGATGAGGAAGCTCGTCAGGAAGATCGCGTGGAACTCCTTGGCTTCCGGTTCCGTCAGCCCGGACAGGCTGCTCGGTCTTTCTGTTGCAACGGGTCCACCGGCCATCGTTCAGACCTCCGTGTGTTGGCCGCGCTTCTCGCGAAGCGCGACGGGTTCAGCCGTGATGCCTGGGTGGTCACGGCCAGACTTCCCCCGCGTCACCGGACGGAAGCATCTCGATCAGGGCGTTCAGCCCATAAAGGCGAAGGGGATGGCCTGGACCGCCATGGCGCGGGCCTCGCCGAAGACGGACCGGCGCGCCGGCGCCAGGCCCGGCCGGGCGGGCTCGCGGGCCGGCCGGAACCGGTTCAGCGTCGCAGCGGCGAGGAAGAACGGATAGGTCGCCGCCAGGATCAGCCGGAACTGGATCTCTTCCTGGTGCTGGCGGTCGGTCGCGACCATCGTGCGCATCGTCAGGTCTCCTCTGGGGCTTGAGAAAAGCAGGGTCACGCGGGGATCCCCCCGGCGAAGTCGGCGCGGGCGCGCGCCACATGGGCGGGCGCCACGGCATCGGATTCGGCATCGCGGGCGGCCCGCTCGGCGGCGTCGCGCAGGCGCTTGGCGGCGGATATGCGGGCCAGCACCGGCTGCGCCTCGACCAGAGCGTCCAGCGCCTGCCGGGCGGCCTCGTCCCAGGGCAGCTCCGCGTGCCGCCGTGCCGGGGTGGCCTCGACCTTGTCCATGTCGCGGGCGAGCGGCAGGATGTGGAAGAGGGTATCGAACAGGGCGTTGCAGACCTCTTGGACGAGGTAGGTCGCACCGGCGTAGCCCATGAACGGCGTGCCGGTGTGCCGCCGGATGATCGCCCCGGGGAACGAAGCCGGGACGTAGGTCGCCCGGGCGCCGCACTCGGCGAGGTACATTCGCTCGTTGAACGAGCCGAACAGCACCAGCGGGGGCTTCGCGGCGATCGCTGCCCGCACGGCCGCGTTGTCGGGCTTCTGCCCGGCGGAGCGGCTGAAGGCGAAATGGCAGGGCAGGCCCATCTCGTCTTCGAGGAAATGGCGCACGCCTCGCGCGTAGGTCTCCGTGGCGACGATGCCGAAGCTCGCCGTGCCAAAGAAATCCTGCGTCACCGAGCGCCAGAGATCCCAGATCGGCTTGATCGTGGTGTGACGCTCGCGCTCGATGAAAGGCTCCGGATCAAGCCCGAGGATGTCGCCCAGCGACCGCAGGAACTTGCTGGTCGAGAGCACGCCGATAGGCGCCTGCAGGTAGGGCCGCTCCAGATCCTCGCAGAGCAGCCGCCCGAACTCGCGGTAGAGGCAGATATTGGCGTCAGCGTTGACGAGCTTCGGCACGTCCGCAAGGTGCGCGCCCAGCGGAAAGGTGAGGTTCACCTCGGCGCCGATCCCCTCAACCAGCCGCCGGATCTCGGCGAGGTCGGAGGGCATGTTGAACGTGCCGTAAGCCGGTCCGATCAGGTTCACCCGCGGCTTCTCGCCGGGCTTCTTCTCCGGCCGGGCCGGGATGCCCTTCTTGGCGAATTTCTTGGCGCCGTATTCCTGCCAGAGCCAGCGCATGGCGCGGTCGGCGGCCTGCCATTGGTCCTCGTCGATGGTACGGGGAAGAAAGCGCTGAAGGCCGGTCCCCTCGGGCGTCACGCCGCCGCCGATCATCTCGGCGATCGATCCGGTGACCACCACGCTGGGCTGGCCCGGATCGAGGGTCGCGTGCGCGCGCTTCATCGCGCCCTCGGTGCCGTGCCGGCCCAGTTCTTCTTCCGCGAGGCCGGTCACGACGATCGGCAGCTCATGGGGTGGCAGCGCGTCGGTGTAGTGCAGAACCGAGGTGACCGGCAGATTCTCGCAGCCGACGGGGCCGTCGATGACGACCTGCAGGCCCTTGATCGCCGTGAAGACGTAGACCGCGCCCCAGTAGCCGCCGGCCCTGTCGTGATCGAGAATCAGCATCAGGCCATCTCCCCGATCGGCTTCTTGGGGCCTTCGATCTTCGGTCCCTGGCGCTTCTGCGGCACCTCCTGCCAGACGCCCGCGGCGTGGCCGGTGCCGACGCCCTCGAAGAAGTCGCGCATCGCCTCGAACCGCGCCTTGTTGCCGAGCGCGGCGTTGATCACCGTGGCGAGCGAGCCCGCGCCGGCCGCGCCCATCAGCGGGCGCGCCGAGATCAGATTGGTGAAATAGAGGGCCGGCGTGCCGCGCTCCTTGGCCCGCTGGACAACCGGCGTCGTGCCGATGGCGAGGTCGGGCCTGAGCGAATCGAGGGCGTACAGATCGTCCTCGAGCGAGGCCCGATAATGCACCTGCGTGCCGCGGGCTTCCAGCCAGTCGCGGTCGGCCTCCGACCAGGGCGTGCGCGGGCAGGCGGTGCCGACGTAAGGAACCTCGGCGCCGCTCTCGACGAGGAGGCGTGCCACCAGCAATTCCGATCCTTCGTAGCCGGACAGCGTGATCCGGCCCTTGATCGGCATCGCGCCGAGCGCCCCGCGGATGCCGGGCAGGATCCGGTTCTTGGCCGCCTCGACAGTGGCGCGGGCAACCCCGCAGGCCTCGCCGATCCGGTCGAGCCAGTCGGCGGTGCCGTCGACACCTACCGGAGCGGACCCGACGATTGGCCGGCCGGCCGCTTCGAACTCGCGGATCGAGGCGGTGTAGAACGGATGGATCGCCGCCACGGCTGCGCAGTCGAGGGCGGCGTAGAGTTCGCGCCACTCGCGGGTCGGGACGACCGGCCCGGCCGCCAGCCCCAGGGGCTCCAACAGCGAGCCGATCACCACCGGATCAGCCGGAAACACCTCGCCGAGCAGCGCCACGCTCGGGCGCTCGGAACGGCCACCACGGGGCGCGGCTACCGGACCCTGCTCGGCTTCCGACCGGGCGACCTTCAGCATGGCGCCGGCCAGAACGTCCTTGGCCTCGGCATGGGTCGGGACGCCGAAGCCCGGCACGTCGATGCCGATCACCCGGACGCCGTCGATCTGTTTCGGCAGCAGGCGCAGCGGCACGCCCGAGGCCGTCGGGACGCACAGATTGATGACGACGACGGCGTCGTAATCCTCGGGCTTCGCGGTGGCGTGGACAGCCTCGCGGATGTCCTCGAACAGCTTGCCTGTGACGAGCGTCTCCGAGTTGAACGGCACGTAGCCGACGCTGCGCTTCGCCCCGTAGAAATGCGACGTGAAGGTCAGGCCGTAGACGCAGCAGGCGCTGCCCGAGAGGATCGTCGCGGTCCGGCGCATGCGCAGGCCGACCCGGAGCGAGCCGAAGGCCGGGCACATGCTCTGCGGCTGGTCGTGCGGGCCTTGCGGATAGTCGCTGCGCAGCTGCGCCAGGGTCTCGGACATGCCGGCGGCTTCCGCGGCCGCCGCCATCGCGTCCTTGCCGGCATGGCAGCCGAGCCCGTCGCCCTTCGTGGCGGCGATGTCGATGGACGGGGCTGCCTTGCGGGCCCGGAGATCGGCGATGTCGAGGGAGACGGCCATGCGCGTCAAACCTCGTCGTAGACGACTTCGAGGGACGGCTTGGTCACGTGCGCGACGCCGCACATGTCCTCGTGGGTCGCCGGCACCAGGACGACGTCACGGCCCGTGACATCGCTGGAGAACAGGCCGAGCAGACCGTCCTGCGTGAGCGGCGTCGGCCGGTGCGGGGCGGCCTCGGCGACGTTGGCGGCTAGATCCGAGAACAGGCTGCCCCAGCGGCTCTCCGGCCGGCCGATGATCTCGTAGTTGGCGCTCTTGCGGCGGATGTCGTCGTCGGCCGGGATCGATGCCAGGACCGGGATGCCGGCCGCCTCCGCGAAGGCCTGGGCCTCGCCGGTGCCGTCATCCTTGTTGATGACGAGGCCGCCGATGCCGACATTGCCGCCGAGCTTGCGGAAATACTCCACCGCCGAGCAGACGTTGTTGGCGACGTAGAGCGACTGCAGGTCGTTCGAACCGACGACGATGACCTTCTGGCACATGTCCCGGGCGATCGGCAGGCCGAAGCCGCCGCAGACCACGTCGCCCAGGAAGTCGAGCAGGACAAAGTCGAAGCCCCACTCGTGGAAGCCCAGCTTTTCCAGAAGCTCGAAGCCGTGAATGATGCCGCGGCCGCCGCAGCCGCGCCCGACCTCAGGGCCACCGAGTTCCATGGCGTAGACGCCGTCGCGCTTGAAGCAGACATCGCCGATCGCAACCGCCTCGCCGGCGAGCTTCTTCTTGGTCGAGGTCTCGATGATCGTCGGGCAGGCCTTGCCGCCGAAGAGCAGCGAAGTCGTGTCGCTCTTCGGGTCGCAGCCGATCAGCAGGACCTTCTTGCCCTGCTGGGCCATCATGTAGCTGAGATTGGCCAGCGTGAACGACTTGCCGATGCCGCCCTTACCGTAGATCGCGATGATCTGCGTCTCTTTCTTCGCCGGCGCCGTGACGACGGCGTCCGGCTCGATCGCGGCCTCGGCGCGGAGTCGCGCGGCCTGGGAGAGGGCGGCCTTGTTGAGCTGAACGTTCACGCGGCGTCCCTCCAGTCGAGGATCATCTTCAGGCAGGCGGGATCGGCGAAGGCGGTGCGGTAGGCTTCTTCGGCCTCTGCCGCCGGTGCGCGATGGGTGATCAGCCCGTCGAGCGAGAGCCGACCGCTGTCGATCAGCATGGTCACGGCGGAGAGATCCTCGGGCCGGAACTCTGCGGAGATCCTGATCCGCGCCTCGCGCATGAAGGCGGGCGGGAAAGCGAAGCTGAGGGGCGCCTCGTAGAACCCAGCGAGCACGATCTCGCCCCCAGGAGCGAGCCGGGCGATCAGGGTATCGAGGCCGTCGGCGTTGCCGCTGACATCGGTGATGACTGCATAATCGCGTCGTTGATCGTCCTCCGGCGCCAGCACCGCGTAGCCCTGCGCCCCGACATGGCGCGCCGGATTTGTCTCCCACACGGTCGGCTCGGCACCCGCCGCCAGCGTGAGGCGGGCCAGGAGTCGCCCGAGCACACCATGGCCGACGATCAGAGGCGTCGCGCCGGCACAAATCCCCCCGAGGGCCCGGTATGCGGTGGCTGCCAGGGCGAGCAGGCAGGCCTGGTCGCCGAGTGCGGCATCGACCGGAACGAGCCGGGCGGCCGGGGCGACGAGATGCGAGGCGGCGCCGCCGAACAGGCCTCGGACGGGCCCGAAGCAGCGCGCGCCCGGAACGTAGACGGTCTGGCCGACCCGCACCGTTCCGCCCGAATCGGCTTCGATCACCGAACCGACGGATTCGTAGCCCGGCACCAGGGGATATCCCATGCCGGGAAACGGTGGCATCCGGCCCGACCAGAGAAGACGCTCGGTGCCGGTGCTGATGCCGCTCCAGGCGATGGCAACGACCGCGTCAGCTTCGCCGGGCGGCGTCAGCGCGAGGTGCTTGACCGTGAGGCGCTCCGGACGTTCGAGAATGACGGCCAAGGATTCCATGATTGGGATTGTCCGCCCGCTGTTGCGCGACTCTCGAAGCACCGACGCCGTTGAGTGTCATCCTAGATAGACATATGTAAGCGTCAAGTCAGACGGACACTTTCGCGCTCGATTTTTGGGCGATCAGCACGCGGGTGAGCAGCGGGCGCCGGGTTTTGGGCTCGCGGACGGCGCCGAAACCCGCCGTACACAGCATGGTGCGGAGTTCTTCGACGCGACGCGGCCGGCCAGAGCCCATGGCGAGCAGGTAGAAACCGAAATACGCGTCGCCGACGGGCTCTGCGCCGGAGGTCCCGGCCATCGGCTCGGCAACGACCAGGATCCCTCCGGGCGCCAGAGCGGCGTGCGCGGCTTTGATCAGGGCCTGCGCCGGGACGTCGTCGTGATCATGGACGATTCGGACCAGCGAAATCGCATCTGCTCCGGCCGGCAATCCGCCGTGGAAATCGCCGCTGCAGCAGGTGATCCGCTCACCGAGACCGAGGCGCGCGAGGCGGACCCGCGCGCGGTCTGTCACGGCGGGAAGATCGAGGAGCGTCAGCTGCGGTGCCGCGTGCCGGCGGGCAACCGCCTGGAGGAACGCGCCCTCGCCGCCGCCGACATCCATCAGGTGTCGGACCCGCGACAGGTCGCACGCGTCGAGTACGTCCTCGGCGATCATGGCCTGAGAGGCACCCATAAGGCCGCTGTAGGGCGCCACGGTCTGCGCATCACCCGCCGCGCCGGTGGCGTAGGGCCAATAGCCGGAGAGCCGGGTCGGCCGTGCCTGTCCGCGCAAGAGCGCGACCGGATCCGCGAGGTCGGCGTAGAGGAGCGCGTGGTGCTCGACCATCGCGGCGATGCCCGGGTTGCCGACGAGCGCTGCCCCGAGATCCGCGAGCGCGAACCGATCATCCGAGACGGCGCGCAACAGCCCGAGCGATTCGGCCGCCCGCAGCAGGCGGCGGGTGGTGTCCGGTGAAAGGTCGAGGCGGCGGGCCAGCGCTGCGACGGAGAGCGGCCCTTCGGCGAGGATCCCGAACAGATCGAGGCGGATGCAGGCCGTGAGCACCTGCGCGTACACGAAACCTGCGCAGAGATCGAACAGGGCCCGGGTGTTCCGCCGAGCAATCCGGCGGGTGAGGGGGAAGCCTGCCGCCCAGCGCTGGAAGCGCGGGCTGGCCACGAGGCGGTTGCGCCACGCCAGCCACCGATCTCCGAAGGCTGCAGGGGCTGGCGCCAAGGCCGTGGCGCCGGGGAGCGGGCCGGCGCTCAGGCCACCACCGCGCGCAGGCTCGCCGGCAGAAATAGCCGCGCCTGCGCCTCGATCTCGGCGGTGAGTGCCGCCGCGCCGGGACAGGCCGGGATCGCCGCCACGGCCTCGCGGGTCAGCCGCGACAGGCGATCCAGCGCTCCGCCGGTGCCGAGGAGCGCCGCCGCGTTCGGTCGGCCGAGGGTGGCGTCGCGCCCGGCCGGCTTGCCGATCTCCTCTTGGCGGCAGGCCACGTCACGCAGGTCGTCGGCGACCTGGTAGGCCTCGCCGAGGCATTCTCCGAGCCTGCGCCACGGCTCCGGCTCCGATCCGGCGGCTGCGGCACCCGCAGCAGTGGCAGCCGCGAACAAGGCGCCCGTTTTCGCCTGCTGGTAATCGCTGAGGCTCACATGCGCCTCCGATTCCCAAGCCTGCCCTGCCGCGATGCCGGAGGGTGAGCCAGCTGCGCGTCCGAGCAGACCCACGAGCCGTACGAGCCGTCCCGTGTGAAGCCCTGCGGACCGGGCCAAGGTCTCGAACGCCAGCACGATCAGGGCATCGCCGGTGAGCACCGCGATGGGTTCGCCGAAGGCGACGTGGATCGAGGGCTTCTGCCGGCGCATCGGTGCGTCGTCGAAGCAGGGAAGGTCGTCGTGGACCAGGGAGGCGCAATGCAGGAGCTCGATCGCCGCCGCGGCCGCTTCGGAACCGGCCGGATCATCGTCGCCGCAGGCCTGGGCCACCGAGAGGCAGAGGCGCGGGCGGATGCGGTGCCCACCGGGAAAGACCGCGTAACGGAGGGCGTCCGCGAGGAGTGGCGGCGCGCCCGGCGCCTCCGCGTAAGCAACGGCGCGATCCAGGGCGATCTCGATTCGACGACCCGAGTCCATCGCGTTGCCTCCCGTGTCGTATTTGGTTGTCATCGACCGGTGTCATTTCTTATTGACACTTACGGCGCCGCAGATCAATGCCGACGACGGGCGGAATGCGAGGCGATCGTGGCGCAGGGACGCGTCATCGTGATTGGAGCGGGCATCGGCGGGCTCGCGGCCGCGCTGCGGCTCGCCCATGCCGGGCTCGACACGCTCGTCCTCGAGCGGGCTTCTTTGCCCGGCGGCAAGATGCGCGCGATTCCGGTCGGCGCGCGGGCCGTCGAGGCAGGCCCGACCGTCCTGACGATGCGTTGGGTCTTCGAGACCCTTTTCGACGAATGCGGCGCGAATCTGGCAGACCGGATCGCGCTGACACGGGCCGATCTCCTCGCGCGCCATGCCTGGAGCCGCGACGAGCGGCTGGATCTCTTCGCCGACATCGATGCCTCGGCCGACGCGATCGCAGCCTTCGCGGGTTCGCGGGAGGCGGAGGGGTACCGGCGCTTCTGCGCCCGCTCGGCCGAAGTCTATCGGACGCTGGAAGGTCCGTTCATCCGGGAGGGCCGGACCAGTCCGGCGGGTCTCGCGCAGCGGGTCGGGTTTTCCGGGCTCGGCGACCTTTGGCGGATCCAGCCTTTTGCCACCTTGTGGTCTGCGCTGGGCTCATTCTTCCACGATCCCCGCTTGCAGCAGCTGTTTGGCCGCTACGCCACCTATTGCGGCGCCTCGCCGTTCACCGCCCCGGCGACCCTGATGCTCGTCGCCCATGTCGAGCAGGCCGGGATCTGGACCGTTGCGGGCGGCCTGAGCGCGCTGGCCCGGGCCGTGGCGGATCTCGCTGCGGAGCGGGGTGCCGCGTTCCGGTACGGCGCCGAGGTCGACCGGATCGTCGTGGAGCGGGGCCGGGTGGCGGGCGTGATCCTGGCCGACGGCGAGCGGATCGCGGCCGACCGGGTCGTCTGCAATGCCGATTGCGCGGCCTTGGGCGCCGGTCTTTTCGGCGCGGAGGCCGCGTCTGCCGGCGAGCGGCTCGCGCCGTCCGAGCGCTCGCTCTCGGCCGTGACGCTATGCGCGACCGCAATCCCCACGGGCTTCCCCCTCGCCCACCACACCGTGTTCTTCTCGGGGGATTACCGCGCCGAGTTCGACGCGATCCTGCGCGCCCGCCGGCCGCCCGACGACCCCACGGTCTACATCTGCGCCCAGGACCGGACCGATGCCGAGCCGCCGGCGCCCGGGCCCGAGCGCCTGCTGATGCTCGTCAACGCCCCGGCGGATGGCCGGGACCGCCCGCTCACGCCGATGGAGATCCGGACATGCGAGAGGAATCTGATGCGCCGGCTCGAAGCCTGCGGGCTGACGCTGGAATCGACATCCGGTCCGGTCACGACGACGCCGCGGGAGTTCGAGGCGCTGTTTCCGGGAACGGGGGGCGCGCTCTACGGGCGGGCGGCCCGGGGCTGGGCGGCGACGTTCAAGCGAGCCGGCGCGCGGACGGACCTCCCGGGCCTGTATTTGGCGGGGGGTTCGATCCACCCCGGCCCGGGTGTGCCGATGGCGGCGCAGTCGGGCCGGCTGGCGGCCACCGCGATCTTGGACGACCTCGCTTCGACGGCGCGGTCGCGCGGGGCGGCTACGCGTGGTGGTATGTCGATGCGGTGAGCGACGACGGCCGGCAAGGGCTGACGATTATCGCGTTCATCGGCAGCGTATTCTCGCCCTACTACGCCTGGAGCGCCGACAAGGACCCGTTCGCGCATTGCGCGATGAACGTGGTCCTGTACGGCGACCGAAGCCGCTTCGCCATGACCGAGCGTCGCGCTGCCAGCCTCGACCGCAGCCCGGACCACATCGCGATCGGGCCGAGCGCGATGACGTGGGACGGCACGGCGCTAACGGTTCGGATCGACGAGCGCGGCGCGCCGCTGCCTTACCGCCTCCGCGGCACGATCCGGCTCGAGCCGCGAGGTTTCACCGACGGCCCCTTCCTTCTCGACCGGGCCGGGCGCCACCGCTGGTGGCCGATGGCACCGTCGTCCCGCGTCGAGGTCGCCTTCGAGCAGCCGAACCTTCGCTGGCGCGGGAGCGGCTACTTCGACACCAACGACGGCGACGAGCCCCTGGAGGCAGCCTTCACGCGGTGGACGTGGTGCCGGGCCGAGCTGCCCGACGGTGCTGCCATCCTGTATGACGTCCACCACCGTCAGGGTGGCGGTCAGAACCTGTCGCTGCGCTTCGCCAGCGACGGCAGCCGCCGCGAGCTCCGCCCGCCCGCGCCCGCAGCCCTGCCGGCCACCAAGCTCTGGCGGATGGGGCGGGAAACCCGCAGCGACGATGGCCGCTCGCGAGTGCTCACGACCTTCGAGGACACGCCGTTCTACGCGCGCTCGCTGCTCGCCTCGACCCTCGGCGGCGAGCCGGTGCGGGCGATGCACGAGAGCCTGTCGCTGGACCGGTTCCGCAATTCGCTGGTGCGGCTGATGCTGCCGTTCCGGATGCCACGGCCGCTGGTGCGTTAGTTAGGCCGCCGCGCTCTGAACCGGACGCGCGCTTCACGCCGCTGACCCCGTCATTCCGGGGCCGCGCAGCGGAGCCCGGGATCACGGGGCCACTGGCTCGTCGAGCATTCGCGTTCCGTCACGCGCTCGACCCCCGACACGCCCGCGGGCCGCCGCGGTGTTTGCCGTACGGCCCGGCTTGTGCGAGAGGGCGGCGGCTGCGATCCTTGCGCCGTCAAACGGGGCGGTCTCCTTGATGCGAGTGGACGAGGCGTCTCCCGCCCCACGCGTCCTGATCTACAGCCACGACACCTTCGGGCTCGGCCATCTGCGGCGCTCGCGGGCGATCGCCAACGCGATCGTGGCGCGCAACCGCGGGGCGCGGGCGACGATCGTGTCGGGCTCGCCGGTGATCGACCGTTTCGGTTTCGCGCCCGGCGTGCGCACGGTCCGCCTGCCGCCGGTGACGAAGTTCCGTGACGGCGGCTATGCGAGCCTCGACGGCGACATTCCCCTGGCTCGGACGGTCGCGCAGCGATCGGCGATCATCGCGCAGGCCTGCGAAGCCTTCAGGCCCGACCTCATCATCGTCGACAAGGAGCCCGCGGGCTTTCACGGCGAGTTGATGCCGGTGCTCGAGGCGGCCGCAAGCCGCGGGATCCGGCTCGTCCTCGGCCTGCGCGACGTGCTCGACGATGCCGACCGCCTCGTTCCCGAATGGGAGCGCAAGGGTGCGGCCGAGACGATGGCACGCTTCTACGACGAGATCTGGGTCTACGGGCTCAGCCGCATCCATGAGCCTTTGGCAGCCTTGCCGATGGAGGCCGAGATGTCTGCGCGGATCGGTGACCGCCTGATCTACACAGGCTATCTCCGCCGGGCGCTCCCCGAGCCGCGTGCCGACCGGGAGGAGCCAGCCATTGCGGGCGGCCCGTTCATCCTCGTGACACCGGGCGGTGGCGGCGACGGCGCGACGCTCATCGACTGGGTGATCGGCGCCTATGAGATCGATCCCGGGATCCCCCTCCCCGCCCTGATCGCGTTCGGCCCGTTCCTCGATGCGGCAACCCGCGAGGGCTTCGCGGGGCGCATCCGCAGGCTCGCCGGGCGGATCTCCGCGATCACCTTCGACAGTGAGATCGAGTTCCTGATGCGCAAGGCGTCCGGCGTCGTGGCGATGGGCGGCTACAACACCTTCTGCGAGATCCTGTCCTTCGACCGGCGCGCGATTCTGGTCCCCCGCACCGAGCCGCGGCGGGAACAGGCGATCCGCGCGCAGGCGGCCGAGCGGCTGGGGCTCGTCCGGGTTCTGCTGGAAGCCGACGGCCGAGCGCCCGAGCGCATGGCTGCGGCCTTGCGCGCCCTGCCGGATCAGTCCGAGCCGTCGCGGGTCCTGGTTCCGGGCCTGCTCGACGGCCTCGACGCGGTTGCCCGCAGGGTCCGGGCCCTGGCGGGCGTTGCGGTGGAGCCCTCCTGCGTGCGGGCTTTCTCATGAAGCCCGCACGGGTCGCAGTGGTGCTCAAGGGCTACCCGCGGTTGTCCGAGACCTTTATCGCGCAGGAATTGCTGGCCCTTGAACGACGCGGCCTGTCCCTGGAGATCTGGTCGCTGCGCCGGCCGACCGACCGGGCGCTGCATCCGATGCACAGGCAGATCCGGGCGCCAATCGCCTACCTTCCCGAGTATCTTCGCGACGCGCCGCTGCGCGTGCTCGCCGGCCTCGCCGCCGCGCTTCGGCGACCGCGCGCAGGGGCGCTTCTCAAGCTGTTCGCCCGTGATTTGCGGCGCGACCCGACCGCCTCGCGCATCCGGCGGCTCGGGCAGGCCCTGGTCCTCGCGCGGGAGCTGCCCGCCGACATCGCGCATCTCCACGTACACTTCCTTCACACGCCCGCCAGCGTCGCCCGCTATGCCGCGCTTCTGACCGGCCGTGACTGGAGCTTCTCCGCCCACGCCAAGGACATCTGGACGACCCCGGACTGGGAATTGCGCGAGAAGCTCAAAGACGCCACCTGGGGCGTGACCTGCACCCGCGATGGTCTCGCGCGCCTCGATCGCCTGGCTCCCGGCCGGACGCTTCTCGCCTATCACGGTCTCGACCTCGGCCGTTTTCCCGCTCCGCCCGCGGCGCGCGCGCCTCGTGACGGCTCGGATCCCACGGCACCGCTCCGGCTCCTCTGCGTCGGCCGGCTCGTCGCCAAGAAGGGGCATGACGACCTCATCGACGCCGTGGCCGCCCTACCCGCAAGCCTGCACTGGCGCCTCGATTTGATCGGCAACGGCGAGATTCGGCGCGCTCTCGAGGCGCAGGTCGACGCGCGCGGTCTGTCGGGACGGGTGTCGTTCCGCGGCTCCCTGGCGCAGCCCGACGTGATCGCCGCCATGCGCGAGGCGGACCTGTTCGTGCTGCCGACGAAGCCTGCACCCGGAGGCGACCGCGACGGGCTGCCGAACGTGCTCATGGAGGCCGCGAGCCAAGCCCTGCCGATCCTCGCGACCAGCTTCGCGGGCACGCCGGAATTCCTCACCGACGGGGTGCATGGGGTGCTGGTCCCGCCCGGCAAACCTGCAATCCTGGCATCGGCTCTCGAACGTCTTGCGGGTGACCCGGCCCTGCGCCGGCACCTGGGTGAAGCCGCGCGGGCACGGCTCGTGCAGAACTTCTCGGAGGAAGCCGCGATCGACCTGATCGCGGGCCGGCTTCGTGCCTCCGTGGGGCTCGGAGCTGCCGCTTCGGCAAGCGAACAGGAGCTGTCCGCGTGCGCGTCCTGATCGCGGTGACGCATCTGCTCGGTGCCGGCCATCTCACCCGGGCCGCCGCCCTCGCCCGCGCCTTCGTCGAGGCTGGTCACGGCGTGGTGCTGATATCCGGCGGGGTTCCGGCCCCGATGGTGCGGCTCGACGGCGTGCACCTCGTGCAATTGCCGCCGCTGCACATCGCCGGGACGGCTTTCGGGACGCCGCTCGGCCCGGATGGCGAGCCGGCGGATGCGGCGCTGCTGGCCTCCCGCCGCGCGCTGATGATCGAGGCCCTGGCGGCGTTCCGGCCGGACGTGGTCATCACTGAGCTGTTCCCGTTCGGCCGCCGGGCGCTCGCCGGGGAGTTCCTCGCCCTGGTGGAGGCCGCCCGCGCACGGACGCCGCGCCCGCTCGTCCTCGCCTCCGTGCGGGACATCCTGGTCGCCTCATCCAAGCAGGAGCGGATCGCCGACGCCCATGACCGCGTGGCGGCGCTCTACGATGCCGTCCTGGTCCACAGCGATCCGGCGCTGATCCCGCTCGACGCGTCCTGGCCGCTCGACGGACGGACGCGCGCGATGATCCGCTACACCGGGTACGTTGACGAGGGGAGCCGCCCGGCTTCGGTCCCCGCGCGGGGCGGTGTGCTGGTCGCCGCGGGCTCCGGGCCGGCCGGGCTGGTCCTGCTCCGCGCAGCGGCCGAGGCCGCCCGGCGGCGGCCCGACCGCGGCTGGCAGATCCTGGCCGGGCACGGCGTCCCGGATCCGGATCTGCGCGCGATCGGACAGGGCCTGGCCGAGGGCGTGCTCAGCCGCGCCCGACCCGATTACCGCAGCCTGCTGGCGGCGGCGGCGCTGTCGGTGAGCCAATGCGGCTACAACACCGCCACCGATCTCCTCGCCACCGGGACGCCGGCCGTGCTGGTCCCATTCGAAGCCGGGGGCGAGACCGAGCAGCGGCTGCGCGCCGAGCGCTTGGCCGCGCGCGGCCTCGCCCACGTCCTGCCGGAGGCGGATCTCAGCGCGGACACGCTTCTCCGCGCAGTGGCTGCCCGGAGCGTCGCGCCGACGCCCGATGCCCATAGCTTCGATCTCGGGGGTGCCAGGCGCTCGGTCGAGATTACCGCGGCGCTGCTGGACATCCGCCGGCGCATATCCCGCGGGCCTGCGGCGCGAAACGGATCTGACCTGCTGGACAGCGCTCTGGACGAGGCCGCGTCGCGCGGCCGGCAGGTCGGATTCTTCTGGCGCGACGACGACGCCGTTACCGCTACGCCGGCTCTCGATCGGCTGATCGCGCTCGCCGAGGCCCACGCCGCGCCGGTCCTGCTCGCCGCCATACCGGCCGGCATCGAACCCGCACTCGGCCGCCGGCTCGCCGCTGCGCGCAACGTGAGCGTCGCGGTCCACGGCCTCGCGCATCGCAATCACGCGCCCGCCGGCGAGAAACCCGCGGAGTTCGGCGCTCACCGGCCGCTCGCCGAGCTCGTGGCCGATGCCGGGGCCGGCCTACGCCTCGCGCAGGAGCGCGTGCCGGGTTCGGCCTTGCTTGCGGTCTTCGTGCCGCCCTGGAACCGCCTCGCCTCGACGGTTGCGGCCGCCCTGCCGGATCTCGGCTATCGCGGCCTCTCCGCGGTGCCTGGCGCGCCGGTCCCGGGTCTGCGCCGCGTCGACGCGACATTGGATCCGATCGATTGGCGCGGGTCCCGGTCGCTGCGGGATCCGGAGGTGCTGCTGCGCGAACTGGCTGCCGATATCGCACGCGCGCCGGGTCGGCCTGTGGGCCTGCTGACTCACCATCTCGGCCATGACAAAGCGATCTGGGACTTCGTGGAAGCGCTACTGGCACGTCTCCTCAAGCATCCCGCGATCCGCGCGCTCGATCCGCGTGAGCTTTTCGACGATGCCGCGATGGACACCATCAGTCCGGCGCCGCATTCTTCAGTCCCGTCGATCGCGAGGACTGGTTGAGCCCGCTACTGTCCATCCGCGACCTCGCCGTCGCCTTTCGGACCGAACCCACACCGTTCGAGGCCCTGCACGGCTTGTACCTCGACGTCATGCGCGGGCGCACCCTCGCGCTCGTCGGCGAGTCCGGATCGGGGAAGTCGGTGACCGCTCAGGCGATCCTGCGGATCCTGCCGCCCTCCGCGTCCATCACCCGCGGCCAGATCCTGTTCCGCGACGGCGCCGGGGAGACCGATATCGCTCGCCTTCCGGTCGAGAGCTCGGCGATGCAGGCGATCCGCGGGCAGCGCATCGCGATGATCTTCCAGGAGCCGATGACCTGCCTGTCGCCGCTGCACACGATCGGCGACCAGATCGGCGAAGCTCTGCGCATCCATACCGGCGCCGACCGGCGGGAGGCCGACGCACGAACGCAGGAGGCGCTCGCCCGGGTCGGCTTCCCGGATCCGCGCCGCGCCCTGAAGACCTACCCGTTCGAGCTGTCCGGCGGGCTGCGCCAGCGCGCCATGATCGCCATGGCGCTGATCCTGAAGCCGACCCTCTTGGTCGCCGACGAGCCGACCACGGCGCTCGACGTGACCACCCAGGCCCAGATCCTCGCCCTGCTCGCCCGGCTCCAAGAGGAGACCGGGATGGCGATCCTGCTCATCACCCACGATCTCGGCGTCGTCGCCAACATCGCCCACGACGTGGCGGTCCTGTATCGCGGCCGCCTCGTGGAGGCCGGGCCGCGCGACACGGTGATGCGCGCGCCGGGCCACGCCTACCTGCGCGCGCTGCTTCACGCCGTCCCCCGGTTCGACATGGCGCCGGGCGAGCGGCTGACGCCGATCCGCCCGGCCCGGGCCGAGATCCCGCCGGTCCAGGCGCGACCGCCGCTCGCGGGCCCACTCCTCCAGGTCGAGGGCGTGAGCAAGACGTTCACGCTGCGTGCCGGCCGCCTTTGGCAGAAGCCCCGTCTGGTGCACGCGGTCTCGGACGTTTCGCTGAGTCTCGCGGCCGGCCAGACCCTCGGCCTCGTGGGCGAATCCGGCTCTGGCAAGACCACGGTGTCCAAGATGATCATGCGGGCGCTCCGGCCGGATTCGGGACGCATCCTGTTCGACGACGGCACCGGCCCACGGGACGTCCACACCTTGAGCGGCGACACTTTGTTCGCCTACCGGCGCACGGTGCAGTTCGTCTTCCAGGACCCCTACGCCTCGCTCGATCCGCGCATGACGGTCCGCCAGATCCTGTCCGAGCCGATGGAGATCCACGGCGTCCCCGCGGCCGAGCGACGGGAGCGCTGCCGGGCGCTGATGGCGATGGTCGGCCTCGACGTCGCTGGCCTCGGCCGCTACCCGCACGCCTTCTCGGGCGGCCAGCGCCAGCGCATCGGCATCGCGCGGGCGCTGGCGGCGAAGCCGCGGCTGCTGGTGCTCGACGAGCCGGTCTCGGCCCTCGACGTCTCGGTTCAGGCGCAGATCCTGAATTTGCTCAAGGACCTTCAGGCGGCGCTCGGTCTGTCCTACCTGATCGTCTCCCACAACCTGGCAGTGATCGACTACATGGCGGATACGATCAGCGTGATGTGCCGCGGCCGGATCGTCGAGGAGGCCCCCCGCGCGGCCCTGTTCCGCCGCCCGGTCCATCCCTACACGCGGGCGCTGCTGGCGGCGGTGCCCGATCCGAGCCTCGACCATCCGCTCGATTTCGCCGCGATCACCGGCGAGCAGAACGATCCGTCGCGCTGGGCCGAGCCGTATCGGCTGGGGGCCGACGAGGCGGGCACCATGCGGGCGATCGAGGCCGGCCACCGGGTCCGCTTCGGCACGTCCCGCGCGGCGGAGGCGGCGTGATGCAGCCGCGGCCGCCCGTCTATCTGGAGCGCCTGCGCCGCAAGGTGCTGTCGCCCCTGTTCGATCGCCTGGGCTACGATCTCGTCCCGGCCGCGCCCGACTGGAGCCATCGGCCAACCTCGCCGCGCGAGGTGACGACGCTGCTCGAATCCGCAGCGGCGATCCTCGAGCGCGACCTCGCGGCCGCCGGAATCGCCGCGGGGGGAGACGTTCTTGGGCACGTGCAGGCATTCTGGCAGCTGATCCCGTCTGCGCCGGTCCGTCAGCGCCGCGGCGGCAGCGGCTTCAACGGCGCCCTGCAGCTCTACGTCGCGATGCAGGCGCTGAAGCCGGATTTCGTCATCGAATCCGGCGTCTTCCGCGGGCTCACCACCTGGGTGATCCGGCAGGCCTGCCCGCGCGCCAGGATCTTCTGCCACGACCCGGACCTCTCGGGTCTTCAGTACCGCGACCGGCAGGCCCTCTACAGGACCGCCGACTGGTCGACCGCCGACTGGTCCAAGATTGATCCGGCGGCAACCGTGGCGTTCTTCGACGACCACGTCGCCCAGGGGCGGCGGGTCGTCGAGGCGCAGGCGCGTGGACTGACCCGCCTGCTGTTCGACGACGATGCCGCCGGGCACCGGATCCACGCGCATGGTGGCCCGGCGCATCCGACCATCGCGATGATCACCGGCCCCGAGCGCAGCCCGGAGCCGATCCGCTGGACCCGGAACGGCCGCGCGTTCGAGCAGGCGGCCGACGATGCGCTCGTCCGGCAGGCGGCTGGGCTGATCCTGCGGTCCCACGCTTTCGACGACCTGCACCGGGCCACCGGCTACTCGCCGGCGCGGCTCACCTCGGTGACGCTGCGGAGCGGTCCGTGAGCGGTCAGAGCCCGCACAACAGCAACCCGCCCCGCCGACGGAGCGACAACGGTGTTTCCCGCCGCGCCCTCCTCTCCGGTCTCGGCGCCTCCATCCTGTGGCCCCGCGCCGGCTGGGCCGATGCGGACGCGCCCGCCCCCCCGACCTCTCCGATGGTGGTCGATCTCGCCGCCCATGGGCGCCAGGTCGGCACGGCCGGTGGGACGATCCGGACCCTGATCGCCAAGGCGCGGGATGTCCGCTACCTGTCGGTCTACGGGTACACGCGTCTCGTCGGCTACGATGCCGATCTCAATCTGCGGCCCGACCTGCTGGAGCGGGTCGAGGTCGAGGGCGGACGCTTCACCTTCACGTTGCGCAAGGGACATCGCTGGTCGGACGGGCATCCGTTCACCACGGAGGATTTCCGCTATTATTGGGAAGACGTCGCCAACGAGAAAGCACTGAGCCCCGAAGGCCCGCCGGCCTTCTTCCTGGTCGACGGCAAGCTGCCGCAGGTCGAGTTCCTCGATCCGCTCACGATCCGCTACAGTTGGGACCGGCCGAACCCGACCTTCCTCCCGGCGCTGGCGGCGCCGCGCGACCCGCTGATCTACCGACCGGCCCATTACCTGAAGCCCTACCACGCCCGGTACGTCGGCAAGGAGGCGGCCGAGGCGAAGGCCAAGGCACAGAAGCTGCGCAGCTGGACGGCGCTGCACAACCGGCTCGACGACAATTACGAGCTGAACAACCCGGACTGCCCGACGCTCCAGGGGTGGGTACCGCGCACCCGTTCGCCGGCGACCCGCTTCCGCTTCGAGCGGAACCGCAGCTATCACCGGGTCGACACGGCCGGGACGCAGCTGCCCTATGTCGACACGCTCGTGATGGATGTCGCCTCCCAGGGGTTGCTGGTCGCCAAGACCAATGCCGGTGAGGCCGACCTGATGTTCCGCGGGCTGGCGATGCCCGACATTCCAAGCCTCAAGGAGGGCGAGAAGGCGCACCGTTACCGGACCAACCTGTGGCCCGTGGCCCGTGGCTCGGAGATCGCGCTCTACCCGAATCTCACCACGGCCGATCCGGTCTGGCGCGCCCTCAATCGCGACGTGCGCTATCGCCACGCCCTGTCGCTCGCGATCGACCGGCGGACGCTGAACAACACGCTCCTGTTCGGCCTCGGTACGGAGGGCAACGATACGATTGTACCGGAGAGCCCGCTATTCTCGCCGGAGCTGCGGACCCTGAATGCCGGCTACGATCCGGCGCAGGCCTCGGCCCTGCTCGACGCGATCGGGCTGACCGGCCGCGACGGCTCCGGCACGCGCCTGATGCCGGACGGCCGGCCCCTCGAGATCGTCGTGGAGAGCGACGGCGAGGCCGAGATGGTGCTCGACGCGCTGCTGCTCATCACGGAGTTCTGGCGCGAGGTCGGCATCCGCCTCATCGCCAAGCCCCAGGAGCGCACGAACCTGCACCGACGCTCCATCGCCGGCATGACGATCATGGTCGCCGCGCAGGGGCTCGACCTTGCGGTCCCGACCGCAATCATGCCGCCCACCGAACTGAGCCCGGCCCAGCCGGAGCACTATGCCTGGCCGCTCTGGAGCCTGAACGTCGAGAGTCGCGGCAAGAGCGGGGAGCCCTGCGATGTCGCGGACGTGCAGCGGCTGATCCAGCTCGACCGCGCGTGGCGCGAGACCGACGATTCCGACAAGCAGGCCGAGATCTGGCGCGAGATGCTGATGAACCACGCGCGCAACACCTGGGTGATCGGTACCGTGGCGGGCGCGCTGCAGCCGGTGGTTGGCGCCGACCAGCTGATCAACCTGCCGAAACGCGCCCTCTATTCCTGGGAGCCCACCGCGATGATCGGTGTTCAGCGCCTCGACGAGCTGTTCTGGGACAAGGGCGCAGACAAGCGCGCGGAGGTCCGGTGATCGTCCAGATTCTCCGGCGCCTGGTGACGATGGCGCTGACGCTCCTCGTCATCTCGGCGCTCGTGTTCTTGATCATCAAGCTGCCGCCGGGGGATTACCTGACGAACCGGATCATGGAGCTGCGCGCGACAGGCGACGCCGGCTCGGTGGCGAAGGCCGAGCTGCTCATCCGCCAGTACGGTCTCGATCGGCCGGTCTGGCAGCAATACCTGATGTGGATCGGGGCGATGCCGGGTCCGGCCGGGTTCTCCGGCCTCCTGCAGGGCGACTGGGGATGGTCGTTCGAGTACGACAAGCCGGTGGCGGAGGTCGTCGGCGATGCCCTCTGGCTGACGCTGCTGATCAACGTCACCGCGGTCATCTTCGTGCACGTCGTGGCCATCCCGGCCGCGATCTACTCCGCGACGCACAGGCACACGGTCGGCGACGCGGTCGTGACCCTTCTGGGCTATGTCGGCCTGGCCGTGCCGGGCTTCCTCCTCGCGCTGATCCTGTTGTTCTACACCAACCGATATTTCGGTCTCTCGATCGGGGGCCTCTACGATTCGGCCCTCACCAACCAGCCCTGGACCTGGACCAAGGTCCGCTCGCTGCTCGCGCACCTGATCGTGCCGACCCTGGTGATCGGGCTCGGCGGCACCGCGGCGATGATCCGGCGCATGCGCGCCAACCTCCTCGACGAATTGGCGAAGCCCTACACGGTGACCGCCCGTGCCAAGGGCCTCCCGCCGCTCAGAGCGCTGCTGAAATACCCGTTCCGGATGTCGCTGAACCCGTTCGTGGCGGATATCGGCAACCTGCTGCCGCACCTCGTCTCCGGATCCGTGCTGGTGTCCCTGGTGCTGAGCCTGCCGACCGTGGGGCCGCTGCTCCTCGACGCCCTGCGCAGCCAGGATCAATTTATGGCGGCGTTCATCCTGATGTTCGTCGCCGCGCTGACGCTGGTCGGCATGCTGATCTCGGACGTGACCCTCGTTTGGCTCGATCCGCGCATCCGCATGGGCTTACGATGACCGACGCGGCCCACGCAGCCGGCCACTTCGTTGATCCCGCGCCGTTCGAGCCGGAGGCGCGGGCCGAGAGCCCGATCGGCGCCGCATCCGCGTGGCGGTTGATCCTGCGCAAGTTCCTGCGCCACCGCCTCGCCGTCGCCTCGGCACTGATCCTGCTCGCCCTCTACGCCACCGTGCCGTTCGTGGAGGTGCTGGCGCCGTACGGGCAGGCGCGACGCAATGGCGACTTTCTCTACGCGCCGCCTCAAGGCGTGCACCTCTTCCACGAGGGGCGGTTCGCCGGCCCGTTCGTGTACCCGTATCGGGCGCATCTCGACCTCGACACGTTCCGCCGGGACTACGTCGTCGATGCGCGCACGCCTCAGCCCCTGCGCTTCCTGTGCCGGGGCGACGGCTACGACTGGCTCGGGCTCGTGCACACCGATCTGCACCTCGTCTGTCCGCCCGAGGGCGGAACCCTGTTTCTGCTCGGCACCGACAAGCTCGGCCGCGACCTGTTCTCCCGCCTGATCTATGGGGCACGGATCTCACTGACCATCGGACTCGTCGGCGTCGCCATCTCCTTCACCCTCGGCCTGCTGTTCGGCGGCATCGCGGGCTATTTCGGCGGCGTTGTCGACGCCGGGGTGCAGCGGCTGATCGAGGTGGTGCGGTCGCTGCCCGAGCTGCCGCTATGGCTTGCCCTCTCGGCCGCACTGCCCCCGAACTGGAGCCCGCTGCTCGTCTTCTTCGGCATCACGGTGATCCTCGGCCTGCTCGACTGGCCTGGCCTTGCACGGGCCGTGCGCGGCAAGCTCCTCGCGCTGCGGGAGGAGGATTTCGTCCAGGCCGCCGAGTTGATGGGCGCCTCGCCGACCCGCGTGATCGGCCGCCACCTGATCCCGAATTTCATGAGCCACCTGATCGCGTCGGCGACCTTGTCGATCCCGACCATGATCCTCGGCGAGACCGCCCTCTCCTTCCTCGGACTCGGTCTTCGGCCGCCGGTGACGAGCTGGGGCGTACTCCTCAACGAGTCCCAGAATCTGGCCGCGGTGCAGCTCTATCCGTGGTTGCTGCTGCCGGTGCTTCCGGTCCTCGTGACGGTTCTGGCTTTCAATTTTCTGGGAGACGGGCTGCGCGACGCCGCCGATCCGTATCATTGAGCCAGGCGTATCGACGGGCTCAACCGGACTTGCCCTCGGTCGGCAGCAAGGCCGTCATCGCGAGTGCAGCGAAGCGATCCAGTCGCGCAACGATCACCGCACGCGCGCTGCCCTGGGTCGCTTCGCTGCGCTCGCGATGACGCCGCCTACCCCGCCAGCGGCAGCGGCGCGATCCGAGCCGGTGCGGCGACGCTCTTCCGCTCGAGCAGGCCCGGCGGGGGCACCGGCGCGTTGATGGTGCAGACCACGCCGCCCGGCTCGTAGGACAACGTGACTTCGCCGGCCAGTTCCCGGGCGAGGCTACGCTCGATCAGACGCGAGCCGAACCCGGTGCGGGTCGGCTTCTTGACGAGCGGCCCGCCGCTCTCCGCCCAGCGCAGGAACAGATGCGCCTCCGCCTCGCGGCGCACCGTCCAGGAGATTTCGACGCAGCCGCCCTCGGTCGAGAGCGCCCCGTACTTCACGGCGTTGGTCCCGAGTTCGTGCAGCGCCATGGCGATCGAGAGCGCGAGCCGCGGCGGCAGGCGCAGCGCCGGCCCGACCACACGGAACCGCGAGGCGTGGCCATCGCCCGCTTCCAGCGGCCGGATCGCGTCCGCCACCACCGCCGAGAGTTCCGCGCCCTCCCAGCTCTCGCGGGTCAGGACGTCGTGCACGCGGGCGAGGGCCAGGAGGCGCGCCTCGAATGCGGCCCGCGCGGCGTCGGCCTCGGCGCCTTCGAGACCGCGCAAAGATTGGGCGGCGATCGACTGGACGGTCGCCAGCGTGTTCTTCACCCGGTGGTTCAGCTCGTGAATCAGGAGCAGCAGGTGCTCCTCGGCGTTCTTCGCGTCCGAGATGTCAATGTTGCAGCCCGTATAGCCGAGGAAGTTGTGGTCATCGTCGAGGCGCGCCACGCCCTCGCACTGGAGCCAGCGCACCACTCCGTCCCTGTCGATCACCCGGACCTCGAGGCGGAACGGCTGGCGCGCATCGAAGGCCTCGCCGAAGGCCGCGCGGAAGGTGTCGAGATCGTCCGGATGTACGATCCGCCGCCATCCGTCGCCGGCAAACTCCGCCGCCGGCATGCCGAACAGGTGCTCGAAATGCAGGTTCGCGAAGCTGACGGCGCCGGTCTCATCGGTCATCCAGATCAGCGCCGGCGCCGAATCGGCCATGTGGCGGAATCGGGCCTCGCTCTCGCTGAGGGCCGTCAGGCCGCGCCGCGTGTCGGCGAGTGCGCGGTCGCGCTCCTCCTCCCGCGTCCGCAGCCGCAGCGAGGCGTCCGACAGCACCGCTCCGAGCCGCTGAATCTCATGAACCGGCGAGGGCACGCGCGGAATCGCTTCGCCGCGGGCGAGGGCCGGTCCGGAAGCGGCCAGCAGGCGCAGCGGGCGCGACACCCGCGACCAGAGATTGACCGCCAGCAGCGACGAGGTGGCCAGCACCAGCAGGCCGAAGCCCGCGAAAGCCCAGATCCAGCGCCGGACCCGCGCGTCGACGACGCTCTGCGGGATGCTCGTGGCGACCATCCAGCCGGTCAGCCGCGAGCGCGCCTCGATCACGACCACTGGCTTGTGCTGGCGATCCTGGCCCTCCCACACGCCTGGCGTCGTCGTCTGGACCTGCCGAAGGCTGGCGAGCCGCTGACGGCCGATCACGGCATCCGGATCCGGCAGGCGCGCCATCACGATGCCGGAGCGGTCACTGATCCCTGTCGTCCATCCGGGTACGACCTCGCGCGACAGGATGCCCTGGAGCCGCGCGAGCGGCACGGTGAAGCTCAGGATGTAGGCGACCTCGCCATCCATCATGACGGGCACGCCGACCGCGTAGGTCGCCTCCGCGGGGGTCGGGCCGGGCACGTAGCCGCTCACCATCGCCCGCTGGGTGCCCCGGGACAGCTCCTGATCGAACGGCAGAGGAACCACCGGCAGCGGCGCGGTGCGCGGGACGCCGGTATTGACCACTTCCTGGCCGTTGGGGCGCCGAAGCAGCACGTCCAAGTCGATTGACTCGCGCACGAGGCGGGCTTGCGTGTCGAAGGCTTCGAAGTCGCCCTGGCGGATCCGCGGCGAGGTCGCCAGCGTTTGGAGCACCGACACCAGGCCAGCTGTGTCGCGGTCGAGGGACAGGCCGATCCCCCGTACGTTCTCGCGGGCGTCCTGCTCGAACCGGGCCCGCTCCGCGGAGGCGTAGCGCATGAGCAGGATGCTGGTGAACAGCAGGCCTGGACCGATCAGGGCGATCACCAGGGCAATCAGATAGACCTGCGTCGAGAAGCCGTTGCCGGCGAAACGGTGGAGCCGCCGCGACAGCCAGGATCGGCGCGCGGGAATCACCGCCGGGACGCCGCCGCCCTCGGACTGGTGATCCGGACTCAAGCGGGGCCCGCCCCCGGCCCGCGGTGCCCCGCAGGCTCCTCGCCGTTCCCTCGCCTCATGATCGGTCGATATGGCCGAGATCGCGCTCCCGGTCGAGGCGGTCCCGCACCCGTTGCTTCAGCGCCTTCACATCGGGGAAGCCCCCGTCGCGCACCCGCTCCCACAGCAGCGCGCCGTCGAGCTCGATGCGGAACGCCCCGCCTGTGGCGGGAATCAGGGCGACCTCACCCAGATCGTCGCGGAAGGTCGAGAGCAGCTCCTGCGCCATCCAGGCCGAGCGCAACAGCCAGTTGCACTGCGTGCAGTAGGTGATCGCGACGCGCGGCCGGTTCACCGGCGCCTGCGTCCCCGTGGTCAGGTCGCTGTCGGGCTCTGCGGCCGCTGGCCTCTCGTGCATGGCGGAACAGCGCATTGCAGGCCACGCCTTGTCAACTGCATGGCGTGCGGGCGGCGGCGGTTCCGGTGCGCGCGGCGGAATCACTGCGTCGGGTTCCTGGCCGCTCTGCCGCATCAGGTGCAGGAACGTCACGCACCGTGCTTGACGTCCCGGGCCGCCGCGCCCTAGAAGGCCGGCCACCGGGTCGCTGCGCCTGCAGGTGTGGGCGACCACAGGGCGTGCGCTGACGGCGGCCCGCCGGTACGGACGGTTAGCACAGCGGTAGTGCGTTCCCTTCACACGGGAAAGGTCGCAGGTTCGATCCCTGCACCGTCCACCATCCCCTTCCCTCCGAAAATCTGACAATCGCGTCGGTTTGCCACCCGAAACGCGCGTGCTAAGGGCGCACGATCGGCGAACGCATAAGCTTGGACCCGGCCCGTTCCGGGTCGCGAGTCACGGGCAGGGGAAGGGGCGGAAACGGCCATGAAGGATATCCTCGACAAGCTTGAAGAGCGTCGGGCGCTGGCCCGGCTCGGCGGTGGCGAGAAGCGCGTCGAGGCACAGCACAAGCGCGGCAAGCTGACGGCGCGGGAACGTATCGAACTCCTCCTCGACCACGGGTCGTTCGAGGAATTCGACATGTTCGTGCAGCATCGTTCCACTGATTTCGGCATGGAGAAGCAGAAGATTCCCGGCGACGGCGTCGTGACCGGTTGGGGCACGATCAACGGCCGCACGGTCTTCCTGTTCTCGAAGGATTTCACGGTGTTCGGCGGCTCTCTCTCGGAGGCGCATGCCCAGAAGATCGTGAAGGTCCAGGACATGGCGCTGAAGATGCGTGCCCCGATCATCGGCATCTTCGATGCCGGCGGCGCGCGCATCCAGGAGGGCGTGGCGGCGCTCGGCGGCTACGGCGAGGTGTTCCGCCGCAACGTCATGGCCTCGGGGGTGATCCCGCAGATCTCGGTGATCATGGGGCCCTGCGCGGGCGGCGACGTCTACTCTCCCGCCATGACCGACTTCATCTTCATGGTCCGCGACACGAGCTACATGTTCGTGACCGGCCCCGATGTGGTGAAGACCGTGACCAACGAAGTCGTGACGGCCGAGGAACTCGGTGGCGCAAAGGTGCACACGACCAAGTCGTCCATCGCCGACGGCTCCTTCGAGAACGACGTCGAGGCGATCCTCCAGATCCGGCGCCTGCTCGATTTCCTCCCCGCCAACAACATCGACGGCGTTCCGGAACTCGAGAGCTTCGACGAGGTCGATCGTCTCGACATGTCGCTGGACACGCTGATCCCCGACAATCCCAACAAGCCCTACGACATGGGCGAGGTAATCCGCCGCGTGGCGGACGAGGGCGACTTCTTCGAGATCCAGGCCGCCTACGCGCGCAACATCATCACAGGCTTCGGCCGGATCGAGGGGCGCACCGTCGGATTCGTGGCCAACCAGCCGCTGGTCCTGGCGGGCGTGCTCGATTCGGACGCGTCACGAAAAGCCGCGCGGTTCGTGCGCTACTGCGACGCGTTCGGCATCCCGATTGTCACCTTCGTGGACGTGCCGGGCTTCCTGCCGGGCACGGCCCAGGAATACGGCGGCCTGATCAAGCACGGCGCCAAGCTGCTGTTCGCCTATTCGCAGGCCACAGTGCCGCTGGTGACGATCATCACCCGCAAGGCCTTCGGCGGTGCCTACGACGTCATGGCGTCGAAACATGTCGGCGCGGACGTGAACTATGCGTGGCCGACGGCGCAGATCGCCGTGATGGGTGCCAAGGGCGCGGTGGAGATCATCTTCCGCAGCGAGCTCGGCGACCCCGAGAAGATCGCGGCGCGCACGGGCGAGTACGAGGATCGCTTCCTGTCGCCATTCGTGGCCGCTGAGCGCGGCTACATCGACGAGGTGATCATGCCGCACTCGACGCGGCGCCGGATTGCGCGGGCGCTCGGCATGCTCCGGACCAAGGAGATGGAGCAGCCCTGGAAGAAGCACGACAACATCCCGCTCTGAGGCGGGATCGTCTGTCGGCGGCGCGGTCCGCCGGCCTCAGCTCCGGTCGCTGTGCTCGATCACCGCGCAGAGGGTCAGGGGGCCCTTGTCGGGCGAGACCATCGCCGAGCAGGTCACCCGGGCCCCGCCGAGATCGACATTGCTGTGCCGCAGCTTCGTGGCTGCGGCCTGGGCGCGATGGGCGGCGTCCGTGATCACTGCGGCATCGATGCCCGTGACCGCATGCCCCGCGTGACCGAACAGGTCATAATAGCTGTCCGGTGGGCTCGCACCGCGGAATTGAGCGCCGACCGAGGACAGGTCGGGGCCGCCGCAGGCGAGCGTGAGGGTCATGTCCGGCCCGGCGGTAAAGCTTGCGTAGTCGCTGCTGCGCTCCGCGGTCTTGGCGGTGGTCTCCGCCGTGACCTTGTCGACGAGGGCGTCGCAGGACTGCGCTTGAACGGAGATGTGGCTGGTCGCCAGCACCACGAGAGCCAGACAGGGAACGATTGCGCGCATGCTGGCGAGGTAGCGCGGCGAGCCTCGGAAAACGAGCGCCGCGGCGTTCGGGCGCGGGGCCGCCCTGATGTTCGCGCGTTCCAGCAGCGAAACCGGTCGTTCCCGGTCAGGCGCCGGCGATGGCCGGATCCGGCAGTCCCAGTTCGAGGAGCACGATCTCCGGGGGCACGCCGAATCGCATCGGGATGCGGCTCATTCCGAAGCCGCCTGAGACGATCATGTGCCGTCCGTCCTGGATGACGTGTCCGTACGAATAATCGTGGCCGTCGATCTTCCGGATCGCAGGTGAACGGCCGAAGATCCGGACCTGCCCGCCATGGGTATGGCCGGCCAGGGTGAGGGAGACGCGATCGGGGACGTCCATGAAGATGTCGGGCTCGTGCGCCATCAGGATCACCGGCGCCGAATCGGTGACCGCTTCGAGCGTGCGTCGCACGTCGGCGTAGCTGACGGACGTCCAGACGTCCTCGAAGGGCTGCTGGTCGGCGAGGCCGGCGATCCAGAACGGGCGTCCGTCCTTGGTCAGACGCAGCGCTTGGTTTTCCAAGACCGGGATTCCGCGCGCCTCCAGTAGACCCTTGACCGCAGGCGGCCCGCGGCGCGCCTGCTGGACGGCCTTGTCGTCCCACCAATCGTGATTGCCCAGGATCGCGTGCGTTCCGAGCGGCGCCTCCAGATCCTCCATCATCCGGGCGAATTGGGTGAGCGGCAACTTGCGCCACGCGATCTTGCCGGCCGGGTAATCACCGAGCAGCAGCACGAGATCGGGCTTGAGCGCATTGGTCGCGTCCACGATCTCCGCCACGCGGTCGAAGGGCATGAACGGCTCGCAGACATGGAAATCCGCGAGCACCGCGACCCGCAGGCGCAAACCCGGATCCCAGTTCGGCAAGGCTGGCGCGTAGGACGTGACGACCAGCCGGTGCATCGGCTCGACGTCGAAGGCGTAGACTCCGGTCGCGGCCGCCACGCCCGCGCCCGCTCCGAGCCCTGCCAGGAACTGCCGTCGGGTCGGCAGAATCAGCATCGCACCATACCTGTTCGCTCTGGAGGTCGTCGCGATCCGCTAGGTGCGCAGTCCGGCGAAAGCGGGGCAGTGCTGCGCCGGACCCAAACAGCCTAACGGTGGCTGGTTCAGCACGTCTAAATGAGGCCATGGAGCGTGGCCTGTCGCCGTGGTCGGTTTATAAGGCACTGTCCTGTCCTGCGAATAGACCCGGAACCAGATGTTGAACCGTCCCCTGCGCATCGGCACCCGCGGCTCGCCGATGGCCCTTGCTCAGACGGGCATGGTGCGCGACCGGATCGTTGCCGCCAATCCGGGCCTCGAAACCGAGCTCGTCGTCGTGACCACGGTGGCCGACAAGATCCTCGACCGGCCACTCTCCGAGATCGGCGGCAAGGGCCTGTTCACCAAGGAGTTGGAGCAGGCGCTGTTCGCCTACGAGGTGGACGTCGCGGTGCATTCCATGAAGGACGTGGAGACGTGGCTTCCCGACGGGCTGACCATCGCCTGCATCCTGGAGCGTGATGACCCGCGCGACGCGTTTCTGTCGCCGCACGCGGACGGGTTGGCGGGCCTGCCGGCGGGGGCGCGGGTGGGGACCTCGTCGCTGCGTCGCGGGGCGCAGGTCCTCATGCAGCGGCCGGATCTCCGAGTCGTTCCCCTGCGCGGCAACGCCAACACGCGGATGCGCAAGCTCGAAGCGGGCGAGTGCGATGCGACCCTGCTGGCCCTTGCCGGCCTGCAGCGCCTCGGGCTCGAAGGCATGGCGCGCAGTATCCTCCCGGTCGACGAGATGCTGCCGGCGGTGGCGCAAGGCGCGCTGGGGATTGAGTGCCGATCCGGCGACAGCGCGGTCCACCAGATTCTGGCACCGATCGCCTGTGACCGCACGACCACGGCGATCGCGGCCGAGCGGGCGCTCCTGGCGGAGCTGGACGGGTCGTGCCGGACGCCGATCGCTGCCCTCGCGCGGATCGAAGGCGAGACGCTCACCCTGGACGGTCTGCTGTTCCTGCCGGACGGCAGCCGTCACTGGGCAGTCACCCGCCAGGGCGCGGCCGTCGATGCGGAGCGCATCGGCCGCGAGGCCGGCGCCGTCCTGAAGGCCGAGGCCGGCGAGACCTACACCCGCCACCTGCAGTGATGGGAAGCCCATGCCGTTCGTGACCTTGGTCGACGTGTTCACCCACGCGGGACGCGGCGGTAACCCCTGCCCCGTCGTGGCGGACGCGGGCGGCCTCGACGCCGAAGCCATGCGGGACGTCGCACGGCGCTACGGCCATGAATCGGGTTTCGCGCTGCCGCCTGGCGACGGGGCGCACGACCTGCGGTTCCGCTTCTTCGTGCCGAACCACGAAATGGAGATGTGCGCCCACGCGACGATCGGGACGCTCTGGGTGCTGGCTCGGGAGGGGCGGCTGCCGGATTCGACCGTGCGGATCGCCACCGGCAGCGGGGCGGTGATGGGCTTCGTGTCGGCGCGCGGCGACGGGGACTGGACGATCGCGATCACGCAGCCGGCCGGCAGCGTCCGTCCCCTCGCCGGCGAGGCGGAGGCCGCGGTCCTGACGGCGCTGGGGATCGGTCGCGACACCCTGGCGGACCGGCCGGTCCACAACGCCGTGACCTCGCGGGTGAAGACCCTCGTCCCGATGCGCGATGCGGCGGCGCTGAATGCCCTGGCGCCGGCTTCCGGTGCCGTCGAGGCCGCCTGCTCGCGGATCGGCTCGGCCGGGCTGTACCCTTATGCCGTCCTGGACGGACCGGCACAGCTGTTCGAGGCGCGGCAGTTCCCACACTCCTCGGGCTACCCCGAGGACGCCGCCACCGGGATCGCCGCTGCAGCGCTCGCTTTCGGCTTGCTGGCAGACGGCCTCGTGGCGCCGGACGATCGGCCGATCCGCATCCTTCAGGGCCGGGCGATGGGCCGGCTGTCCGAGATCCGCGTCCGGCTCGGATTTGCGGAAGGACGCGCGATCGGCTGTTTGCTGGAGGGCGACGTCGCGATCAGCGCGACGATGTGAGGGCGATCACTCCGATCGTCCATTGCGGTCGCGCCGGATGCTGCGCCGGACGGCGACGAGCTGCCAGACGCCGATGCCGAACACGACCAGAAACACGAGGCCGAGGTCGAGGGCGGCGAAGAGGCGGTCGCCCATCTCAGGGCCTCAAAGCGATGCGGAGCGACTGAACGCCTCGCGCTCTCGCATGCGTTCGATCAGGTCGAGCACGTGCACGACGCGGCCTCCGACATCCCACCACGGTCGAAGCGCGGGGCGCTGGCGGGATGGCGTGAGCGGATGGCGGCCGACCGCCTCGATCAGGAACGCGGCTTCCGCAAGAGCTGGAGCGGCAAGGACTGCACTGCGGGCGGGCTCGCGCATCGCGCGTGCGATCAGCAGCAGCTTGCGTGCGCCACCGACGCGGGCGCGGCGCGTGACCGAATCGTAGCCGTTCGCCGCGATCTCGCGCCCGATCTCGGCATAGATCAGGCCCGCGGCCCGGATCGCCGGACGGCACTGGACCGGCAGGACGGCGATACCGGCTTCCGCCCGCGCGTACAGCACCTCAGCCTCGGAAAGGAGTCGGGCCACGATGCCGGACAGTGCGGGGCCCGGTTGCGGGTCCGCAAGGAACGCGTCCGGGTCGAGACCGGCCTCACGCATCCAGTCGAGCGGAAGGTAGAGCCGGCCCATCCGGGCGTCCTCGCCGACATCCCGCGCGATGTTGGTGAGCTGCATCGCGGCCCCGAGATCGCAGGCGCGGGCGAGCGCGTCCGGCTCGCGGGCCCCCATGATCACTGCCATCATCGCCCCGACCGAGCCCGCGACCCGCGCGGCGTAGCCGTGAACCGCATTCAGGTCGGCATAGCGCCGACCTTCCGCGTCCCACGCGAAGCCCTCGATGAGGGCGCGCGGCAGGGTTTCGGGAATCGCGTATGCGCTGACGATTTCCGAGAAGGCGCGATCGGCCGCCGAATCGGCCGGATGGCCGGCATAGGCCCGGCTGATCCGGGCATCGAGGCGGGCGACCGCGTCGCGCCGGTCGGCCGGGCTCGGCGCCTCGTCAACGAGGTCGTCGGAGAGCCGGCAGAAGGCGTAGAGGCCGTAGGCCGCCTCGCGCACATCCCAGGGCAGCAGCCGCCCGGCCGCGAAAAAGCTCTTCGAGCCCGTTCGGATCGCGGTCCGGCATGCGGTCCGGTCGGCTGCGGCGGCAAATTCAGGCGGTAACGCGGGCATCGGGCACCACGCTGTCGAGGATACGGGCGGAGGAGAGCACGCCGGGCAGACCGGCGCCGGGATGCGTGCCGGCGCCCACGAGGTAGAGATTGCGAACCGCGCCCGACCGATTGTGCGGCCGGAACCAAGCGGATTGCGTGAGCACCGGCTCCAATCCGAAGCCGGAGCCGCGGTAGCTCAGGAAATCGTCCTGGAAATCCTTGGGGGTCGTCACCTTCGAGGTCACGATCACGTCGGACAGGCCGGGAAGGACGCTGGATTCCAGGATGCGGGCAATCCGCCGTCGATACGGTTCGGCCAGCGCTTCCCAGTCCTGGCCGCCCGCGAGGTTCGGCACCGGTGCCAACACGTAGAACGCATCGCACCCCGCGGGCGCGAGGCTCGGATCGGTCGCCGTGGGCCGATGCAGGTAGAGGCTCGCATCGTCGGCGAGCCGCTTCCGGTCGAAGATGTCGGCGAGCAGCCCGCGGTATCGCGGCCCCAGCAGGATCGTGTGGTGATCCACGTTCGGATAGCGGCGGCTCGTGCCGAAGTACCAGACGAACAGCCCCATGGAGGAGCGGGCGCGGCGGAACCGGCCGGCGCTCCAGCGCTGCGGCCGAGGAAGGAGCTGCGCGTGGGTCACCGCCGAGTCGGCGTTGGACACCACCACATCGGCCGCGATTGTCTCGCCGCTCTGAAGCTCGACGCCCGTCGCTTCGCCCCGATCCACGCGAATGCGGGCCACGTCGACGCCGAGACGGACCCGGCCGCGCTGGCTGCGGATCAGACGGACCAGACCGTCGACGAGCTGGCCGGTCCCGCCCAGGGCGAAATGGACGCCCCAGCGCCGCTCCAAATCGGCGATCAGGCAGTAGATCGCGCTGGCCCGGAAGGGGTTGCCGCCGATCAGCAGCGGATGGAAGCTGAAGACCGTGCGCAGCCGCTCGTCACGGATGAAGCGGGCCACGACGTCGTAGACGGAGCGGTGTCCGGACAGGCGGAGCAGATCCGGAGCGATCCGCAGCATCGCTCCGACGTGGTCGAAGGGCACGTGACCGAGCTGCTCGAAGCCGATGCGGCAGACCGCCCGGCTATGCGCCATGAATCGCTCGTAGCCGGCGACGTCATCGGGCGCGAAGCGCGCCACCTCCGCCCGCATCTGCTCCCGGTCGCCATTGTAGGCGAAAGAGGAGCCGTCAGCGAACCGGATCCGGTAGAACGGATCCATAGGCACAAGTTTGACGTCGTCCGACAGCCGGCGGCCGGCGAGATGCCAGAGTTCCTCGAACAGTTGAGGCGCGGTGACGATGGTCGGTCCGGCGTCGAAGGTGAATCCGTCCTGCCGGTGCACCCGTGCGCGACCGCCGGCCTGCGTCAGACGCTCCAGCACGGTGACCCGATACCCGCGCGCACCGAGCCGGACGGCTGCTGCCAAGCCACCGAACCCAGCTCCGATGACCGCGGCATGGGGCCGTCGGTCGATCTGCTGAATCACCCTCTGGTCAGGCGCTAGTGTCAACATGAGTTGACACTAGCGCGGCAGTTTCGGCTCGCGCAAGCGGGAAAGGTGTCTACACGAGGCAACATGCGACCGTCCTCCACTGAAGGGGCGGGCCGGAGGGGGAAGCAGCACGGGATGGGGAATGATCGGTTGGGACCGGCTGCGCACGTCCGCGCCCGAGCCGGTCGCCTCACAAAACACGCGATTTCGCGGAGATATCTAGCCGCAAAGCATCTATAGGGCCTCGGCAGGCCAAGTCTTTGGCGGGGAAGCGGAAGCGTGATGGACGGTCGTCGTCAGACCATCTTCGTTGCGGGCCATCGTGGGATGGTCGGCTCGGCGATCGTGCGCCGACTGCAGGAACTCGGCCACGAACGCGTCCTGACTGCCGACCGGCGGGCACTCGACCTGCTCGACCAAGCCGCGGTCCGTCAATTCTTCGCCGAGAATCAAATCGATCAGGTCTACCTCGCCGCAGCCAAAGTCGGCGGCATCCACGCCAACAACACCTATCCGGCTGCCTTCATCCACGACAATCTTCTGATCCAGACCAACGTCATCCATGCCGCCCATATGAGCGGCGTGGACCGGCTGCTGTTCCTCGGATCGTCGTGCATCTACCCGAAGCACGCCGAGCAGCCGATGCGCGAGGATGCGCTCCTCACCGGGGTTCTGGAGCCGACCAACGAGCCCTACGCGATCGCCAAGATCGCCGGCATCAAGATGTGCGAGAGCTACAACCGTCAGTACGGGCGGCGGTATCGAAGCGTGATGCCGACCAACCTGTACGGGCCGAACGACAACTTCCACCCCGAGAACGCCCATGTCCTGCCGGCGCTGATGCGGCGCCTGCACGAGGCGAAGGCCGAAGGCCGCGCGACGGTCACCGTGTGGGGCACCGGCCGGGCGATGCGGGAATTCCTGCATGTCGACGACATGGCGCGCGCCAGCGTGTTCGTGATGGAGATGGACGACGCGCTCTACGCGGCGAATACGCGGCCGGACCTGTCGCACATCAACGTCGGGACGGGTGAGGATTGTACCATCCGCCAGTTGGCTGAGGCACTGGCGCGCGTGATCGGCTACGAAGGCGAGCTCGCGTTTGACGCGACGAAGCCGGACGGCACGCCGCGCAAGCTGATGGACGTGTCGCGGCTCACCGCCATGGGCTGGCGGCCGCAGATCGGCTTGGAGGATGGATTGCGCCAGACCTACGGCTGGTTCCTGGAGAACCACGCCAGCCTGCGCGGCTGAGCGGCAGACCTTTCGGCCTCGCCCGCGCCTCGGCGCTGGGCCGGGTCGCCCACGATCATGTCCCACACGATTATCCGTTCGGGGAGGAGCCGGAGCATGGCCCAGCGGCCGTCTGACGAGACCCAGAATGCGCGGCGGCGCGAATTCCTGAAGAGCTTCCGAAACTTCGACGCGAATATTCGCTTCCCGGCGCCCTACACACACTTCGCCGGGAAGCCGCTGACGGCGGTGGCGGACAAGGGCTGGCGTTACGACGCCCTCGGCTATCGCAACGACATCCATGCGGATGTGCGACCGGCCTCCGAGACCCTTCGGGTGTTCGTCGTCGGTGACAGCACCCTGGTCGATGGGGAATCCTTCGCCGACGCCGTTCCCGGCCGGCTCGAGACCGGTCTGAAGCGCATCCATGGCGAGGGCGCGCGCGTCTACAATTTCGGCGCCATCTCGGCCTGCTTGAATCAGATGATCGCCCTGATCACGACCCGGCTGATGGACCTTCAGCCGGACGTGATCCTGATCGTCGGCGGCGGCACCGACATGTTCCAGCCGTGGAGCTTCGATCCGCGCGCCGGCTATCCCTACAACCACTTCGCCAACGAGTGCCTCTACGACTACGTCTTCGATCCCAGAAAGCAGGATGGGGAGGCGCAGGATCTGACGTTCGACGGTCTGCATGCGTTGATTTTCCAGCGTCTGGAGAATCTGCGGGTGCTGACAAACTGGCAGTCGGACCTGTGGGAATGGGAGGTTGTGCGGCAGTTCGAGCTGTCGCTGAATCGGCTGAAACGCCTCGCCCCGGGAATCGGCGCCCCGATCCGTTTCGTGCTTCAGCCGGCTGTCGTCCGAAGCGCCGAACGCGTCGGCGAAGAGGCGCGTGCCGCCTCCGGCGAATTCCTGGCCTATCTCGACCGGCAATATACGCGGTGCGAGAGCGTGCTGTCCCGCCTCGACGCGGCACCGGTTCCGGGTGCGGCTTTCGGGGTGCGGGATCTGAGCCGGATCTTCGAGAGCGACAGCCGTCCCATCTTCACCGACGTGGTGCATGTGACCTTCGATGGCCGGCAGACATTGGCCGAACGGCTCCAGGAAGAAATCTCGGCTGCGCTTGGCGGCGCGGTTCAGCCGGGCGCGTAGGCCGTGGCCGAGCCCATCGTCTTCATCGGTGACTCGATCACCGAATTGTGGGGCTTTCACCGGGCCGGCACCTTCGAAGCCTACGACCTCATTCCCCGCGGCGGATCCGGCCAGACGGCGCGCTGGATCACGATGCGGTTCCGCCGAGACCTGGAGGAGACGGCGGCCCGGGGTGTCCATCTCCTCTGCGGCGTCAACGACATCGGCCGCAACGAGGGTTTCTTCGTCCCCGCCGAGGAGATCGCCCGGACCTTGGCCGGCATGCTCGACGAGGCGCGGGCCATGGGCGTGAAGGCCTGGATCGGCTCGATCATGCCGGCCGAGCGCATTCCGTGGAATCCGGAGGTGCAGGATGCGCCGGCCATGATCGCCGCAGTCAACACGTGGTTGCGCGACCACGCCCACGAGCACGGCGCGACCTTCATCGACTACCATTCCGTGCTGGCGACGGAGACGGGTGCGCTACAGCCGGAATACGGAACCGACGGGCTGCATCTCAGCCCCGCCGGCTATCAGGCGATCGAGCCGCTGATGCTCGCAGCCCTCGGACGCATCCCCCGGCTGCCGCCAGCGATCGAGCTTGCGACGACGCCGGCGAAGTCCCACTCGGGGCGCCTTGCTGGCATCGCCGTGGCGGCTGCGGCCGTGCTGGCTGCCGTCGCCGCCCTCGTTCTTAACGTCCGCTGATCAAACCCGGCGCACCGCGCCGTGCGCCGCACTGGTCGTCAGCATGGCGTAAGCGCGCAGGGCCGCGCTGACCTTGCGCTTCCGGGGGCTCGCCGGCTGCCAGCCCGCCGCCTCCTGGGCGACCCGCCGCCGCTCGAGTTCGGCCGGTTCGACCTCCAGGCGGATGCTCCGGGCCGGGATGTCGATGGCGATGGGATCGCCGTCGCGCACCAAGCCGATCAGCCCGCCCTCGGCCGCCTCCGGAGAGACATGGCCGATCGACAGGCCCGATGAGCCGCCGGAAAACCGCCCGTCGGTGACGAGGGCACAGGCCTTCCCGAGCCCCTTCGATTTCAGGTAGCTCGTCGGGTACAGCATCTCCTGCATGCCGGGGCCGCCGCGCGGGCCCTCGTAGCGGATCAGCACCACCTCGCCGGCCGTGACCTTGCCGTTCAGGATCCCGTCGACAGCCGCGTCCTGGCTCTCGAACACCCGGGCCGTCCCCGTGAAGGTCAGGATCGAGGCGTCGACGCCCGCGGTCTTCACGATGCAGCCTTCCTCGGCGAGATTGCCGAACAGCACGGCGAGCCCGCCATCCTGCGAATAGGCGTGCGCGGCGTCGCGAATGACGCCGTTTGCGCGGTCGAGATCGAGCTGGTCGAACCGGGATTCCTGGCTGAACGCCACCTGGGTCGGCACCCCGCCCGGCGCCGCCCGGTAGAAGGTCTGGACCGACGCCGACGGCGCGGCGCGCACGTCCCAGCGCGCGAGGGCATTGCCGAGCGTCCCGGCCGAGACGTTGCCGACCTCCGTGTCGATCAGGCCGGCACGGTCGAGTTCGCCCAGGATACCCATGATGCCGCCGGCCCTGTGCACGTCCTCCATGTGGACGTTGGCGACCGCCGGGGCGACCTTGCACAGCACTGGCACCCGCCGGGACAGCCGATCGATATCCGCCATCGTGAAGGGCACCTCGCCCTCGTGGGCGGCGGCCAGCAGGTGCAGCACCGTGTTGGTCGAGCCGCCCATGGCGATGTCAAGGGTCATGGCGTTCTCGAAGGCCCTGAAGCTCGCCACCGCGCGCGGCAGCACGCCCGCATCATCCTGCTCGTAGTGGCGGCGGGCCAGATCGACGATCAGGTGGCCGGCCTCGACGAACAGGCGGCGGCGGTCGGCGTGGGTGGCGAGCACCGAGCCATTGCCCGGAAGCGCCAGCCCGAGCGCCTCGGTGAGGCAGTTCATCGAATTGGCCGTGAACATGCCCGAGCACGACCCGCAGGTCGGGCAGGCCGAGCGCTCGATCACCGCGACGTCCTCGTCGGAGATCCGGTCGTCGGCCGCCGCGATCATCGCATCGACCAGATCGACCTTCCTGGCGATGCCGGGAAGCTGGACTTTGCCGGCCTCCATCGGGCCGCCGGAGACGAACACGGTCGGGATGTTGAGGCGCAAGCTCGCCATCAGCATGCCGGGCGTGATCTTGTCGCAATTCGAGATGCACACCATCGCGTCGGCGCAGTGCGCGTTGACCATGTACTCAACGGAATCGGCGATCAGCTCCCGCGACGGCAGCGAATACAGCATGCCGTCATGGCCCATGGCGATGCCGTCATCGACCGCGATGGTGTTGAATTCCTTGGCGACGCCGCCGGCCGCCTCGATCTCGCGCGCGACCAGCTGGCCGAGATCCTTGAGGTGGACGTGGCCCGGCACGAACTGCGTGAAGGAGTTCACCACCGCGATGATCGGCTTGCCGAAATCGGCATCCTTCATGCCCGTGGCGCGCCACAATCCGCGGGCGCCGGCCATGTTGCGGCCATGGGTGGTGGTGCGGGAGCGATAGGCGGGCATCGAAAGCTTCGACTGGTTCAAAGGTGAAGGGTTTCTGCGCCTGCGCCCGCCCCACTTCAAGCGTCGCCGAGCGGCTCGCAGCCGTGGCATGCTCCTGGCGGATGGCAATTTGGAGGAGGGTAGACCGGTGACAGAGGTGGATTTTCTCCGGCGAGCCATCGCGCAGGGTCAGGGCTCGGCCCAGGCCGACCTGGTTCTGAAGGGTGGTCGATTCCTAGACCTCGTCACCGGGGACATCGTCGCGTCCGACATCGCGATCTGCGGCGACCGCATCGTCGGAACCTTCGGCGAATATCGTGGCACCCGGGAAATCGATGTCGCCGGCAAGATCGTGGTGCCGGGCTTCATCGACACGCATTTCCACGTCGAATCGTCGCTGATGCCGCCGCAGGAATTCGAGCGCTGCGTCCTTCCGCACGGCGTCACCACGGGGATCTGCGACCCCCACGAGATGGCCAACGTCCTCGGCGCCGAGGCCTTCGCGTGGTTCCTCGCCGCGTCGGAGACGCTGGCGATGGACCTGCGGGTGCAGCTCTCCTCCTGCGTGCCGGCCACCGACCATCTGGAGACCTCGGGCGCGCGGATCGACGCGCACGACCTGCTTGCCTTCGCGGGCCATCCCAAGGTGATCGGGCTCGCCGAATTCATGAACTTCCCGGGCGTGCTGGCCGGCGATCCCGGGGTGCTGGACAAGCTCGCGGCCTTCCAGGGCCGGCACATCGACGGCCACGCGCCGCTGCTGCGCGGCACAGGCCTCAACGGCTACATCGCGGCCGGCATCCGCACCGAGCACGAGGCGACGACACCGGAGGAAGCCCTGGAAAAGCTGTCCAAGGGCCTCACCGTGCTGATCCGCGAAGGCTCGGTCTGCAAGGACCTGCACGCGCTGGCGCCGATCCTGACCGAGCGGACGGCGCCGTTCCTGGCCTTCTGCACCGACGACCGGAACCCCCTCGACATCGCCGAGGAGGGCCACCTCGATTTCGTCATCCGCACGGCCATCGCCCTTGGCGTCCCGCTGCTGGCCGCCTACCGGGCAGCGTCCTGGTCGGCCGCGCGGGCCTTCGGGCTACACGATCGCGGCTTGGTGGCGCCGGGGCAGCGCGCCGATCTGGTGGTGCTCGACGATCTTGCCGCCTGCGCGGTCTCGCAGGTGTTGAGCGCAGGCCGCCCGGTGAATGCGGCGCTGTTCGACGCGCGGCCCGCCATCAATCCCATCGGCCGCGGCAGCGTACGGGCAAGGCGCGTCACGGAAGCGGATTTCGCCGCTTCGGGCTCCGGGCCGTCGACGCCGGTCATCGGCGTCGTGCCGGGCAAGATCATCACCCTGCGCCACGACCTGACGCTGCCCTATTCCGGTGGCGAGCGGCGCATCGACCTCGATCAGGACGTCATCAAGGTCGCCGTGGTCGAGCGCCACGGCCGGACGCCGGCTGGCATGCGCGGTATCGGGGTCGCGTTCGTGAAGGGGTTCGGCCTGAAGCGCGGCGCGATCGCTTCGTCGGTCGGGCACGACAGCCACAACATCACGGTGGTCGGAGCGGACGACGGCGACATGGCCGTGGCGGTGAACCGGCTGGGTGAGATCGAAGGCGGCTTCGTGGTGGTCGAGGGCGGCCGCGTTCTGGGCGAGATCGCCCTGCCGATCGCCGGCCTGATGAGCCTGATGCCGTTCGCCGACATCCGCAGCGCGCTCGTAACCCTGCGGGCTGCGGCGCGAAGCCTCGGCGTGGTCCTGCAGGAGCCGTTCCTGCAGGTGGCGTTCCTGCCGCTGCCGGTGATCCCGCATCTGAAGATCACCGACCGCGGGCTTGTGGATGTCGACCGCTTCGCGCTGATCGACCCGTGAATTAGATTGCGCGCAATTTAAATTGGACCTATACAGATCCGAGCCGGCGCCTCAATGCCGACGCTCGTCCACAAACCGGAGACCGTCATGTCCGTAGACGTGAAGTACCGCACCACCGCCACCGCAACCGGAGGCCGCGACGGCGCCGCCCGGACGGCCGACGGCAGCTTCGAGGTGAAGCTCGCCACGCCGAAGGAACTCGGCGGCGCGGGCGGCCCCGGTGCGAATCCGGAGCAGCTCTTCGCGTCCGGCTACTCGGCGTGCTTCCTCGGCGCCATGAAGGCCGTTGCCCCGTCGCTGCATCTGAAGGTCCCGGCGGAGACCACCGTGACCGCCGATGTCGGCATCGGCCCGCGCTCCGAGGGCGGTTTCGGCATTACCGCCGACCTGACGATCAGTCTGCCGGGTCTCGATCGCGCCGAGGCGCAGAAGCTCGTCGACGCCGCGCATCAGGTATGCCCGTACTCCAACGCGACGCGCGGCAACGTCAATGTCGGGCTGAAGCTCGCCTGAGCGCTCCGTGATCCCGGGGCCGCTCGGCGGCGCCGGGATCCAGACCCTGCGACGCAGGATGGCTTGGCACCGACAGCGAATCTGGGTTCCGGGCTCGCCTGCGGCGCCCCGGAATGACGGTGGATCACCGGGCGTCCCAGTCACGCGTTCGCGCCCGCATGCAGACGCGGTCGGCCGCATCGAGCGTTACGCCTTCGAAGCCTGCCGCGGTCAACCTGCCGCAAACGCGGAATGTCTGATTCGCCGTCATCGGTGACACGCCGCGATACCGGAACGTCCGCGGTACGGATCCGAGCAGTGTCGCGGCGAGGTTCATGAGCAGGCTCGCCTGCATTGGCCCGTGGACCACGAGGTCGGCGTATCCCTCGACCTGCGTCGCATAGGGTTGATCGTAGTGGAAGCGGTGGCCGTTGAAGGTCATTGCCGAGTAGCGGAACAGCAGGGTCGGCGTCGCCGGCACGTCCCAGATCGCCCCGTAGGCACCGGGATCGTCGCGCTCGGGCGCGGCAGCCGCGCCGGTCAGGGCGTCGGCCGCCTCGCGATAGACGATGTCCTGCCGCTCGCGGATGGCAACGCCGCGCTCCATCGCGACCGCGTGGTCGACGGTGACGAAGCATAATCTGCCGCTGCGCCCCGCCTTGAAGGCCACGTCGCGCACGGTTTCGGTGCGCGTGACGCGATCGCCCACGCGCAGATCGGCCAGCGTCTCGATCTGCCCGCCCGCCCACATCCGCCGCGGCAGCGGTACGGGCGGCAGGAACCCGCCCTTGGCGGCGTGGCCGTCCGGTCCGAGGGAATCGGCGGGTGGGGTCTCCGGGGCGAGGCACCAGTGCAGGGCGGGCGGCGCAATGCCGTTCGCGACCGGGGCGAGATGCGGCGCGAAGGTCGCGCCGAACTCGGCCATCAGGCGCGGGGTGACAAGGTCGGACGCCTCCCGCGTCCGCCCGATCCAGGCGGCGAAATCGGTCATGTCAGTAGGAGCGCGGCAGGCCGAGCACGTGCTCGGCCAGGTAGGCGAGGATCAGGTTCGTCGAGATCGGCGCGACTTGGTAAAGGCGCGTCTCGCGGAACTTGCGCTCGATGTCGTACTCCTCGGCGAAGCCGAAGCCGCCATGGGTCTGGATGCAGGCATTGGCCGCCTCGAAGGAGGCGTCGGCGGCAAGCATCTTGGCCATGTTGGCCTCCGCGCCCGGGTTGGCGCCGCCCTCGTAGAGGATCAGCGCCTCGCGAACCATCAGCTCGGCCGCGCGCATGTTGGCATAGGCCCTGGCGATCGGGAACTGCACGCCCTGATTGGCACCGATCGGCCGTCCGAATACCGCGCGCTCGCCAGCATAGGCCTTCGCCTTGTCGATGAACCACTTGGCGTCGCCGATGCACTCGGCGGCGATCAGGATCCGCTCGGCGTTCATGCCGGACAGGATGTAGCGGAAGCCCCTGCCCTCCTCGCCGATGAGATTCTGCGCCGGCACGAGGAGATTGTCGAAGAACACTTCCGTGGTCGCGTGGTTCATCATCGTCCGGATCGGCCGGATGGTGAGCCCGTTGCCCGTCGCCGCGCGCATGTCGACGAGCAGCACAGACAATCCGTCCGTGCGCTTCATGCCCTCGGTCCGCGGCGTGGTGCGGGCGAGCAGCAGCATCAGGTCCGAATGCTCGGCGCGGCTGGTCCAAATCTTCTGCCCGTTGACGACATAGTGGTCGCCTTCCAGGCGCGCCGTCGTCTTAAGGCTGCCGGTATCGGTGCCGCTGGTCGGCTCCGTCACCCCGAAAGCCTGGAGCCGAAGGCGGCCCTCCGCGATCGCCGGCAGGTACGCGGCCTTCTGCGCCTCCGAGCCGTGCCGCAGCAGCGTGCCCATCGTGTACATCTGCGCATGACAGGCGCCGCCGTTGCAGCCCGCGCGCTGGACCTCCTCGAGGATCGCGGCGGCGGCGGAGAGCGGCAGGCCGGAGCCACCGTATTCCTCGGGGATCAGCACCGACAGGTAGCCGCTCTCGGTCAGCGCGTTCACGAACGCGGTCGGGTAGGCCATCTCCCGATCGAGCGCCCGCCAGTACGGCCCTGGGAAACCGGCGCAGAGCTTGGCGACCGCCTCGCGGATTTCGGTATAGGCTTCCATCAGAGGCTCCTCAGGCCGTGCGGCCGCCATCGACGGGGAGATCGACGCCGGTGATGAATGCCGCCTCGTCGGAGGCGAGGAACAGGGCCGCGGCGGCGATGTCGCTCGCCTGCGACAGGCGTCCGAGCGGGATCGTGGCGATGAACCGGTCCCGGTTCTCTGGCGTGTCGAGGACGCCCATGAAATGCTCGAGAAGACCCGTGGCACCCATGACCGGGCAGAGCGCATTCACCCGGATCTTCCAGGGCGCCAGTTCCAGGGCCAGCGATTTCGAGGCGAGGCTCGCCGCGCCCTTGGAGGCGTTGTACCACGTGAGCCCCGGTCGCGGCCGCAGCGCCGCCGTCGAGCTGACGTTCAGGATCGCGCCGCCGCCCGCGTCGCGCATCAGTGGCGCGACTTCCCGGACGTAGTGGAAGATCGACTTCACATTGACCCGGAAGACCCGGTCGAAATCCTCCTCGGTCACCTCCATCAGCGGCTTGTTCCGATGGGTCGTCCCGGCGTTGTTGACGAGCACGTGCGGCACCCCGAAGCGCCGAAGGGTTTCGGCCACGCTGGCGGCGACATCGCCCGCCAAGCCGACATCCGCGGTAATCGCCAGGGCGTTGTCGCCGATCTCGGCGGCGACCCGCTCGGCCGCAGCGCCGTCGATATCGATACAGGCCACCCTGGCGCCCTCGGCCGCGAAACGCTGGGCGATGCCCGCCCCGAAGCCGCTTCCGGCGCCTGTCACGAGCGCGATCTTGCCGTCGAGCCTCATGGTCTCCTCCTGCGGTTGCGTCGTGCCGTCGTTTCTCGGTCCTCAATCCTGGCCGGCGAATTCCGCTCGGATCCGCGCGTTGTGTTCGCCGATCGCCGGCACCGGTCCGAAAGCGCGAACCCGACCATCGATCAGCACGGGCGGCGCGACGAGGCGGGCTGGGCCGGCGGGGGTCTCGACCTCCGCGCGGATCAGCGCCGGATGGCTGGCGAGATCCGACAGGGCGTTGACGAAACCGTAGGCGGTGCCGGCCGCCTTCAGCCGGGCCGCAGCGGCGTCGCGGCTCAGCCGCACCAGTGTGGCGCCGATGCGCAGATCGACGGCGGCGCGGTTGGCCACCCGGGCGTTGTTGGACGCGAAGCCCTCCGCCCGGGCGAGATCCGGCTCGCCGAGCACGCCCGCGCAGAAACCGGCCCATTCGCGCTCGTTCTGGATCGAGATCAGCACCAGGCTGCCATCCGCAGTCGGAAAGGCGCCGTAGGGGCAGATCGACGGGTGGGCGAGACCGACCCGCCTGGGCGCTTCCCCGGTGCCCTCGAAGTAGAGCAGCGGCACGTTCATCCAGTCGGCCGCGGCGCTGAACAGGCTGACGCTCAGAGCGCAGCCCGCGCCGCTGATCCCGCGCGCGATCAGCGCCTCCAGGATCGCGGCATGGGCATCCATCCCGCACGCGACGTCGCAGACGGAGACGCCGACACGTCCGGGTCCTGCCGGGTGGCCGGTGATACCGGCGAGCCCGCTCTCGGCCTGGACCAGCAGGTCGTAGGCCTTCATGTCGCTGTAGGCATTGTCGGCGCCGTAGCCGGAGATATCGACGGTGATCAGGCGCGGGTGGCGCGCGCGCAGCTCAGCCGAGCCAAAGCCCGCGCGAGCGGCGGCCCCGGGCGCGAGATTCTGAACGAACACATCGGTTCGCGCGAGGATCGCGTGCAGAAGGCGCGCGTCCTCGGGATCCTTGATGTCGGCGACGAGGCTTTCCTTGCCGCGGTTGAGCCAGACGAAGTAGCTCGCCAGCCCGTTGACCGCCGCGTCGTAGCCGCGGGCGAAGTCTCCCTCCGGGCGCTCGATCTTGATGACGCGTGCGCCGGCATCGGCCAGTCGCGAGGTGCAGTAGGGTGCGGCGACCGCCTGCTCCAGAGCAAGCACGGTCAGCCCTCGCAGCGGCAGGTTCTGGCTCATCCGGTTCCTTCGGCGTCGCGCAGCCTCGCAGGGCCGGACCCGGATGAACTGGAACGGCAACAGGACCCGCCAAGCGGGCCTTGGTGACAGGGCCGCCCGGCCGTTGGCTTCGGGCTGGCTGTACCGCAACGCTCAGCGTCCTTCAGAGCGCCGCGAAGGAATCCAGTGGCGCCACGCTCGCCGACGTCCCGCTGCCCTGGGTTGCTTCACTGCGCTCGTAAGGACGGCGGACGGCCTCACTCCGCTGCGCGCAACGCGGGCGGGCCGCGAACCTCCTCCACCGGCTCCGGATCATCAATCGCGGCGTCTACCGCCTCCGGCTTGTCCCGGAACGAAAGCCGCTGCGCCAGCCGGTCAAGATAAAGGTAGATGACCGGCGTGGTGAAGAGCGTGAGCACCTGGCTCACCGCGAGGCCGCCGACCATCGCGTAGCCCAGGGGCTGCCGGATCTCGGAGCCGGTGCCGTGCGCAAACATGAGCGGGATGCCGCCGAGCAGGGCCGCCATCGTGGTCATCAGGATCGGGCGGAACCGCAGGAGGGCGGCCTGTCGGATCGCCACCTCCGGCGTGAGCCCCTCGTCGCGCTCGGCCGCGATGGCGAAGTCGACCAGCATGATGCCGTTCTTCTTCACGATGCCGATCAGCAGGATGATGCCGATCAGCGCGATCAGGCTGAAATCGAACCCCGCCCACATCAGCACCGCCAGCGCCCCGACGCCGGCCGACGGCAAGGTCGACAGGATCGTGATCGGGTGGATGAAGCTTTCGTAGAGGATGCCGAGGATCAGGTAGACCACGAACAGGGCGGCCAGGATCAGCAGCGGCACCGTCGACAGCGATTGCTGGAAGGCCTGCGCAGTGCCCTGGAAGCCGCTGACGACCGTCGGCGGCACCTGCAGGTCGCGCATCGCCCGGCCGATCGCCTCCGTCGCCTGGCCGAGGGCGACGTCGGGCGCGAGGTTGAAGCTGATCGTGACCGCCGGAAACTGGCCCTGGTGATTGACGGCCAGCGGCGCCACCGGATCGGTCGTCCAGCGGGCGAACGCTGCGAGCGGCACCTGGCCGCCGCCGTTCGGCGCCTTGATGTAGATCTTGTCGAGGCTCTCGACGCTGCCCTGAAGCGCCGGAAGCACCTCCAGCACGACGTGGTAGCTGTTCAGCTGCGTGAAGTACTGCGCGATCTGACGCTGGCCGAACGCATCGTACAGCGTGTCGTCGATGAGCTGGGGCGTAATGCCGTAACGCGAGGCCGCGTCACGGTCGATCGACAGCGTCAACGTCGTGCCCCGGGTCTGCTGGTCGGTCGCGACGTCGCGCAATTCGGGCAGGGTCTTCATCCTGTCGAGGATGCGGGGCGCCCAGGCGTTCAGCTCGGCAAGATCCGGATCCTGGAGGGTGTACTCGAACTGCGTCCGCGAGGTCCGGCCGCCGGTGCGCACGTCCTGCGTCGCCTGGATGAAGGTTCGCACACCTTCAACGCGGTCCAGCTTCGGGCGCAACCGGCCGATCACCTGGAAGGCGTTGACGTCGCGCTCCTCGCGAGGCTTGAGCGTGATGTACATGCGCCCGGAATTCAGCGCCTGGCCGTTGCCGCCGAGCGACATGCCGACCGTGGCCACCGCCGGATCGGCCTGGACGATCGCACCGACCTTCTCCTGGAGCGTCTTCATCGCCGAGAAGGAAATGTCCTGGCCCGCCTCGGTGACGCCGATCATGAAGCCGGTGTCCTGCTGCGGGAAGAAGCCCTTCGGGATCGCGACGAACAGGTAGCCGGTCAGTGCCAGCGTGGCGAAGAACACCAGCAGGGTGACGCGGCGGAAGCGCAGGGCGACGTCGAGGGCGCTCTCGTAGACCGACAGCAGCCAGTCGAAGGCGGCTTCGCTCATCCGGTAGAGGCGGCCGTGCCGCTCGGCATCGTGCGGCTTGAGCAGCCGCGAGGCCATCATCGGCGTGAGCGTCAGCGACACGAAGGCCGAGACCGCGATGGTCATCGACAGCACGACGGCGAACTCGCGGAACAGCCGGCCGATGATGCCGCCCATGAGCAGCAGCGGGATCAGCACTGCGATCAGCGAGACCGAGATGGACACGATCGTGAAGCCGATCTCGCCCGCGCCCTTGAAGGCGGCCTCCATGGGCCGCATCCCCTCCTCGACGTAGCGGCTGATGTTCTCAAGCACGACGATGGCGTCGTCGACCACGAACCCGACCGAGATCGTCAGGGCCATCAGGGAGAGGTTGTCGAGGGTGTAGCCCACCATCCACATCAGCGCGCAGGCGCCGAGCAGCGCGAGCGGCACCGTCACGCTGGGAATGACGGTCGCCCAGAAGCTGCGCAGGAAGACGAAGATCACCCCGACCACCAGCACGATGGTGAGTAGCAGAGTGAATTGCACGTCCTCCACCGAGGCGCGGATCGTCTGGGTACGGTCGCTGAGGATGCCGATCTTGATCGCGGCCGGGAGCGTGGCGGTCAGGCGCGGCAGCTGCGCCTTGATGCTGTCCACCGTGTCGATCACGTTGGCGCCGGGCTGCTTGAAGACGACGAGGAACACGCCCCGCTTGCCGTTGGTCCAGCCCGCCTGCTTGGTGTCCTCCGGACCGGCTACCGCCTGGCCGATGTCGCGGACCCGCAGGGGCGCGCCGTTCTGGTAGGCGACGATGACGTCGTTCCAGTTCTTCGCGACCGTGAGCTGGTCGTTGGCGTAGATCGTGTAGCTGTGGCTGCCGCCGTCGATGCTGCCCTTCGGGTTGTTGACTGTCGTCAGGGTCAGCTGCGTGCGCACATCCTCCATCGACAGGTTCTTGGCGACGAGCTTGGCCGGATCGAGCTGGATCCGGATCGCGGGCTTTTGCTGGCCGCCGATGAACACCTGCGCGACGCCCGAGATCTGGCTGATCCGCTGGGCGAGCTGCACGTCGACCGCGTCGTCCACCTCGATCAGCGGCATGCTGTCCGACGTGGCCGAGAGCAGGAGGATCGGCGAATCCGCCGGGTTCACCTTCCGGTAGGTCGGCGGGGTCGGCAGGTTCTTCGGCAACTGGCCGCTGGCGGCGTTGATCGCCGCCTGAATGTCGCTCGCCGCCCCATCGATGTTGCGGTTGAGGTCGAACTGGACCGTCACGGTCGAGATGCCCAGCGAGCTGGTCGAGGTCATCTGCGACACGCCGGGGATCTGCGAGAATTGCCGCTCCAGCGGCTGCGCCACGGAGGACGCCATGGTCTCGGGGCTGCCGCCGGGCAGCTGCGCGGTCACCTGGATCGTCGGGAAATCGACCTGCGGCAGTGGGGCCACGCCCAGCAGCGGATAGGCAACGATCCCGAGGAACAGGATGCCGACCATGATGAGCGTGGTCGCAACCGGGAACCGGATGAACGGTGCGGAGATGCCGCCTTTCATCGCCGAACCTCGCGCCGTCCTGCGATCGCCGTGTCCGAAGGCACTCCCATCAGCGCTGGGCCTCGATCTGGCGGCCGCTCGCCTCCGGTCGCTCCGCCCGCGCGGCGCGCGGCTCGGTGACCAGGCCGCCGTCCTGGACCTTGTACTGTCCGGCGACGATCACCCGCTCCCCGGGCTTCAGGTCCCCGCTCAGAACCTGCGTGCGGCCCGAATCCGACCGTCCGGCCTTGAGCGCGCGCTGATGCGCACGGTCGGAATCGTCCACCGCGAAGGCGAACAGGCCGTCTGGGCCGTGCTGGATCGCGTTGTCAGGAACCGTCGTGGCGACCGCTACGGTGCCGACCCGCATCTTGGTCGAGACCGACAGACCCGGCCACAGCGCGTGGTTCTTGTTCTCGTAGACCGCCTTCAGACGGATCGTGCCGGTCGCCGTGTCCACCTGGTTGTTGAACAGGGCGAGCTTCCCCTCCGCGAGCTTCGTGAGCCCGTCTGAGCTCCAGGCCTCGACCGGCACATCGCCCTTCCGCAGGGCAGTGGTGATCGCGGGAAGCTGATCTTCGGGCGCCGTGAAGACCACGAAGATCGGCTCGACCTGGGTGATCGTCACGATTGGCGTCTGGCCCGAGGCGTTGACGATGTTGCCGATATCGACTTGGCGGAAACCCGTGACGCCGTCGATCGGCGCCCGGATCGTGGCGTAGCCCAGCTGCGTCGCGGCGTTGTCGATCGCGGCCTGATCGGAGGCGACCTGCGCGGTGAGCTGGGCGACCAGAGCGGTCTGCGTCTCAGTCTGCTGGCGCGACGCGTAGGCACCCAGGCCCGTGTACCGGACGAGATCGGCTTTCGCGTTGTTGAGGTTCGCGGTGTCCTGCTCCTTCTTGGCCTTCGCCTGATCGTAGCTGGCCTGATAGGGGCGCGGATCGACTTGCACGAGGATATCGCCCTTGCGGACGGCTTGGCCCTCCCGGAAGGCGACCTGCTGGATTTCGCCGTCGACCCGCGTGCGCACCTGGACGGTGTTGTAGGCCTGGACCGTGCCGAGGCCGTTCGAGACCAGGGCGAACGGGCCCTGCTCGACCGTGCCGAGGGTGACGGGAACAGCTAGCGGCGCCGCGGCCTTCGGTTTCGCGACCGGCTCGTTCAGCCGCGTATAGCCGTAGGCGCCCCCTCCCGCAGCGGCGAGCAACAGTAGCATGAGGACGAACCCGCGTCCGCGCCGCGGAGCGCGCGCGGCTTGCGTCAGACCGTTTGGGCCGCGGAACGCCGGGCCGGAGTCCGGCCGAGATGCAGCGCGATCGTGCTCGTCCCCGCTCAGCATGCGTGCAGTTCCGCCCCGACGTCCGACCGGTCGATCGGTCGGGATAATTTTGCATTCAGTAGCATACAATGCGGAACGCCGACACCGATGCGATCCACCGATCCGAGTCGCAAATGGTCGATGGCGCAACTCCAACCGCTGAAAGCGGACGGTCGCTTCGGCTTGCCGGGATCCGTCCGCTTGCCGGCGCGCGCGCGCGCCGCCACAGAGGGATGCAGCCGCCGATCAGCGACGATCTCCGCCGATGCGGCGCCGAGCGGCTGCGGTTTCCGCAACGCGCTGGAGTGACCGGGATATCGCATGACCCCGACCCTGGAACTGGAAGGGCTGGACGAGTTGCGTTCGGCCCTGATCGAAGAGCGACAGATCATCGTGGCCTCGGTGCGCCGATTGCGCGAGATGCGCAGGCAGAAGGGCACCTTCGTCATGGGCGATGGAGCCGAGGCGGGCTCACGCCTGGTCGCCGTGCAACAGCAAATCGATGTGGTGGATGCCATTATCGCCACACTGACGAACGCCCAGACCTGACCTGCCTGAACCGGGCACCGTGCTCAGCTCAGCCGGCGCATCGTGCACGGTGCGGCGAGGCGGAGGTTTGGCACGGATCAGTGTCCGAGATGTTTCTACAGCAGAACGTCAAACGACGCCGGCAGTGTCGCGCGCCCGCCGATTGAGACCGTAAAGTCTGTAAAGAAAATGGGCAATTAGATCGAATGGAAATATCGGTCCATTCTGTCGGGATAGCTAAATCACAGCCGGACTATTTGCGCGTAGAGCCGCTCCGGACATGTCGCCGCGACTGTCTGATGCTCGCGATGTGGGAGAGATTGCACAGCTTACTTGCCGGCAGTGGCATCGCTGTCATGGGTGACGATCACAGCCGGTTGTTCAAGATCGACCGATCGGTGCCTGGACTGCTTGATCGATGTCCTGATACCGGGCCGCATCTCAAGGCGCGGGACTTTCAGGATGAACGCCTTCGATCAAACCGCATCGGTCAGCGACGGCGCGCATGCGGTCGATCCGCAGCACAGGTCCGACATCGAGGCCCTGTGGTTCGCCCTCGAGGCGGACAGGCGTGCGCAGGACGAGCGCTTGGCGCGCCTTCGAACCATGAAGCTGATCGGTGGCGAGGACGACGCGGCCTGATCAGTCTTCGCGCGCGCCGAGGTCGGGTGAGCGCGCGGCCAAAGCAAAGCCCACCGCCATCGCCATCGCTTCCGCCTGCGCGATCAGCATCGGATCGCCCGCGTCGCGCGCCGCCTGGAGCAGAGCGATTGCGTGGCGTCCGAGCCGCTGCTCAACCTCATCCGTCTCGGGCCACCGGTAGCCGGTGGCCCGGTCGCGTTGACGTCGGTCGGTCATGGGCGTGCATTCGGCATCGAGAGGGCCGCGATTGGCCTGAAGGGTGAGGACGCGGCGATCCAGGAATGCGTGTCGGTCACATCCGCGAACGAGCGCATCACCGCGCTGATCGAGCGATGGATGTCGGCGGCGGCGATGCCGTCCATGTCGTGGCTCGCGGACGCATCGGCGAGGAAGGTGACCTCCTGCCCCCGGTGGTAGCCGTCGACGGCGGTGGCGAGGCAGGCTGCCTCGCCGGCAAAGCCCGCGACGACGAGGGGCGGGCAGCCGCGCTCCATCACGTCGGCGAAGGCAGGGCTGGCGAAGCAGGAGGGCCGGTCGCGATCGAAGATCATGTCGCAGCCTTGCGGCTCGAACCCCTCGATCCATCGGGCGAAGCGCGTGCCGGCCTGGAACAGCGGGGCGCCGATCCAGCGCACATAGGCGACCTGGATCCCGCTCTCGCGCGCATGGTTGAGGGCGAGGCGGCAATTCTCCAGGGCCGGGGCGATCTCCGGCAGGGCGAGCGGCCGCCCCGCGACCTCATATTCCTGCTGCATGTCGACCAGCACCAGGATGGGCACGCTGCGCGGCCGGCGATACAGCGCGGGATTCATCGGGCGGATCATCGCGCTGCCGCCCTCTGATCCACGGAGGGCCGGGTGACCGCCCGCGTCCGTGAGCGATCGAGGGCGCCGGCCCGGTGCCAGCGGCCCTCGGGGCGGATGATGACGTAAGGATCGACGCCGATCCCGATCGCCTGCGGATGCGGTTCGGCCTCCATCAGCATCTCGACATAGTCGAAATCCGAGAACACCAGTTCCTGGGCGCCCTCGAACACCCGGAAGCCGAAGCGGCTCCAGAAGCCGACGAGGCGCTTCTGCGCGTGTCCGTACAGGCGCCGATAGCCCTTCACCCGCGCGAGTTCGATCCCGGCCCGGACGAGCGCGAAGGCCATGCGCGTGTTGCGATGCTCCGCCCGCACGGCCAGACGTTCGATCTTGGCGAAATCGGCGAAGAAGCGGATCCGCAGGCAACCCGCGGGCTCGTCACCGATGTAGCCGATCAGGTGCGTGGCCGAGAGATCGTTGCCGTCGAATTCCTCCTCGTACGGGCAGGCCTGCTCCGCCATGTACACCGCGGCGCGCAGGGCGATGACGCGGGAGAGATCCTCCATGCTGCGCGCGACCGCGACGCTCGGCCCGGTCCCGCCGGGCCGGTGGCTGTCGTAAGGCGGCAGCCGCTCGGCGGGCTTCGACCGGCGGAACATGTAGAGCCCGGATGCGCGCTGGCCGTTCCAGGAAGCGCCTTTGGTGAAGCCCATCCCGGCAAGGTAGTCGGCACCCTCGGCCGTCGCGGCGCGCGCATAGAGGTCGACCTCACCGCATAGGGGCGTGGAGATCCGCTGGAGCATCAGGGCGACAGCCGCGGCAAGCCGCCCGCGGGCATGGATCACCCAGAGATAGATGCCAGCCGGCCGCTCGTGTTGCCGGGCGATGAACCGCGTATCCGGATCGCTCGCGTCGAAAGTGCCAGAGAGGAGCGCAGCCATCCCGGCTTCGTTCAGCGGGAGGATCGCCGTCAGGCCCTCGCCCCTCGGTGACAGCGAATCGTAGTGCTCGCGCCGGGCGATCGCGAAGACCGTATCGGGGTTGGCTGTCATGACGCGGCGGACCACCGAGACGTCCGCGACGCCGGGAAGCGCGCGCCGTGTCTCGTCCAAGAGGCGTTCGAGATCGGCCGGCATCGGCGTGAACAGCACGAGGTGGCGCGCCAGCCGTGCGGATCTCAGGTCGATGATGTCGTGCCGTGTGGCGCGTCCATCATCGAAATCCGGTGCGGTATCGGGCGGAGTCACATGGACGGTCATCGCGTCGGTTTCCGCGCTTCATTGCGAATGACGACCGGCTTCGCATGGCCGAAGACCTGCGTCTGTGCAAAAAATGAAGTATGGGGGTCTCACAGATGGAACACGTCCCTGTGCTTGATACCGGTATGCCGGATTGGCAGGACCTAAGGCTTTTTCTGGAGCTCGACCGGCGGGGCAGCTTTCGCGCTGCCGCCAACGTCGTGGGCCTCTCCATCAACACCCTGCGCCGCAGGATCGACGATCTGGAGGCTCGGCTCGGCATGACGCTGCTGACCCGCCATGCCGACGGGATCCGGCTGACTGCGGAGGGCGAGAGCATTCTGGCGGCGACGCAATCGATGGAGGCGGCCGCCTACTCGGTCCTGCGCGCCCGGGATGCGGTCTCGGCCACACCGGCCGGCGAGGTGCGCATCGCGGTCACCGAGGGGCTTGGAACCTTCTGGCTCGCGCCGCGGCTCGTCGAGTTCCAGCGGGCAAATCCGCGGCTCGTCGTCGATCTGCGCTGCACGATGGACCCCGCAGACGTCGCGCGGCTCGAAGCGGAGATCGCGGTCCAGCTGGTCCGGCCGGTCAATCCGGACCTGAAGGTGGTCAAGCTCGGGCGGCTGCACGTGATGGCCTTCGCGGCCCGGAGCTATCTCGACATCTACGGTGTGCCGGCCAGCATTGAGGATGCGGCGCGGCACCGGATCGTGCTCCAGGTGTCGGGGCAGACGGTGAGCATGGCCGAATATGACCGGCATACGCCGGGCATGCCGCAATCGGGCTACGTGACGCTCAAGACGAACGTCAGCAGCGCCCATTACTGGTCGGTGGCCAACGGCGCCGGAATCGGCTGGCTGCCGACCTACGCATCGGCGATCGGCGCTCGATTGGTTCCGATCGATGGTCTCGTTCAGCTGGGCTTCGATATCTGGCTGACCTACCACCCGGATGCCGAGCGGATCGATCGGGTGCGCCGGGCGATCGACTGGATCCGCGCCAGCTTCGATCCGGTCCGGTATCCCTGGTTTCGCGATACCTTCATCCACCCGCGGGATCTCCCGGCAGCGATCAAGGGCGGCGCTGCCGCCGACTTGTTCGGCGGGTTCGCCGGAATGGAACGGTAACGCGCGGTTTCGGCAACCTTGACCGCGCGGCGCGCATGATCCTTGCTCCCACGGCCGCAACGACGAGGTCTGCCGTGTTGCTGACGCCCCGCGAAAAGGACAAGCTGCTGATCGCCATGGCGGCGCAAGTGGCACGGAACCGTTTGGCGCGCGGCGTCAAGCTCAACCATCCCGAGGCCGTGGCGCTGATCACCGACTTCGTGGTCGAGGGCGCGCGGGACGGCCGAACCGTGGCGGAGCTGATGCAGGCCGGTGCAACCGTGATCACGGCAGACCAAGTGATGGCGGGCGTCCCCGAGATGATCCACGATATCCAGGTCGAGGCCACCTTCCCGGACGGCACGAAGCTCGTCACCGTCCATCACCCGATCCGCGGCGCGGCCTCCGCCGATGTGCCGGGTGCGGTGACGACCCAGCCCGGCGAGATCGTGTTCAACGCGGGTGCCGAGCGGACCGTCCTCGAAGTCGCCAATGTCGGGGACCGGCCGATCCAGGTCGGCTCGCACTACCATTTCTTCGAGGTCAATCCGGGCCTCGTATTCGAGCGCGCGCAGGCCCGCGGCAAGCGCCTCGATATCGCGCCGGGCACCGCCGTGCGCTTCGAACCGGGATCCACCCGGGAAGTCGCGCTGGTGCCGCTCTCCGGCGGACGCACCGTCTACGGGTTCCGCGGCGACGTGATGGGCAAGCTCTGACCATGGCCAACACGCCGAAGCCCGCGAGCCTGCCGCGCGCCGCCTACGCCGACATGTTCGGCCCCACGGTCGGCGACCGCATCCGCCTCGCCGACACCAGCCTGGAGATCACGGTCGAACGGGATTTCACCACCTACGGCGAGGAAGTGAAGTTCGGCGGCGGCAAGGTCATCCGCGACGGCATGGGCCAGAGCCAGACGACGAATGCCGGCGGCGCGGTCGACACGGTCATCACCAACGCCGTCGTGCTCGACCATTGGGGCATCGTGAAGTGCGATGTCGGAATCGTCCGCGGCCGGATCTTCAGGCTCGGCAAGGCCGGCAACCCGGACGTCCAGCCCGGAGTCGATATCGTGGTCGGTCCAGGCACCGAGGTGATCGCCGGCGAGGGCAAGATCCTGACCGCCGGCGGCTTCGACAGCCACATCCACTTCATCTGCCCGCAGCAGATCGAGGAGGCGCTGTGCTCGGGCGTGACCACGATGCTCGGCGGCGGCACCGGGCCCGCGCACGGCACCTTCGCCACCACCTGCACGCCCGGCCCCTGGCACATTGCCCGGATGATCGAGGCGGCCGACGCCTTCCCGATGAATCTTGCCTTCGCCGGCAAAGGCAACGCGTCGCGGCCGGACAGCCTCGTCGAGATGGTCCGGGCCGGCGCCTGCGCGCTGAAGCTGCACGAGGACTGGGGCACGACACCGGCCGCGATCGACACCTGCCTGTCGGTGGCCGATGCCCACGACATCCAGGTCATGATCCACACCGACACGCTCAATGAATCGGGCTTCGTCGAGGACACGATCGCGGCGTTCAAGGGCCGGACCATCCATGCCTTCCACACGGAAGGCGCCGGCGGCGGCCACGCGCCCGACATCATCAAGGTGGCCGGGCTACCGAACGTGCTCCCATCCTCCACCAACCCGACACGGCCCTACACGCGCAACACGATCGACGAGCATCTCGACATGCTCATGGTCTGCCACCATCTCGACCCGTCGATCCCGGAAGACCTCGCCTTCGCGGAGAGCCGGATCCGGCGCGAGACGATCGCGGCCGAGGATATCCTGCACGATATCGGCGCGCTCTCGATGATGTCGTCCGACAGCCAGGCCATGGGCCGGGTCGGCGAGGTCGTGATCCGCACGTGGCAGACCGCCGACAAGATGAAGCGCCAGCGGGGCGCGCTGCCGGGCGACGCGTCCGGCACCGATAACCTGCGGGCCCGCCGCTACGTCGCCAAGTACACGATCAACCCCGCAATCGCGCACGGCATCTCCCGGCACATCGGCTCGGTGGAACCCGGCAAGCTCGCCGACCTCGTGCTGTGGACGCCGGCCTTCTTCGGCGTGAAGCCGGACTTGGTGCTCAAGGGCGGCAGCATCGCGGCCGCACCGATGGGCGATCCGAACGCCTCGATCCCGACGCCGCAGCCGGTGCATTATCGGCCCATGTTCGGCGCCTACGGCCGCGTGCCCTTCGCCACGGCCCTCACCTTCGTGTCGAAGGCCGCGGTCGACGATGGCCTGCGCGCGCGGCTCGGCGTGCAGAAGGAACTCGTCGCGGTCGAGAACGTCCGCGGCGGCATCTCGAAGAAGAGCATGGTGCTGAACGACGCGACACCGGTCATCGAGGTCGATCCCGAGACCTACGACGTCCGCGCCGACGGCGAACTCCTGGTCTGCGAGCCGGCCGAGGTGTTGCCGATGGCGCAGCGCTACTTCCTGTTTTGAGGACGCGTATCCGATGATCCGCGCCACCCGCATCCTCCGCCGGGACGGCCTATCCGGCGGCGAGATCGTCGACCGCGTCGTTCTCGACCACGGCGACCGACATCGCCGCCGCGTCGCCATGCGCGGGCTCGGCGGCCTCGGATTCCTCCTCGATCTTCCGGAATCGACCATTCTCGACGATGGCGACGCCCTCATCCTCGAGGACGGCCGCCTCGTCTGGATCGAGGCGGCGCCTGAGCGTCTGCTGGAGATCCGTGCGCCGAACGATCACGCGCTCAAGCGCCTCATCTGGCACATCGGCAACCGGCACATCCCGGCCGAGATCGGCGCGGATGCCGTCTGGATCGCCTATGACCACGTGCTCGCCGAGATGGTCCGGGGTCTCGGAGGCAGCGCCGAGGCGGTGGAGCGCCCGTTCCGGCCCGAAGGCGGCGCCTATTCCGGTGGCCACGCGCACGGCCACGATCACCCGCATGACGACCGTCACCATCACCACCATGCCGACGGCTGAGACCCTCGACGCGCTCCGCCTGATGGCGTGGCTGTCGCCGGGCTATCCGGTGGGCGCCTACGCCTACTCGCACGGCCTGGAATGGGCCGTCGAGGCGGGCGACGTCCGCGACGAGGCGACCCTGTTGGCGTGGCTCGGCGACGTGTGCGCGCGCGGCGCGCTGCGCAATGACCTGATCCTCGCGGCCGAGACCCACAGGGCCGCGCGGCGCGGCGCCGCGCAGGCGGTCGCCGACCTGAACGACCTCGCCCTCGCCCTCGCCCCGTCACGCGAGCTGCATCTCGAGACAAGTCAGCAGGGGCGGAGCTTCCTCGATGCGACGCTCGGCGCATGGCCCGATCCGAATTTAGCGGCCCTCGCGGAGCATCTGCCGGGACCGATCGCCTATGCGGTTGCCGTCGGGGCTGCGGCCGGCACCCATGGTATGGCGCTCCCGCCTGTCCTTGCAGCTTACGGCTTGGCCTTCGTGCAGAACCTCGTGTCGGCGGCCCTTCGGGCGGCACCGGTCGGTCAGGCGGCCGGGACCCGGGTCATCGCCGCCCTGACCCCGCGGGTCGTGGCCCTCGCGGATGAAGCCCACGACGCGGATCTCGACGTCCTTGGCGCCGCCACCTTTCGGCTCGATCTCGGTTCTTTCCGGCACGAGACCCAGTATTCCCGCATCTTTCGATCCTGAGTGCGCAGCATGACCTCGTCGAACGGCCCTCTTCGCGTCGGGATCGGCGGACCCGTCGGGTCCGGCAAGACTGCCCTGATGGAGCAGCTCTGCAAGCGCTTCCGAGACCGCTACGAGATTTGCGCCATCACCAACGACATCTACACGAAGGAGGATGCCCGCATCCTCACCGTGGCCGGCGCCCTGCCCGAGGAGCGCATCCTCGGTGTCGAGACCGGCGGCTGTCCCCATACCGCGATCCGCGAGGACGCCTCGATCAACCTCGCGGCCGTCGCCGAGATGAACCGGCGCTTCCCGAAGCTCGATCTGGTGCTGATCGAATCCGGCGGGGATAACCTCGCGGCGACGTTCTCGCCGGAGCTCGCCGATATCACGCTCTACGTGATCGACGTGGCCGGGGGGGAGAAGATCCCGCGCAAGGGCGGTCCGGGCATCACCCGCTCCGACCTGCTAATCGTCAACAAGACCGATCTCGCGCCGCTGGTCGGCGCCGACCTGTCGGTCATGGAGGCCGATACGCAGCGGATGCGCGGCGCGCGTCCCTACGTCTTCGCGTCCCTGCGGTCCGGTGCCGGAGCGGACGCCGTGGCGCGCTTCGTCGAAGAGGCGGGCGGTCTCGGCCGCTGACGCGGACGGCCGAGACCGCCACGTCGCACTAGCGGCCGGCCTCGGCCGACCGTGAGCGCACCGAGGTCGTCGTCGGCACGCCCATCAGCGCGTCAAGACGGCTCATGCGCGCGCTGAAATCGTTCATCGCGTTCTGCCGCGCTTTGATCGCCGGATTGCTCTGGATCTTGGCGGACTGGGTCCTGACCTGCGCCCGTGTCGAGCGAGCCTCGGCTTGCGCCATCGGCAGGGCCAACAGCGCGGCCGCCGCCAGGATAGTCAGAGTGCGTGTCATGGCGAGGGTCCCTGATGGAGCCGCCACGCGGTCCGGCGACCACCCGAGATTATGTTCGCCTCAAGCTGGGCCGTGTGCGCCAGCGCACCGCGCGGCCACGCGCCGGTCGTAGCCGCCGCAGGCCCCGGTTCGATTGACAGCCGGCCATGACTGATTCAACCCGCGATATCGGACACCATAAACGGTATCGCGCATGCGAAATCTGCGGTGGCTCGCGGCCTTGCCCTTTATCGGCGTGCTGGTCGGCCCCTTCTTCCTGAACCGGGTCGAACCCTTCGTCCTCGGCCTTCCGCTGCTTCTGGCGTGGCTGGTGTTCTGTGTGCTCGGGACATCGGCCATCATGGCCCTGATCTATCTCACCGATCCTGAGAACCGTGCCCCGGAGGATCGGCGATGAGCATCGCGCTGATCATCGTGGCGGCCGGCTTCGTCCTGGCGATCGGCCTCGGGCTCTATGCCCGCCTCGGTCGGGAGATGGGTCTGGAGCAGTGGACGGTCGGCGGCCGCGGCTTCGGCACTGTCCTGGTCTTCCTGCTGATGGCCGGCGAGATCTACACCACTTTCACGTTCCTGGGCGGCTCCGGCATCGCCTACGACAAGGGCGGTCCGGCCTACTACATCCTCTGTTACCTGACCCTGGCCTACATCACCTCGTACTGGATGCTGCCGCCCGTCTGGCGCTACGCCAAGCAGCACGGCCTCTACACGCAGCCGGATTTCTTCGCGCGCAAGTACGGGAGCCGGGCGCTCGGGATCCTGGTGGCGCTGGTGGGGATCGTCGCCCTCGTTCCCTACCTGGTCCTCCAGTTCAAGGGCCTGGGCATCATCGTCTCGACCGCGTCCTACGGTGCGCTCTCCTCGACCAGCGCGGTCTGGATCGGCGCCGCGGCCCTGACGGCCTACGTGGTCGTCTCGGGCGTCCACGGTTCAGCCTGGACGGCGGTCATCAAGGACACGAGCATCCTCGTCTTGGTGATCTTTCTCGGGATCTACCTGCCCATCCATTATTACGGCGGCTATGAAGGCCTGTTCGGAGCGATCGAAGCCGCCAAGCCCGGCTTCCTGGCGTTGCCGGCGAAGGGCCAGAGCCCGACCTGGTTCTCGAGCACGGTCCTGCTCACCGCGCTGGGCGGCTACATGTGGCCGCACACCTTCGCGTCGCTGTACACGGCGCGGGAGCCCGCCGCCTTTCGGCGCAATGCCGTGATCCTGCCGATCTACCAGCTGATCAACCTCTTCGTGTTCATGATCGGCTTCACCGCCGTGCTGCAGGTGCCCGGCCTGACCGGGCCGGACGTCGATCTGTCCCTGTTCAAGCTCTCGCTCCAGAGCTTCCCGCCCTGGTTCATCGGGGTCATCGGCGCCACCGGCGTGCTCACCGCCCTCGTGCCCGGCTCGATGATCCTGATTGCCGGCGTGACGCTGATCGCCAACAACCTCGTCCGGCCGCTGCGGCCGGCCATGGACGATGCCGCGACGGCGCGGCTCTGCAAGATCCTCGTGCCGGTGCTGGCGCTGATCTGCGTCGGCTTCACCCTCAGCGGCGGCGACACGATCGTTCAGCTGCTGCTGATGGGCTACAACTTCGTGACCCAGCTGTTCCCCTGTTTCATCACGAGCCTGATGCGACGCAATCCGCTGGACCGGCGCGCAGCCATGGCCGGGATCGTCGCGGGTGTGGCCACGGTGGCGGTCACTGTCGTCAGCGGGTTCAGCCTTTCCAGTCTGCCTTTCCTGGGGCCGCTTCAGGACGTCAATGTCGGCATCGTGGCGCTGGTGGTGAATCTGCTGGTGACCGCAGCGGTGACGCAGGCGACCCGCGCCCGATCGACGGCGCGGGCGCGGGCGGCGGAGTGAGACGGCTTCCCGGTCGACAGATAGTCACCGTCATCAAGAGCGCCGCGAATTGACCCGGGGCAGCGCGACCCCTCAATGACCGCGGCGCGACACTGGATTGCTTCGCTCCGCGCTCAGCGACGACACCCGCGCGGAATCGTCGGTTCTGGCCCCGCGTCGCTCGGATGGACCTCGCCCAGCCTGCGCGGATGTCAGGCTTGTCCGCGCCGGGCGGTCAGCCAGGAGGCCAGAAGTACGGCCGCACTTACGAGCCCGACCAGCAGCGTCGAGGCGGCGTTGATCTCGGGATTCACGCCGAGGCGAACCTGACTGTAGAGCCGCATCGGCAGCGTCGTCGAGCCCGGGCCCGAGACGAAGCTCGCGATGACGAGGTCGTCGAGGGACAGGGTGAAGGCGAGGAGTGCGCCGGCCGCGACCGAGGGTGCCAGCAACGGCATGGTCACAGTCGTCAGCACATGGAACGGCGTCGCGCCGAGGTCGGCGGCCGCCTCCTCGAGAGACCGGTCGAGGCCCCGCAGCCGCGCCGCGACGACCACGGCGACGAACCCGGTGCAGAAGGTGGCGTGCGCGATGACGATCGTCAGGATGCCGCGATCCAGGCCGATGCCGATGAACATCAGCAGCAGCGACAGGCCGATCATCACCTCGGGCATCACGATCGGCCCGAAGACGAGGCCCGTAAACAGGGAACGGCCACGGAACCGGCCGTGCCGCTCAAGGACCAGGGCCGCCAGCGTGCCGAGGAGTGTCGCGACGAGGCTCGACAGGATCGCGACCTTCAACGAGACCCAGGCCGCTGCAAGCAGGGGCGCGTCGGAGAACAGCGCGCCGTACCAGCGGCCGGAAAAGCCGCCCCATACCGTGACGAGGGGCGACGCGTTGAACGAGTAGCCGATCAGCACCAGGATCGGAGCGTAGAGGAAGCAGAGCCCGGCCACGAGGGCAGTGCGCGTGACCCAGGTCATGGCCCCCCGACCTCGCTTTCGCCGGCACGCAGGCTGTCGCGGAACAGGATGACCGGTCCGATGACGATGAGCAGGATCAGCACGGCGACCGCCGAGGCGAGCGGCCAGTCGCGGTTCGAGAAGAACTCGCTCCACAGCACCCGGCCGAGCATCAGGGTCTCGGAGCCGCCGAGCAGATCCGGGATCACGAACTCGCCGACCATCGGGATGAAGCACAGGCCGGCGCCGGCCGCGATGCCGGGTAGGCTGAGCGGCAGGGTGACGCTCCAGAACACCCGCGTCGGCGACGCGCCGAGATCAGCAGCGGCTTCGCGAAGGGTGGGATCGAGGCGGTTCATCACCGCGTAGAGCGGCAGCACCATGAACGGCAGGTAGGCGTAGACGAGGCCAATGATCACCGCCGCATCCGTGTTGAGGATCGTCAGCGGCTCGGCGATCAGGCCAGAGCGGAGGAGAACGAGATTGAGCAGACCCTCCGGCTTGAGGATCGCGATCCAGGCGTAGATGCGGATCAGGAAGCTCGTCCAGAACGGCACGACCACCAGGGCGACGAGGAGCGGCTGCCAGCGCGACGGTGCCCGCGCGAGGGCGTAGGCGAGCGGTGTGCCGAGCGCCACGAGGATCAGGCTGGCGAAGGCCGCATAGCTGAGCGAGCCCAGCGCGGCATCGCGATAGAGCGGGTCGAGATAGAGCGTCGCGTAATTGTCGAGGTTCAGGGCTTCGAGAAAGGTCGACCAGCCTTCGATTCCGGCTCGCCAGTCGAGCAGCGGCAGGTAGGGCGGGATTGCGGTGGCCGGCTCGGACAGGCTGATCTTCAGCGTGATCGCGAAGGGCAGGAGAAAGAACACCGACAGCCAGACGAGGGGCGGCAGGCGGACGATCCGTTCGAACACGGTGCGGGGTCTGCCGTTCATGACGGCGGCGCGCCGGATGCGGAAGACCGGATTGCAACGGGCCACTCGCGCCTGATCACCGACGCGCTCATGCGGGCAGGATCACCGCGTCTCCGGCCGAGAAGCCGGCGCGCGCGTCCGAACCGACCGGGTGGCCCGCCTCCGCAGGTCGACCGCTGGCCCGCAGGGTCGTGCCGTCCGGCATGCGCAAAGTCCGGCGCAGACGGTCGCCCAGAAACGTCGCGTCCGCGACCACGACCGGCAGCCCCTCCGGCCCCCCGAGAACGACGTCCTCCGGCCGGACGGCGACCACCACCGCGGCGTCGTCCGCAAGCGGCGCTCGGGCGATTCCGTGCACCATGCCGTAGGCCGTCTGGACCGCGCGGGTGCCGTCGGGCCCCTCGGGGCCGAGCGTGCCGGCGATGAGGTTCACGTCGCCGAGCAATCCGGCCACGAAGCGGCTGGCCGGCCGGCGGTAGAGTTCCGCGGGCGGGCCGACCTGGACGAGCCGGCCCGCCTCCATGACGCCGATCCGGTCGGCGAGCATCATCGCCTCCTCGGGATCATGGGTCACGACCACGAAAGCGGTGCCCAGGCGTCGCTGCACGGACCGCAACTCGCCCTGGGTCTCCTCACGCAGGCCGCGGTCCAGGGCGCCGAGAGGCTCGTCGAGGAGCAGCACCTTGGGCTCACGGGCGAGCGCCCGGGCCAGGGCAACGCGCTGCCGCTGACCGCCCGAGAGGGTCTCGGGACGGCGGCTGCCAAAGCCGTCGAGGCGGACGAGGCGCAGCAGATCCGCCACCCGCGTCGCGGCTGCATGCCGACCCAACCCCTTCAGACCGTAGGCGATATTGGCCGCCACGCTCATGTGCGGGAACAGCGCGTAGGACTGGAACATCATGTTCACCGGGCGACGATGCGGCGGCAGCCCGGTGAGGTCCTGGTCGCCGAGGCAGATGCGACCGTCCGTCGGCGCCTCGAAGCCCGCGATCATGCGCAGGAGAGTACTCTTCCCGCAGCCGGACGGCCCCAGCAGGCAGAAGAACTCCCCGGGCTCGAGGTCGAGCGTCACCGCGTCGACGGCGTGATGGGTGCCGAAGCGCTTGCTCAGCTCCTGAAGCCGCAGGCGCGGCGCCGGCGCACCCGACAAGGGATCAGGAATCCTCGCGCAGCGCCTCGGCGACGCGCGCTTCGAGGAGGTCCGGCCGGCGCAGGACCAGCGCGCCGCGGGTTCTGTCGACCAGTCCTTCCGCGGCCATGGCGGTGAATTCCCGGGTGACCTGCTCGCGGCGGCAGCCGATCCGGGCTGCGAGGACATGGTGGTAGGGCGGCGGCGAGACGACGCGCTCGCCGGAGGCGCCAGTGCGCGGGACCGAGAGGCGCAGCAATTCGGCATAGAGGCGGTGCTTGAGGTCGAGCAGCGCGTGCTCCATCAGCCGGGTGTTCAGCTCGCGCACGCGCTTGGCAAGCAACCGGAACAGCCGGTCCGCGATCGCTTCCGAGGCGAAGACCATTTGCCGGAACACCGCGGCCGGAACGACGCAGACCTCACCGCGGGTCAGCGCCGTGACATTGGCCGAGCGGCCGATCCCGTCGATGGCCGCCAGCTCGCCGAAAAAGGCGCCGCCCCGCATCTCGCCGAGGATCACTTCCTTGCCCGACTGGGTCCGGTTCAGGATGCGGACTTCGCCGGTGGCGATGAAATAGACGTCGGTGGAGATGTCGTCGAAGTCGACGAGGACTTCGTTCTCGTCGAAACGCCGCCAATGGCAGCGGGCCTCATAGGTGCTGAGCTCGATGCCCGGATCCTTGAAGAAGGGTATCGTCCCCAACCGCGCCATCGATCGTGTTCCCTCAACTCCGGCCTCCGTCCCTGCCCTGACGGGTGCTGGCTAGCAGATCGGGGGACGGGAGCAGCCCGCACAGCGAAGCCAACATCGCAAAGGCGATGCTCGATCGATTGGGCAGAGGTGATCGTGACCGTCGCGCGCTGGCCGGTCAAGCCGCGCGCGGTTGAACAGGAGTTTATTAGCGTGGATCAGGTATCAGGGCTAAATGCCTGACCCGCTGCGGCGGGCCTTTTTTATGCACCGAGACGTTAAAGTTGAGCACACGGACCGCGACCCGGTCGACACGACGGCGCCGCGCCTGCAGGCCACGCTGGCCGCTCCGTTCGAGCGCTCCGGTTGCAGCCTGCATTCCGGTCGGCACGCGACCGTACGCGTCAGCCCGGCGCCGGCAGACCACGGCATCGTGTTCCGACGCCGCCTGAAGGATGGGCGAGTCGTGGAGGTGCCGGCGCAATGGCAATTCCGCGAGTCCCAGCCGCTCTCCTCGGCGCTCCGGCGCGACGGCGTTCTGGTCCGGACGATCGAGCATCTGATGGCTGCGCTGAGCGCGCTGCGCATCGATAACGTCATCGCCGAAATCGATGCGGACGAACTGCCGATCTTCGACGGCAGCGCCGCACCGTGGTGCGAAGCGATCCGGGCCGCGCGACGGAGCGAGCAGGGACGACCGTGCCGGGTGATCCGGGTCCAGCGTGCCGTTGCGGTGGAACACGGCGAGCGTCGCCTGGAGGTCAGGCCCGGTGCCGGCCTTCACGTGACCGGCCACATCGCGCTGGCGCATTTCGGATCGATCGACTGGTCGGGTGCCATCACGCCGGACAGCTTCGAGCGCGAGATCGCACCCGCGCGCAGCTTCGGCCGATACGTCCGGGCCATGGCCGGGCGGGCCTACGGCTACATGATGCAGAACGACTTTCTGCAGGGCGTATCGCCCCGTTCGGCGGCGCTGCTGGTGCGCGGCCGGGTGCTCGGTGGGATGCGCATGCCGGGAGAGCCGGTCCGACATCGCATTCTGGATCTCATCGGCGATCTCGCCCTGGCGGGTCATCCGATCGAGGGACGGATCACCGCGTTTCATACGGGGCATGAGCTGAACCATGCCCTGGTCGCGGCCTTAATGCGCGACACCACGGCCTGGGTTCTGGGCTGACCGTCCCAACAGATCGGCGCGCTCTCAGGCCGTGGCGCGAACGGGCGTCTCGCAGGCAACGGCGACAGGGCTGAAGGCGCGCACGAGGTCGGTGTCGAGTTTAGGGCCCATGCGCTCCAGGATCGCATAGGCCTCGTGCACGGATTTTGGTGCCTTGTAGGGGCGCGCCTCGATGAGCGCCGCGAAGATGTCGCAGATCGTGATCAGCCGCACCAGATCGGGAATGTCCCGACCGCGGAGGCCGTCGGGGTAACCCGAGCCGTCGAGATACTCGTGGTGGGAGCGGACGACCCACAGGGTCAGGGGGTCGTAATTTCCATCCAGGAGCATGCCGTGGCCGAGCACCGGGTGTCGGTCCATCTCCAGCCGTTCCTCGAGCGTCAGGGGCGCCGGCTTGTTCAGGATCGCCAGGGGGATCTTGGCCTTGCCGATGTCGTGCAGCAGCGCACCCTTCACCAGATGACGTGAATCGGACTCCTTGAGGCCCAGCGTCCCCGCAAAGGCGGCGGCGAGGCCGGCGACGCTCAGGCAGTGCCGATGCGTCACGTCGTCGAAGCTCGCGACCACCCTGAGCCAGTCGCGGATCTTGGACTCGCGGACCGCCCGGTTCACCAGGGCGGCGCCGGTATCCACGATGGCGGGCGCCGGCGCGCGATCGGCGCGGAACATGAGGGCGAACGCATCCCGGGCTTCGCCGGCCTGGGATCGCAACGTGCCTACCGGCGCTGGCGCTCGGGCGTTGGTCAATGTCGCAACCGCGTTCATCAGCATCGCGCTCGCCACGGAGGCCGGCAGGATCCGGGTCGCACCGAGAGCGGTCGCCTGAATCTCACCGCGACCGAGATTGCCGTGGATTAGGGCCAGAAAGGGTGTCGCTGGACCGCGCACGGTCGCGAGCGCCTGACGCAGGCGCCGCACGGATTCCGACGTCAGCGCGCTCACGTCGCTGATGATCAGGTCCGCACCCGCGGGAGGCGCAGCTTCGCCGTAAAGGTCGTGAAGCGTTGTGTGTCCGTCCGCACCGAGGTTGCGCGCAAGACGCTCGGCGCGGCCCAGATCGTCGGTCAGGATCAGTGTCCGTCCCAAGACTTCGCTCCCGCCATACGCTCCGACCCGAGCGTAAGAATTGCGCACCCCACGGCCCGCCAGCGCACGACGGTTCGCGATGCGATGATCTCAGCCGCATGTCTGCAACCAGACGAAAGGAACGATCAGTTCCGCTCGATCACTGTTGCACTGTCCAACATTCGCTTCCGGATCGATGCCATTCCGTTAAGATCGGAGCCGAACCTAGGCTTTTCCCGTGCCGTGCGCAGGCGTGATGACCACCCAATGCTTGCGGCGCGCGAAGCGTCGGCACGCCGCGTAAGCAGCGCTTGCCTCGCCGCGCCTGGACGGCCAGAAGGCCGCCATGCTGCGCGTCAACGACCTCTCCTATCGCATCGGCGACCGCCTGATCCTCGACGCCGCGACGTTCGCGATCCCGGAGGGCGCCCGCGTCGGTCTCGTGGGGCGCAATGGCGCCGGCAAGACGACGCTGTTCAAGGCCATCCTGGGCGATCTGCCGGTGGATGCGAAATCCGTCGCGCTGCCCAAGGGCATGCGGATCGGCGCCGTCGCGCAGGAGGCCCCCGCCGGCCCCGAGACCCTGCACGCCGTCGTGCTCGCGGCCGACACGGAGCGCGCCCGGCTCATGGAAGAGGCGGAGCACGCTGACGGGTTGCGCCGCGCCGAGATCGAGACCCGCCTCGTGGATATCGGCGCGCATTCGGCGCCGGCGCGCGCCGCCGCGATCCTGCATGGGCTGGGGTTCGACGCAGCCGCCCAGGCAAGGCCCTGCTCCGACTTCTCAGGCGGCTGGCGGATGCGAGTGGCACTCGCCGCGGTCCTCTTCTCGGAGCCGGACCTGCTGCTGCTCGATGAGCCGACCAACTACCTCGACATCGAGGGCACCCTCTGGCTCTACGATTATCTGGAGCGCTATCCGCGCACCGCGATCATCATCAGCCACGACCGCGATCTCCTCGATACCAGCGTCGATCACATCCTGCATCTCGACCGGGGAAAGCTGACGATCTACCGCGGCGGCTACACGAGCTTTGCCAAGCAGCTGTCCGAGAAGCGGGTTCTCCAAGCCAAGGCCAAGGCCAAGCAGGACGTCGAGCGGGCGCATCTCCAGAGCTTCATCGACCGGTTCAAGGCGAAGGCCACCAAGGCGCGGCAGGCGCAGTCGCGCATGAAGCGCCTCGCCAAGATGGAGCCGATCGCGGCCCTGCTCGAGGACGACGTGCCGGTGATCCACCTGCCCAGTCCGGAGAAACCGCTCTCGCCGCCGATCGTGGCCATGGACCGGGTCAAGGCCGGCTACGGCGACCGCATCGTGCTCACGGGCCTGGATCTCAGCCTCGCCCCGGACGACCGGGTGGCGCTTCTCGGCGCCAACGGCAACGGCAAGTCGACCTTCTGCAAGCTGATCGGCGGCCGGCTCGGGCCGCTTGCCGGCGAGATGAGGCGCTCCTCCAAGATGGAGGTCGCCTACTTCGCTCAGCACCAGCTCGACGAGTTGCGCCCGGCCGAGAGCGCCTACGCGCATGTCCGGACGCTCATGCCAGACGTGCCGGAGGCCAAGGTCCGCGCCGCGACGGCCCGCCTCGGCTTCGGCGCCAACAAGTCCGATACGCCGGTTGAGAAGCTCTCGGGCGGCGAGAAGGCGCGCCTGCTCATGGGGCTCGCAGCGTTCCATGGACCGCACCTGCTCATCCTCGACGAGCCGACCAACCACCTCGATATCGAGAGCCGTCAGGCCCTCGTCGAGGCGATCAACGACTATGAGGGCGCCGTCATTCTCGTCTCCCACGACCGCTTCCTGGTCGAGGCCTGCGCCGACCGGCTGTGGCTGGTCGCGGATGGCACGGTGAAGACCTTCGACGGCGACATGGACGATTACCGCCGGTTCGTGCTGTCCGGCCCGGAGCGGGAGTCGGAGCGCGAACCCGAAACGTCCGGCGGCCAGAAAGCCGAGGCGCGCCGCGCCGGCGTCGAGCGCCGCGCGGCCCTGGCGCCCCTGCGCAAGCGCCTGGAGGCGATCGAGGCGCGCATGGCGAAACTGACCGCCGCGATCGAGAAGATCGACGCGGCGCTGGAGGATGGCTCCGCCTTCCGGGAGAACGCCGCCAAGGCCGGCGAGATCGCCAAGATGCGGTCGGACGCCGCCAGCGCGCTCGCGGCCGCCGAGGAGGAATGGCTCACAGTCAGTGCCGAGATCGAGGCGGCCTGACGCACAGACGTCCTCGCGCATGCAGCGACGACGCGGCGCGGCCTCAGACCGAGCTCGCGATGGCCCGCCCCAGGATGTCGACACCGAGGTCGATCTCCGCATCGCTCGCTGTCAGGGGCGGCGCGATGCGGAAGACCCCGCCCATGCCGGGCAGCTGCACGATGTTCATGCTGAGGCCGAGGTCCAGGCAGCGTCGGGTGATCGCGTCGCCCAATTCCGGGGCCGACCGCTTCGTGCTCCGGTCGGCGACGATCTCCACGCCCTGCAGCAGGCCGTGGCCCCGCACATCGCCGATGCAGTCGAAGCCCTCCTGAAGGGCGCGAAGCCCGGACGCAAGCCTGGCGCCGGCCTGCGCCGCGTGGGCGACCAGACCGTCGCGCTGGACAATCTCCAAGACCTTGAGGCCGACCGCAGCCGGAAGCGGGTCGGAGACGTGCGTGGTGTAGAACAGGAAGCCGCGGTCGTGGCACAGATCCTCGATCTCCGGCGTGGTCACGACCGCCGCCAGCGGCAAACCGGCGCCGAGCGTCTTCGAGAGCGTCAGGATGTCGGGCACGACACCATCCCGCTCGCAGGCGAACATCAGGCCGGTGCGGCCGATGCCGGTCTGCGCCTCGTCGAGGATCAGGAGCATGCCGCGTTCCAGGCATTTGCGCTTCAACGCGGCGAGGTAGCCGGACGGCAACGCAATGATGCCGCCGGAACTGAGGATCGGCTCGGCCAGGAACGCGGCGAGATTGCCGGTCGACTGCCGGTCGACCAGCGCGAAGGCGTAATCCAGCTCCGTCTGCCAGTCCGGGCAGCCGTTCCGCTCGAAGGTCGGACGATAGGCGTTCGGCGCCGGGATCGCGAACGACCCGGCCGGGGCCGGGCCGTAGCCCTTGCGGCCCGCGCTGTAGGTGGCTGAGGCGGCGCCGGCCGTCATGCCGTGCCAGGACTGAGCGAAGCTCACCACTTCCCAGCCGCCGGTGGCGAGCTTTGCCATGCGCAGGGCAGCCTCGTTCGCCTCGGCGCCCGTAGTCAGCAGCATCGATCGTTCGAGGCGGCCCGGCGCCAGCCGGGCCAGCTCCGTCGCGAGATCGACGACAGGCCGGCTCAGCATCCCGCTGAACAGGTGATCGAGATGGCTGACGTGATGCGCGGCCACGGCGGCGATCTCGGGGTGGCCGTGGCCCAGGATCGCGCTCATCTGGCCGGAGGTGAAGTCGAGGATCTGCCGACCGTCGGCATCGTAGACGAAGCTGCCGGCCGCCTTCTCGATGATCAGGGGGGCGAAGACACCGCCGTACCGCACAAGATGCCGGCGCGCCCGGTCCCAGAAATCCGCGTCCGCGTTCCGCGTCATGATCGGTCCTGCTCGATGGCTCAGCTCAGCCATGCTAGGACCGGATCACCGCGCTTTGTAGCTTATAGTGCTGAACCGAGAGTTCAGGTATCCTTATGCCCACCCTCCTGGATATCGACCTTCTGCGCAGCTTCGCGGTCGTGGCGGAAACGGGCGCCCTCAGTCGGGCCGCGGAGCGGGTCGGCCGCAGCCAGGCTGCCCTGAGCATGCAGATGAAGCGCCTCGAGGCGCTGGTCGATCAGCCGCTTCTGACACGAACCGGACGCGGCGTGCTGCTGACCGTGCAGGGTGAGCGCCTTCTGGTCCATGCGCGCCGGATCCTGGTCTCGCACGATGACGCCGTGGCCGAATTGTCGGGCCGGAGCCTCATCGGAAGCCTGCGTTTCGGATGCCCGGACGATTACGCGCAGGCCTTCCTGCCGGCGCTCCTGCGCGGCTTCGCGCAACATCATCCGGCTGCCGCGATCGAGGTGGTCTGCGCCGCGACGCCGCGTCTCGTCGAGCGCCAGGACCGAGGCGGTCTCGACCTTGCGCTGATCTCGATGCCCCTCGGTGCCGACCGGGAAATCCTCAGACGCGAGGAACTCGTCTGGGTCGCCGCACGGGACGGTCCGTCGCATTGGCCGGACCCATTGCCGCTTGCGCTCGGCGACCCCGACACGCTCGATCATCAGGCGGCCCTTGCGGCCCTCGGCCGTGTTCGGCAAGCCTACCGGCTCGCTTACGCAAGCGGCAGTCTTTCCGGCCTCCTCGCCGTGGCCCGGTCCGGTCAGGCCGTCGCCGTGCTGACCCGCGCCGCGGTGCCGCCTGACCTGCGCATCCAGTCCCGCGCGAGCGGATTGCCGAGCTTGCCCGAGATCGGCCTCACGATCCGCCTGGACGCGCGGCGTGCCTCGCCTCTGACGCGAGCCTTCGCCGCGCATCTCAGGGCCATCCTGCCCGTGCTCTGAACAGACCAAACCCACCCCAGCCGGAAGGCAGGATCTTGCGCGAGAAAGCGGGCGGCGGGTCCGGCATCAGGCCATCGCGAACACACGATGCCGGATCGCGGAACCGGGCTTATTTCTGGTCGGTATCCAGTGGCCAGAACAGTATAATGTCATCGTTATCGACATTGATCCAGTTGATGTGCGTCTCAGGATGATTCTCGCTGAAAATCTTGAAATGCACGTCGTTGCAGAGCAGATAGATATCCTTCTCAAGCCCATTGAAGCCGCCATCGGCGGCAATCTTGCTGAGGGCGGTCTTGAAATCGGCATCCGCAAGCTGCTGGCCGCGGAATTTCCGCCCTGCGATGTTCGGGAATGCGGCGCTCCAGGCCGCCATCACGCGCGGATTGTCGTATCGAACGAACGTGTCCACCCCGACCTTTCGGAACTGCGTATGGTCGAGCCGCACGTCCTCGCTCCAGTTCCGGTTTGCGGCGGCGGTCGTTTTCGTCGTTTCCGGCGACACGACGGGCGTCGTTGCCACCGCACTCGCCATCACAGAACCGGTGACCTGCGGTCCACGACCAAACCGGACATCGAAATCGGCCGCCGCGACCGCCGGCGTTTTCGCCTCGACCAGCGACAGCACGGCTCCGGCAACCTCGGGCGACAGCGTGAGGATCGACCGAGGATCGAGGGCGACGGGCACACTCGGGTTGACCTCTTTGGTGAGGGGCAGCGCGGCGTGCTCGAAATGCGGTGTTTTCAGTGCGGTCCCGGAAAGCGCAGCCGCCGGAAATAAGTGATCCATCTCAGAGTCTCCAGCCATTGGAGCCGATGCGAAACCCGATGCCCTCGCCACGACGCAAGCCGCAATCCTTCAAAATATAACCCCCTGGTCGATACAGATCTCATCTTGGGTCATGTGCATTTTGGCGCGATACAGCTGGCTGGCCAGGTATATTTTCGAAAATTTAGCACGCGCGATCAATAGTGTGCCTGTTATGATCCAAAGCCGGTCTCGCGTGTCAGTTCTGTAAGGTCCGATCACCGTGCACGCCGTTTCGAGCGCAGACTCGAAGTAACGTGAAAGCGCACTGGCCCGGCCAAGAAAATGCGGGTCCGTGCGGGCGGACACACGTCATTATTCTGATTGCGAAGGGAAAAGAGCGACGGACGCCTCGAACGTAGGACAACCAACGGCCATCATGCCCGCGGCTGCTCCGTGTTTGAGCTTCATGCTCTATGGACTCAACAATGCATATCCAAGCACAGATCGTCAACAGGGAGGCTCAGTGTATCAACTAATCTTTCAGGATACGCAAAATATCGGGACGTTCAGGCATTAACTTCTCGTCACGTTCGAACACGCCGTCTCCACCAATCTGTCATTCGGCATGGATCGGCAGATGCTAATCTTGCCGACCGATCATCCTCAGCACGCGAAGCCGTTCATATCCAAGACGGTCGAGCGGCTGGGGCGCGTCCCTGCCCGAGACCGAGGACTAGCAGGCAGCCGGCTCCCGAAAGCACGACCGGCGGCAGGAGCCCGAGCGGGTAGCTCCCCCAGCCCTTGGTGATCATGATTTGGGCCTTCGAGATTCGGGCGGCGAACCGTTCCACGGCGAGGTTGCTCGGGACCTCGCACAGGGCATAGGTCACGTAGAGCAGGAGGCCGACGAGCCCGCGTTGCGCGGCCGACAGGCCGATATCGTGGTTCATCGGCAACGCCGCGAAGCCGGCATTCACCTGTTCGACGAAGATCACGAAGTAGGCGACAATCAGGAACGACAGGATGCGCGCGGTGATCCTGCGCAGCGTCGCCCGCTCGATCTCGGTGATCGCGGCCGGCATTGCCGTCGAAGTCACGCCCATCCTGCACGTTTGATCTCTTCGGCGTGAAGGGCTTGCGGGATGCAAGGCGGACACCGCCACCAAAAGCGGTTTCTATCGGTCATCGGGCCGCGATTTCCGCATAGGCTCGGCCGGTCCCGTTTGCCCGTCGCCCGCGGACATGCGAGAGAAGCGGCATGTTGACCGTCGATAGCCTTTGGCGCGCGCGGCACCGGCTCGCGCAGTTCGGGAAGAAGCGGACCGGCTCCCCGCGCATCCTCGTGATCGGCGTGTGCCAGGCCGGGTCCATCGCGAAGGCTATGCGCTACCTTCTGCCGAACGCGCAGGTGGATTTCGTCTCGGCGTTCTCGGCCGCCCGCCGCTTTCCGCGCCTCGCCGACCTGATGGCGCACGCGGACGGGTATGACCACGTCTTCTCCAGCATCTACCTGCCCCGCTTCAAGGGTGGCGGCACGATCGACACGCTGCGGACGCATCCGAAGGTCCGGCTGATACCGACCATCGTGTTCAGCGCCTATCATCCGGATCTGGTCCATGTCGGCGTGCAGGATCACGTAACCCTGAACGGCTTGATCTCCGGGCCGATGGGCCACTCGCATTCGGCCATCACGCTGTTCGCCTACCTGTCCGGCTTCTCGCAGGCCCAGGCGCTCCGGCTCTTCGCCGAGCCGGTCTTCGAGCGCCTCGGCTATTACGACCTCTGGGACGAGTCGGTGTCCTATCTGCGCAGCCTGGGCGTGCAGGCGGGTTACGACCTCGACACGCATCTCACGCGCTGGGCGCGGCGCGGCTGCTTCATGCATTCGATCAACCACACGAAGCTCTACGTCGTCGCCGACCTCGCCCGCGGCCTGCTGACGAAAGCCGGGATCTCGTTCGAGGAATGCGATCTCGACGCCTTCCTGCCCGACGATCTTGGCGGCCAGGGCAGCTGGCCAGTCTATCCCGAGATCGCGCAGCACTTCGGCATTCCCGGCAGCGCCCTGTTCTTCAAGGCGGAGACGCGCCGGTCCGGCCCGGCCCGCACCATGAGCCGGGCCGAGTTCGTGGCGGCCTCGTTCGCGAATTACGACCGCCGCGAGCGCAGCCTGCTGATCTCTCAGCGTGTCCAGGGCTGGCGCAACGATCCGCCGACCGTCGAGTTCATGCGCGACGCGGCGGGCCGCAGCGATGCCGCCACCCGCGCCGCGGCCCGTGTCCCGGCCGTGAACGCCGGAAGCTTCGCCGGCCACGCTTCCTAGATCGGCGAACGTTCGGGTTCAGGCCGGGCACTTCCCTGCCTCTTCGGCGTTGTCGCGCACCGCTTGAGCGCGCGGGATCGAGGCGAGGTGCCCCATGAGCCTGCAGTCCCGGGACCAGAATCGTGCGGGCCGTTTCGCGGCCGCAGCGGGCCTGACCCTCCTCGGCACGGCCGCCGGCCTCGTCGCCTGGAGCCGTCTGCGGGTGGACCGGCACATGCCGCTGCCGCCCGCCCTGCCCGGCCGGCACGAGCGGATCATGAGCCGGCGCGCCGGGGGTCTCTCGCTGTACAGCGTCGCGGAGGCGGAGGGCGTGCCGCTCCTGCTGATCCACTCGATCAATGCGGCGGCCAACGCCTACGAGGTGCGCCCGCTCTATCTCCACTGCCGGAGCCGCCGCCCGGTCTACGCCCTCGACCTGCCGGGTTTCGGCTTCTCCGAACGGTCCCGGCGCCGCTACACGCCGCGCCTGATGGTCGAGGCCATCCATGCGGCGGTGGACGAGATCCGGCAACGCCACGGCGGTTGTGCGATCGATGCCCTGGCCCTGTCGCTCTCCGCTTCCTTCCTGGCACGCGCCAGCCTGGAGCGCTCCGACGCCTACCGCAGCCTCGCCCTGATCAGCCCGACGGGCTTCGATGCGCGACTCTCGGGCGAGGGTCCGCCGGACGGACATCGCGGGCGTGACTGGCTGCGCGATGCCCTCGACCGGCCACCCTTCGGCCGGCCGTTGTTCGATGCCCTGATCACGCGGCCGAGCATGCGTTTCTTCCTCCAGAAGACCTTCGGCTCGCCTGACATCGACGAGGACCTGCTCGACTACGATTATGCCTCCGCGCATCAGCCGGGCGCGGAGCACGCGCCGTGGTGCTTCATCGCCGGACACCTGTTTCCCACCGACGCGACCCGCCTCTACGAGCAACTGCGCCTGCCGGTCTGGATGGTCTACGGCGTGCGCGGCGATTTCGTCGATTACCGGCTGGTACCCCGCGTCGCCGACCGGCCGAACTGGCGCGTCGAGACCCTGCCGACCGGCGCCTTCCCCCATTTCGAGCAGCCGGACGCGGTCACGGCGGGCTTTGACGCGTTCCTGGCGGAGCTCGGCGCGGCGCGCTTCAGTCAACCCGGCTGATCCTGTAGCCGGGCCGGACGACACCGCCGAGAAGACGCGGAGCTGATCGGCATCATGGTGCAGCAATTGCGCGTGGTGGACCGCCGACACCACGATCCCGTAAGGAAGTGACCGCTGCACCGTGCGGCGCCTGTACGGGAATCCGATGCTCGACCTGACTCTAGAGGCCGCCCGCACGATCGTGGATACCGCCCTTCGGGAGGCGCGGGCCGGCAACCTGAAGCCCCTGGCCGTCGTCGTCTACGATGCCCGCGGCGCGCTGAAAGCCGTCTGCGTCGAGGACGGAACCTCCCTGCGCCGCGCCGAGATCGCCTCCGGCAAGGCCAACGGCGCCCTGGCGCTGGGTCTTGGCTCGCGCGCGATCCATGCCCGCGCGGAGGCACAGCCGTATTTCGTGGCGGCCGTGACCCATCTGGCTGGCCCTGCCGCCCTGGTCCCGGTCCCGGGCGGCGTCCTGATCCGCTCCGGCGCGGGACGCCTCCTCGGCGCGATCGGCATCTCCGGCGACACGTCGGACAATGACGAGATCTGCGCGGTTGCGGGGATTGAGGCGGCCGGTCTGGTTCCGGAGACCGGCGCCTGACCATGCACCTGCGCCGGCGCGACTGGCTGGCCGGCGCGGCCGCGTTGTGTGCGGTGCGCCCCGCTCGCGCGGCCGATCTGCTCTACCGGCGCGGGAACGACGCCGATCCGGAGACCCTCGATCCCCACCGCTCGTCGACGGTGGCGGAGGCGCATATCCTGCGCGATCTCTGTGACGGCCTTCTCACCTACGACAATCGCGGCGCCATCATCCCGGGTGCCGCCCAGGCAGGGACCGTCTCCCCGGATGGGCTGACCTTCCGGTTCGATCTCCGGCCCGACGGCCTTTGGTCGAACGGCGAGGCCGTCACCGCGTCGGATTTCGTCTACTCGCTTCGCCGTATCCTAGACCCGAAAACGGGGGCGAAATACGCCGAGATCCTGTTCCCGATCCGGAACGCCGCGGCGGTGAACCGCGGCGAGATGCCCGCGGATGCGCTGGCGGTCGAGGCGGAAGGGCCGCTTCGCCTCTCGATCGCCCTGGAACAGCCGACGCCGTATTTCCTGGAACTTCTGACGCATCAGACCGCCCTGCCCGTCCATCGAGCCTCGGTCGAGCGCTACGGCGAGTCGTTCACGCGGCCCGGCAACCTCGTGACGAACGGCCCCTACCGCCTCCGCGACAGGGTGCCAGGCGGCGCGATCACGCTCGAGGCCAATCCGCATCATCCCGCAGCCGCCGGTCTGGCGATCCGGCAGGTCGCGTTCCTGCCGACACCCGACCTGGCGGCAGCCGTGCGCCGCTACGCCGCCGACGAGATCGATTCGCTGGCGGATCTGCCGGTCGACCAGATCGCCGACCTGCGCCGCCGCTTCGGCTCCCAGGTGGTTCTCGGACCCGCGCTCGGGCTGGCGGCTCTGGTGGTCAACACGCGCAAGGCGCCGTTCTCGGACCGGCGGGTGCGGCAGGCCCTGTCCCTCGTGATCGACCGCGAGTACCTCGCCGACGGGCTGAACGGCGGCACTATGAGCCCAGCCTATTCCCTCTGCCCACCCGGCCTCGACAATTACCGGACGCCGCCCGAGACCGCGGGGCGCCTCGGCCTGCCGATCGATCACGAGGCCGAAGCGCGCCGGCTGCTGACCGAGGCCGGCTTCGGCCCGGGCAACCCCCTCACCGTCGAATATCGGTTCAACGTCAGCGACAACAACCGCACCGTCGCGGTGGCGATTGCCGAAATGTGGCGCGATCTCGGGATCAGGACGCGCTTCGTCTATACCGACGCCAAGACGCACTTCGCCTACCTGCGCGACGGCGGCGACTTCGACGTCGCGCGCATGAGCTGGATCGCCGACTATTCCGACGCGCAAAACTTCCTGTTCCTGCTCCAGAGCGGGAATGACGGCATGAATGCCGGCCGCTGGTCGAATGCCGCCTACGACGATCTCATGGCGCGGTCCGCCGCGGAGCGCGACCTCGGCCGCCGCGCCGACCTGCTCTACGATGCGGAGACGATCGCGCTGCGTGAACTGCCCTGGATCCCGCTGATGCATTACCGGTCCAAGGCGCTGATCGCGCCGCGGCTGCACGGCTATCATCCGAATCTGCGCAACGCTGCGCCGACGCGCTTCCTGAGGCTCGCCGCGTGATCCGCTTCATCCTGCGCCGCCTCGCGCAGGCGGTGCCGACTCTGCTCGCCGTCATCACCGTCAGCTTCTTCCTGATGCGCCTCGCGCCCGGCGGCCCGTTCGATCTGGAACGACCCCTGGCACCGGCCGCCATGGAGAATCTGCGCCGCGTCTACGGCCTCGACCGGCCGCTGATCGAACAGTTCGGCAGCTATCTCGCCTCGCTGCTGCAGGGGGATCTCGGACCGTCCTTCTCGTTCCGCGACATGAGCGTCCTCGACCTGATCGCCCGAGGCCTCCCGGTCTCGGCGACCCTGGGCGCCCTCGCCCTCGCTCTCGCCACCGGACTCGGCGTGAGCCTGGGCGTCGCCGCCGCGCTCGGACGCGGTGGCGTGATCGACCGTCTCCTCGGCATCGGCGCGGCGTTGACCCTGTCGCTGCCGAGCTTCGTGGTCGCGCCCCTGCTTCAGATCGCTTTCGGGCTGACGCTGCGCTGGCTACCCCTCGGCGGCTGGAACGACGGCGCCCCAAGCCACCTCGTCCTGCCGGTGATCACCCTGGCGCTCCCGCAGATCGGCGCCCTGGCGCGGCTGACCCGCGCCTCGCTCGCCGAGGTGCTTCGCACGCAGCCGGTGCGCACGATGCGCAGCCTCGGCCTACCGCCAGCTCGGGTCACGCGGCACGCCCTGCGGGGCGCCTTGCTGCCGGTGGTGGCCTATCTCGGGCCCCTCGCGGCGGCCCTGCTCACGGGATCGATCGTGGTCGAGACCATCTTCGGCCTGCCGGGCATCGGCCGCTACTTCGTCGAGGGCGCGCTCAATCGCGACTACACGCTGGTGATGGGCACGGTGCTGCTGGTCGCCGGGCTGGTGATCGCCCTCAACATCGCGGCCGACCTCGCCTGCGCGTGGCTCGATCCGCGCCTGCGTGCCAGGATTTGAGCGTCGTGCCGACCCCGGCGGGGCCCGCCCGCCGAACCCTGGGGCGCCTTGCACGGGAGCGCACTGCGATGGCGTCCCTTGCCGTGCTGGTCCTGATCGCCCTCGCCTGCCTGATCGGACCGGCGCTGACCGGACACGATCCCGAGCGCGCCTATCCGGATCTTCGGCAGCTTCCGGCCGGGCTGACGACGCAGCCGGATGCCGCGCATCTCGGCCCGGCGCTGGAACGTCTCGCCTTCCGGATGCGCGCCCGGCTCGACGCTGTGGCACGGGACGGTGATTCCCTGCGCCTGACGCTCGGCTCCGACGCGGGCGTCGACCGTCGCAGCCTCGTCTACCTGCCGCGCTCGGCGCTGTTCGATGCGCCGGAGGTCGTGGAGGAGCGGGATTCGGGCCGCAGCCTCATCGTGGCCGTGCCGCTCCGGCGCCTGCACTTCCCGCTCGGCACCGATATCCAGGGCCGCGATCTCCTCACGCGCTGCCTCGTGGCCGGCCGGATCTCGCTGGCGATCGGCCTCGTGGCAAGCCTCGCGGCGCTGCTCATCGGCGTTCTCTATGGCGCCACGGCGGGGTTCCTGGGCGGCGCCGTCGACGCGGTGATGATGCGGTTTGTCGACGTGCTCTACGCCCTACCCTTCGTGTTCTTCGTGATCCTGCTGCTGGTGTTCTTCCGGCCGAGTGTCCTGCTGATGCTGGTGGCGATCACGGCCGTCGAGTGGCTCGACATGGCGCGCGTCGTGCGCGCCCAGACCATGTCGCTGCGCACGCGCGACTTCGTGCGCGCCGCCTACGCCCTCGGGCTCGATGCGCGCCGCATCATCCTGCGCCACATTGTTCCCAACACGCTGGGGCCGGTGGCGGTGACTGCGACGCTGCTCGTCCCCCAGGTGATCCTGCTGGAGAGCTTCCTGTCGTTCCTCGGCCTCGGCGTGCAGGAGCCGCAGGCGAGCTGGGGCGTGCTGATCGCCGAGGGCGCGCGGTCGATCGAGGCAGCACCCCACCTGCTCGCCGCCCCGGCGGCCTTCCTGATCGCCACGCTTGTGGCGCTCAACCTCCTGGGCGACGGGCTCGCCGATGCCCTCGATCCGCGCGCGGAGTAGCGTCAGGCGAGTGTCCGGATCGGCGATCCGGCGATCCACGCCTCGATATCCTCGACCGCCTGTGTGAAGAAGGTCCGATAGTTGTTGCGCGAGACGTAGCCGAGATGCGGCAGCGCCAGCACGTTCGGCAAACTGCGGAACGGGCTGTCCGGGGGCAGAGGCTCGGTCTCGAACACGTCGAGGCCGGCACCGGCGATCCATCCCTCCGTGAGCGCGCGCACCAAGGCCGCCTGATCGACGATCGGCGCCCGGGAAGTATTCACCAGGATCGCGTCCCGCCGCATCCGGCGCAGCTCGGCTTCGCCGAGGAGGCTGCGCGTCCGATCACCCAGAACAAGATGGATCGTGACGACGTCGCTCGCCTCGAGCAGCGCCTCCTTCGAGGCCGCCCGCTCGACGCCGGCCGCCGCGGCACGGCCGTCATCAAGGTTTGGGCTCCAGGCGATCACCCGCATGCCGAAGGCGCGCCCGATCTCGGCAACGCGGCTGCCGAGCTTGCCGAGGCCCAGTACGCCCAGGGTGGCGCCGGCGAGATCGATTCCGATCGTGCTCTGCCACGGCCCTCCGTTGCGGAGATTCTGGTGCTCCAGCGGAAGCTGGCGGGCGAGCGCGAGGATCAGCGCCCAGGTCAGCTCGGTCGGCGGTGTCGGGCTCGATTCCGTTCCGCAAACCGTGATCCCGCGGGCCTTGGCCGCCGGGACGTCGATGGCGAGATTGCGCATCCCGCTGGTGACCAGCAGCTCCAGGCGGGGCAGCCGCTCCAGCAGCGCCGCCGGGAACGGCGTCCGCTCCCGCATGATCACGAGGATTTCGGCCTGGTCGATGCGCGCGATCAGGGAGTCACGATCCGCGATGTGGTCAGAGACCGACGAGACGGCGACTTGCCCGGAGAGGCGTCCCCAATCGGCGAGCGCCAGCGCCGCCTGCTGGTAATCGTCGAGGATCAGGCAGGTTCGCATGGCGAAGGCTCCCGGCGCATGGCCGCACCTCATGGCGCGGTGGCGTAGGCCCAGCCGGACCGCGGGTCAAACGGAGTCTGCACCTGCACTCAGCGGGTCGCGGACGCAGGCTGCGGCGTCCCGCGGTGGCGGGCCAGGAAGTCCAGTACGGCCGCGTTGAAGGCATCCGGGTTGTCCCGGTTCATGGCGTGCGCCGCGTTGGGGATCACGATCGCGGCCGGGAGCGACGGATTGCAGGTCCGGGCCGCCGCGAAGCCTTCCGGGTAGCGTTTGGGACTGCGCTCGCCCGTGAGCGTCAGGATCGGGAATTCGAATTTGGCGATGTCCGCACAGGTGATGTGCCCGCGCTCACCGCTGTCGACGCCGGTGCCGAGGTTGTCGAGCAGGATCTCCTTCTGGAGCGCCGAGCGCTTCACCCAGGTGCCTGGCCCGTTCAGGCCATCGGTGAATTCCTGGCCGGCCTTCTCCTTGTCGCCCGCGGCCAAATTCTCCCGCAGCCGCGCGACCAGCCCCTTCACCTCGCCGGCCATCGCCTTCGTCTCGGGCGTCTCGGAGAGCAGCCCTTCCATCCCGCTGGCATCCTCCAGGATGAGCGTCTTGATCAGCTCGGGATGCGCCTTGGCCACCGTCAGCACCACAGCGCCGCCGCGGGAATGGCCGAGCAGGTGGACCGGACCGAGGTTGAGCCGCTGGATCAGGGCCGCCACGTCGGCGGCGTGCCGGGCGATGGAGAAGTCCTCGCCGACACCGTTCCAGCGCTCTGGATAATAGTGGCGCAGGCTGAGGGACAGGACCCGGTACTCCTTCGAGAAGTCCGGCGCCTGGGCGTACCAGATCCGATAATCGCCGAGCGAGCCGTGCACCAGGACGATCGGCTCGCCGGATCCGGTTTCCCGATACGCGAGGGGATATCCGCCGACCGAGACGGTCTTCACCTCATCGGGGATCGCCCATTGCGCGCGGGCGCCGCTCGGCAGGCCGAGCAAGACACCGAGCGCCAGCGCCGCCATCGTCAGCCGCATCATGAAGCCTCCCCGTCCCTATCGATCGTCAGATCGTATTCCGCGCGCCGGCGAGGGCCGCGAAGGCCGCCGCCACGCCGGCCGCTCCCGGGTCCTGCACGCCCGCGAGGTCGCCCGCAGTGAGGTAGCTGGACCGGCCGGCGCCGGCGCGGTCCATCCGGGCCGTGGCGTCGGCACCCGCGCGCGCAGCCTCGGCGGCGGCCCGGAGATCGCCGGATCTCAGGGCCTCGACCGCGGGAATCAGGGCGTCGAGGAGCGTCCGGTCGCCTCGATTCGCGCCGCCGTAACCCTGAACCCGAGTTACCCCCTCGGCCAGGGCGTCCGGCCACGCCGCGCCGGCGGCCAAAGCGGAGGCGGCCGCGGCGAAGAAGATCGATCCGAGCACGCCGCTCGATCCGCCCACCGCCCGGCCGATCCGCTCGGCGAGGGCTCGGCACAGGGCGGCGGGATCGGCTTGCGGCAGCCGGTCGAGATCGGCCTGAACCGCGCGCGCCGCGCCCGCGAAGGTCGTGCCGGCATCGCCGTCACCGACCTTGGCGTCGAGGGCGTTTAACGCCGCTTCGGCCGCGATCAGTGCCCCCGCGACGGCTTCGATCCGACCGGCCGTTACCGAATCGCGCGAGGGGGTGAACGCCTCGCCCGCGAGCCCGTCAGGCACCGGGCGCAGGACCGGCGCGCAGACCCGCACGGCGCCGGGCCAGGCCGGGACCGGCACGGGCGCGAGAAGCGCCGCTTCGAGTTCGTCGTCGAGCGGCAGGACGGACAGCGAGGCACCGTGCATGTCGAGCGCCGTCATCAGGGGCGCGGGCCCGATGAGCAGGCGCACGCGCGATCCGAGACCGGTGGCGAGCACGGCCTGCGTCAGCACCTGCATCTCCAGCGCGGAGGCCGAGCCGAGATTGTTGACGAGCAGCGCCAACCGGTCGGGGCCCGTGGCGGCCGCGGAAAGGCGCGCGCCCATCATTCGGGCCAGGTCGCTCGCCTTGGGCAGCGTGATGCGCTCAGCGCCGGGCTCGCCGTGGATGCCGAGGCCGAGCTCGGCCTGTCCCTCCGCCAGACGCTCGCTGCGCGGCAAACCGGGGATGGTACAGGTCGAGAGCGCAATGCCGAGCGATTTCGCCGCGGCGGCTGCCCGGCGCGCGCATGCCGCCACCGCCTCAAGCGGCTGACCGGCCTCAGCCGCGTGACCCGCGACTTTGTGGACGAACAGGGTGCCGGCGATGCCGCGGGGCTGCTTGGCGTCCGGTAGCGCGATGTCGTCCGAGACCACGACCGTCTCGACCTTGCGGCTCAGCGCCCGGGCTCGCTCGGCGGCCAGCCCGAAATTCAGGCGATCACCCGCATAGTTCTTGATGACGAGCAGACAGCCGGCGGGCCCTGTCACCGCCAGGATGCCGGCCAGCACCGCATCGACGCTCGGCGAGGCGAAGACGTCGCCGCAGACGGCCGCGCTGAGGAGGCCGGGCCCCACGAACCCGGCATGGGCCGGCTCGTGACCGGAGCCGCCGCCCGAGACGACGGCGACCTTGTCGGGTTCCCATTCGGCGCGCAGCACGACGCGGATGTTCGGATCGCCATCGAGCCTAGCGAGGCGGCCGCCGCTGGCGGCCAGCAGCCCGTCGACGGCGTCGTTGACCAGGGTGGCACGGGCATTGAGGAAATGGGCCATGGCGTGACCGTCTCCGGATTCATCCGTGCTTGTGCGGCCGGCCTCGGCGGAGGGTCACTCCTTCACGGCGCCGGTGAGCGCGGAGACGTAATACTCCACGAAGAAGGAGTAGAGGATCACCAGCGGCAGGGAGCCGAGCAGCGCGCCGGCCATCAGCGAGCCCCACTTGTAGACGTCGCCGTCAACGAATTCGCTGACCACGGCGATCGGCACCGTCTTGTTCTGCGTCGAGGACAGGAAGGTCAGCGCGTAGATGAACTCGTTCCAGCACAGGGTCAGCGAGAAGATCCCGGCCGAGATCAGGCCCGGGAAGGCGAGCGGCAGGATGATCTTGGTCAGGATCTGCCAGCGGCTGGCGCCGTCCATCAGCGCGCATTCCTCCAGCTCGTAGGGGATCGTCTTGAAGTAGCCCATCAGGAGCCAAGTCGAGAACGGGATCAGGATCGTCGGGTAGGCGAGGATCAGCGCGATCGGCGAGTCGAACAGGCCGTAGGCCTGCACGATGGTGGCGAGGGGGATGAACAGGATCGAGGGCGGCACGAGATACGCGAGGAAGATCGCCGCGCCGACCCAGCCGGCGCCCCGATAGCGGACCCGCACGCAGGCATAGGCGGCCAGCACGCTGGCGAACAGGGACAGTGCCGTGGCCGCCACCGACACGTACATGGTGTTCCAGAGCCAGCGCGGGTACTGCGTCTCGAACAGCAGTTTGTGGATGTGCTTGAACGTCGGATCCACGACCCAGAACGGGTTGAACCGCTCCATGTCGATCAGCTGTTCGTCCGGTTTGATGGCCGTCAGCGCCATCCAGTAGAACGGGAACAGCAGCACGACGAGAATGACGAGGAGCGGCAGGTAGGTTGTCACCAGCCGCCGGGGCAGGCGCTCCAGATAGGCCATCCCCTCCGAGTTGTCGGTGATCCCGGCCGGCTGCGCCTCCAGGACGGGCGCGAGCCGCGGGTCGGCGTGGGCCGGCGGGGCGGGCGTGCTCATCGGTCGGACTCTCCGGCCTGCCAGGCCCGGCGCTGCAGGCCGAACCACGAGATGCCGATGGCGGCGAGCAGGAACGGCACCATGGCGGTGGCGATGGCAGCGCCCTCGCCGAGCGTCCCGGACAGGATGCCCCGCTGGTACGAGAGCGTCGCCATCAGATGGGTGGCGTTGACCGGGCCGCCGCGGGTCATGGCCCAGATCAGCTGGAAATCCGTGAAGGTGAACAGCACCGAGAAGGTCATTACCACGGCGATGATTGGGGTGAGCAACGGCAGGGTGATCCGCGAGAAGATCTGCCAATTCGACGCGCCGTCGAGCGTCGCCGCCTCGTAGAGCGAGGGCGAGACCGTTTGCAGGCCGGCGAGCAGCGTGATCGCGATGAATGGCACGCCGCGCCAGATATTGGCGAAGATCACGCAGGCCCGGGCCATGGCGGGCTCGCCGAGGAAGTCGATGTTGCCGTCGATGACACCGAGATGGCGCAACGACCACGAGATGATCGAGAACTGGCTGTCGAAGATCCACCAGAACGCGATGGCCGACAACACCGTCGGCACGACGAACGGGATCAGCACGATCGAGCGGACGATCGCCTTGAACGGCATGTTCTTGTTGAGCAGCAGCGCGAGATACAGGCCGACCGCGAACTTCACCACCGAGGCGACCACCGTGTAGAGGCAGGTGTTGAACACCGAGAGCCAGAACACGTCGTCGTCCCAGAGCCACGCGTAGTTCTCCAGGCCGATGAACACGCCGTCGCGGCCGATCCGGGCATTGGTGAAGGACAGCCAGATGCCCTTCAGGAGCGGGTAGGCCAGGAACAGGCCGAGGATCAGCGCGGTGGGCAGCATGAACCAGAAGCCCGCCCAGCCGCGGCTCGCGCGCAGGCGCGCCCAGGCCGAGCGGGTCGGAACCGCGACCGGGGCGGGCTGTGTCAGGGCCGTGTGCGCCATGATCTCGGCTCCGCTCCCGGCTCAAGTGTTCCGGAAGATGCGCGTGGCCGCGCGCTCGGCGTTCTTGATCGCGCCCTTCACATCCTCGCGGCCTGTGCAGTGACTCGCGAACATGTCGACCACCACGAAGTCGGCGAGCACCGCGGCGATGCGCTCGCTGACCGGCGCGAGGCCGCCGGCGGCCAGGGAGCGCCGTCCCGCTTCGGCGAAGACCGCGTTCTTCGGGTCGCTCGTCCAGATCGGGTTCTTCGGATAGTTCGACAGCGGCTCGCACAGGTAGCCCTGCGCGGCTTCCAGCCACGGATTGTAGTTCGACGCCTCCATCATGAATGCGATGAAGGCCTTGCAGGCATTGGGCGCCTTCGAATACTTGAAGGCCAGGATCGGGTAGGCGAGCTGGAACTCGGTCGGCTTGCCGACGGGGCCGACGGGCCAGACCGCATGGTCCATGTCCTCGGCGAGCTTCGGGTTGTCCTTCTTGGCCGCCGCGTAGATCGAGATGCCGTTGTTGGTGAGGTACAGGTCGCCGGCCAGGAAGGCCTTGTTGTTGGAGGAATCGTTCCAAGAGACCGTGCCCGGCACAAAGGTCTCGTACAGCGACTTCACGTATTCGAGCGCTTTGGCTGTCTCCGGCGAGTTGATGACGATCTTCTCGTTGGCGTCCACGAGATTGCCGCCATGGGACCAGAGCGCCCAGTGGCACCACGTGTTGCCGTCGCCGGTGGCGTGGCCCAGGGCGAAGCCGGCCGGCGTGTTGTTCTTCTTCAGGCCCCTGCACAATTCGAGGAAGCCGGCCGTGTCGGTCGGGAACTTGTCGAAGCCCGCCTTCTTCATCGCCGAGATGCGATAGTTCGGATAGCCGCCGTTGAACGAGACGGGGATCGCGATCCAGTTGCCCTTGACCTTGCCGTACGCTTCCGCGGACGGGAACCAGGGCCCGTATTTCTTCGCGAGCGAGGCCGCGACATCTCCCAGCGGCACGCACTTGTCGGGAAACAGCGCCGGGAACGAGAACAGGCCCCAGACCATGTCGGGTCCCTGCCCGGTATTGGCCGCTACGGACGCCTTCGGCTGGATGTCGTCGTAGGATTCGTTGCTGACCGTGATCTTGACGCCCGTCGCCTGGGTGAAGGCATCGACCATCTTCAGGAAGGCTTCCTCCTCACTCGGCACGAAGCGCTTCCAGCGCAGGAGCGACAGGCTGGCACCGGGCTCCGGCTTCCACTCGGCGGTCTGCGCCCAGGCCTTGGCAAAGCCCAGCAGGTCACCGCCGACGGCGAGACCCGCCGCGGCGGCGCCGGTGAGGAGGGAACGGCGATCAAGACCAGACATCGGGTTCTACTCCCTCGAGGATCGTCTGCCGCGGAGGCGTGCCGCCCCTGTCGGCTGGTGCTGTTCGATGCAGGTCAGTCCGGCAGGCGGCGACCGCTCTCGGCGTCGAAGAGGTGCACCCGGTTCGGACGCACGAAGACGGTCTCGCCGGGAAGCTCACGGACACGCTCGCGCAGGACACAGGTGAGGTCATGGCCTGCCGCCCGCACCGCCAGCATGGTCTCCGAACCGGTCGGCTCCACCACCACAACCTCGGCGGCGATGCCGTCCGGCGTGAGGTCGAAATGCTCGGGCCGGATGCCCAGGATCAGCCGCCGCCCATCCGCACCCGCCGGCGCCGCGTCGAGGGGGATTGTAAGGCCCGTGTCGCTGACGAAGACGAGATGACCGTTCCGGCGGATCGTCCCGGACACGAAGTTCATCGCCGGCGAGCCGATGAAGCCCGCGACGAACAGGTTGTCGGGCCGGTCGTAGAGGTCCAGCGGTGGTCCGATCTGCTCGACCACGCCGTCGTGCATCACCACGATCCGGTCGGCCATGGTCATGGCCTCGATCTGGTCGTGGGTGACGTAGATGGTCGTCGTCTTCAGCCGCTGGTGCAGTTCCTTGATCTCGGTGCGCATCGCCACGCGCAGCTTGGCGTCGAGATTCGAAAGCGGTTCGTCAAACAGGAACACCTGCGGATCGCGCACGATCGCACGGCCCATGGCCACGCGCTGGCGCTGGCCGCCTGAGAGCTGACGCGGATATCGGTCGAGCAGATGCGAGAGCCCAAGAATCTGCGCCGCCTTGTTGACGCGCAGGTCGATCTCCGAGGCCGGTGCCTTCCGGATGCGCATCGAGAACGCCATGTTCTCGCGCACCGTGAGATGCGGATAGAGCGCGTAGTTCTGGAACACCATGGCGATGTCCCGCTCCTTCGGCGGAACATCGTTCACGATGCGCTCGCCGATACGGATCTCGCCGCCGGAGATGTTTTCAAGACCGGCAATCATCCGCAGCAGGGTCGATTTCCCGCAGCCCGACGGGCCGACCAGGATCACGAATTCACCGTCCCGGATATCCACGGACACGCCGTGCAGGACGTTCGTCGATCCGAAAGCCTTGCGAACCTCGCGGATTCCCACCGAGGCCATGCTTCCTCCCGATATCGGCCACTCTGACGGCGGCTCTAGAGCTTCAGTACAAAGGACGGTGTGCAGGAAAGCAAGCGGGTGCCACGGCAAAGCTGCAGATAAACTTCAATCTGTCAGGCTATGCGTTCGGGGCGGGTGACGAGGCCGTCGCGGTGAAACACGCGAGGGGATGACGGCCGACGTGAAATGCTATGGATCCGCGCGCCGGCCTCGACGCCGGAGGCTCAGTTGCGGAGCGTCGCGGGTGGCTGCCCGAGGGGCCCCGGACCTCCGGACAGGGCGCGCCGCGGGCATAGATCCAGGGGAATGAAGCGCATGACGTCATCGGGTCTGACCGCGCAGGAAATTCTGCCTGCCGATGGTTGCCGGGGTGCCCTCGTGGGCCGCGTGTGGCGGCCGGACGTCTCAGGCCCGAGCGTCGTGGCGATCCGCGCCGATGCGACGGGCGAGGCGCGGGCCATCGACGTCACCGCCACGTTCCCGACGGTCAGCGACCTGTGCGAGGTCCGCGATCCCGGTGCCGCCCTGCGGGCGGCCGAGGGCGCGGATCTCGGCAGCCTGGACGCGATCCTGGGCAACACTTCGCCCGACGAGCGCGACGCAACCCGGCCGTGGCTCCTCGCGCCGGCGGACTTGCAGGCCCTCAAGGCCGCGGGCGTGACCTTCGCCACATCCATGCTGGAGCGGGTGATCGAGGAGCGCGCCCGCGGTGACCTCGCCGCCGCCGCGGCGATCCGCGCCGAGGTCGAGCGCTTGGTCGGCCGCGACCTGCGCCGGCTGAAGCCCGGCTCGCCGGAGGCGATGGCGCTGAAGGACGTGCTCGTCGCGCAGGGGGCCTGGAGCCAGTACCTGGAAGTCGGGATCGGCCCGGATGCCGAGATCTTCACCAAGGCGCAGCCGCTCTCGGCGGTGGGCTGCGGCGCGGATGCGGGCCTCCACCCGGACTCGCACTGGAACAACCCTGAGCCCGAGGTCGCCCTCGCCGTCACCTCCGACCAGCGCATCGTCGGCGCGACGCTCGCCAACGACGTGAACCTGCGCGACTTCGAGGGCCGGTCGGCGCTGCTCCTCGGCAAGGCCAAGGACAACAACGCCTCCTGCGCCCTCGGTCCATTCCTGCGGCTCTTCGACGACACGTTCGGACTCGACGACGTGCGCCGCACCACCGTCACCCTGGAAGTCGTCGGCACCGATGGGTTCCGGCTGGAGGGGACCTCGCCGCTCGCCGAGATCAGCCGCGACCCGGAGGAGCTGGCGGAGGCGCTCATGGGCCGTACGCACAACTACCCGGACGGCGCCCTCCTCCTCCTCGGCACGATGTTCGCGCCGATCCAGGACCGGCACGGTCCGGGCCTCGGATTCACCCACGCCGAGGGCGACCGGGTCGTGGTGGCGAGCCCGGAACTCGGCAGCCTCGTCAATCGCATGCGCCCATGCGACGCCTGCGAGCCCTGGACGTTCGGCGCCCGCGCGCTGATGCGCAACCTCGCGGCACGCGGCATTCTGTGACAGAGCGTCGGGCGGAGCACCGCCCGACACGATGCTTGTTCCCTCCGAGATGATGCCGATGACCGACGCCGCCTTCCTCGACCGCCTCGCCGCGATCGTCGGACCGTCCGGCCTCGTCACCGGCGACGAGCTGCGCGGACGCTCGGCCAACTGGACGCGGCCGGCCGAGCCCTGCGCGGCCCTCGCGCTGGTCCGCCCGCGGAACACTGCCGAGACCAGCGCCGTCATGGCGGCCTGCCACGCGGCGGGCGTCGCCGTGGTGCCGCGGGGCGGCGCCACCGGGCTCGTCGACGGCACGCTCTGCGCGCCCGACGAGATCACGCTCTCGACGGAACGCATGACCGGGATCGAGCCGGTCGATCCGCTCGGCATGACGGTGGTGGTCGGCACCGGCGCTACCATCGAGAGCGTGCAGGATGCAGCGACTTCGAGCGGCCTGTTCTTCCCCCTCGACCTCGGCGCCCGCGGCTCGGCGACGATCGGCGGCGCGATCTCCACCAATGCGGGCGGCCTGCGGGTGCTCCGCTACGGCATGATGCGCGAGATGGTGCTCGGCCTGGAAGCGGTGCTCGCCGACGGCACGGTGGTGTCGTCCATGCGCCCGCTGATCAAGAACAACACCGGGCTCGACCTGAAGCAACTCTTCGTTGGCACCGAAGGGACGCTCGGCATCGTCACGCGGGCGGTGCTGCGGCTGCGTCCGGAACCCGCGGGCTACGCCACCGCGCTCATCGCCTGCCCCAGCTTGGACGACGGGGCGCGGGTGCTGCGGGCGGCCCAGAGCGCCTTTCAGGGGCGCGTCTCCTCCTTCGAGGGGTTGTGGCCGGACTTCTACCGGCTGATGACGGCACCGGGGCGCGCGACGCCGCCGCTCGGCCACGACTACCCGTTCTACGCGATCATCGAGGTCGAGTGCGTATCTGAGGAATCCGACCGATTCCTCAACATGCTCGAAGGTCTGATGGACGAGGGCACGATCCTCGACGCGGCGATCGCTTCCTCGGAGGAACAGCGACGGGGCATGTGGCGCATCCGTGACCGTGTGGAGCACCTCAACGCCGACGGGATCGAGCGCGCCTTCGACGTCAGCGTGCCCCTTGCGAAGATGGATGACTATGTCCGCGGGGCGCTTGACCGCCTCGCGGCGATTCCGGGCTGCCGGGCGGTCGTCTACGGGCATATCGGCGACAACAACCTGCACTGGAACACGACCCGCCTCGACGCCGCCGGCAACGCCGCCATCGACGCGGCGATCTACGAGCCCCTGGCGGCGCTGAACGGGTCTGTCTCGGCGGAGCACGGGATCGGGCTCGAGAAGCGGGCCAAGCTGAAGCTGTCGCGCTCGCCTGCGGAGATCGCCGTCATGCGGCTCGTGAAGCGGGCGCTCGACCCGGACAACCGGTTGAACCCCGGCAAGATTTTTTGAGACCGTTGCGGTGTCGATCCGGCTGGCGGTGCGCCTCACGCCGCGCGGTGGCCGCGACGCCGCGGAAGGCTGGGCTCACGACGTGAAGGGTCAGCCCTACCTGAAGGCCCGCGTCGCAGCCCCGCCGGTCGAGGGCGCGGCCAACGAGGCGCTGGTGACGCTGATCGCCAAGACGCTGAAGGTTAGCCGCGGCTCGGTTCGCATCGTTACCGGCGAACAGAGCCGCCTGAAGATCCTCGAGATCGACGGCGCGGCGCAGGCGGATCTGGATCGGGTTTTCGGGCCGCCGTGAGGCACCGCCGACGTCTTCGCGGGCGCGGGCATCAGCAGTTCCAGGATGATGCGTCGCACCTCCGGCGACGTATCATCCATCGACGGCTTGTTCAGAACGCGACCTTGTCGCCGCCCTTCAGCGCCAGGATCTCGCGCGCCTCGTCGGGCGAGGCAACCGCGAGGCCGAGACCCTCGATGATCGACCGGACGCGGCGGACCTGCGCCGCGTTGGTCTCGGCGAGCTTGCCCGGCCCGTCCCAGAGGCTGTCCTCCAGGCCGACGCGGACGTTGCCGCCCATCGCGGCCGCCATGGCGGCGATGTTCATCTGATTGCGGCCGGCCCCCAGCACCGACCAGCGGTACTGGTCGCCGAACAGCCGGTCGGCGGTGCGTTTCATGTGCATCACGTCGTCCGGATGCGCGCCGATCCCGCCCTGGAGGCCGAACACGGTCTGGATGAACAGCGGCGCCTGCACGAGACCGCGGTCGAAGAAGTATTTCAGATTGTAGAGGTGCGCGGTGTCGTAGCACTCGAACTCGAACTTCGTCCCGTTCGGGCCGCAGGTCGTCAGGATGTGCTCGATCTGGCCGAACGTGTTGCGGAAGATGATGTCCTTGTTGCCGAGGTAATCACGCTCCCACTGGTGCTTCAGATCCTTGAAGCGATCGAGCATGCCGAACAGGCCGAAATTCATCGAGCCGAGATTCAGCGAGGCGACTTCCGGCTGGAAGGTCGCGGCCGGGCGGACGCGCTCCTCGATCGACATGGTCGGCGCGCCGCCGGTGGTGATGTTCACCACGCAGTTGGAGCGCTGCTTGATCACCGGCAGGAACTTGGCGAAGGCCTCGGGCGACTGGTCGGGCTGGCCGTTCTCCGGGTTGCGGGCGTGCAGGTGCACGATGGCGGCGCCCGCCTCGGCGGCGCCGAAGGCGGCGTCGGCGATCTCCTCGGGCGTCACCGGGAGGTGCGGCGACATGCTGGGCGTATGGATCGCGCCCGTCACCGCGCAGGTGATGATGACTTTCCGCTGTGAGGCCATGCTCAGTCCTTCTGTGAAGCCTTGTGGGCCCGCAGGGCCGCGAGCCGCGCGTCGCGGCGGTTCATGCGGGCGGGCAGGTCGGCGGGGGCCTGCCAGTTCGCCAGGATCGCCTCGGTGGCCGGTGCCTCGTAGACGCTCGGCGGTGCCGGATCGGCCGCGAGGTTCTTGTAGAAGCCGGTATAGCGGGCGCAATAATCGGCGATGCCGCCGGGCGCGTTCAGCTCGATGGTCTCGAACGGCCCCATGAAGCTCCAGCGCAGGCCGAGACCGTCCGAGACGGTCTTGTCGAGATCCTGCGGCGTCACATAGCCCTCCGAGGCCAGGCGGAACGCTTCCGCCAGGAGCGCGCCCTGGAGCCGATTGAGGATGAAGCCCTCGATCTCCTTCAGCACCGTGATCGGCACCTGGCCGATGGCTTCGTAGATGGTCCGGGCGCGTTCCAGCGCCGCCGCCTCGGTCCACGGCGCTCCGGAGATCTCGACCAGCGGGATCAGGTGCGGCGGGTTCACCGGATGGCCGATCAGGCAACGCGAACGGCCGGCCAAGCCCTCGGTGAACAGCGAGCAGCGGATCGCCGACGACGAGGAGGCCAGGATGGCATCCGGCGGCGCCAGGGCGTCGAGTTCGGCGAACAGGCTCTGCTTCACGTCGAGCCGCTCCGGGCCGTTCTCCTGCACGAACACGACCCCGTCGAGGGCGTCGGCAAGGTTTCCGGCGGCGCGGATGCGGCGCGCGGCACCGTCCGGGTCGGGGCAGAGACCGTTGGCCGCGAGGGTCCGCAAGCCCTCGGCGCAGAGCGGCACGGCGGCTTCGGCGACGCCTGCGGCGGCATCGAACAGGCGCACGTTCCACCCGGCGCGGGCGAAAATCATCGCCCAGGCCCGGCCGATCAGGCCGGCGCCGACGATCGCGACGGACTCGGTCATAGCCACAGCACCTTTCGCCTCAATTCCTGATCCTCGCGCAGGAGGCGCGATTCACCGGTCCATTGCACGCTGCCGCGCTCCAGCGCGACCGTGCGGTCGGAGAGCGCCAAAGCGAGGTCGAGGTGGTGATCCACCAGGATGATCGCGATCTCGCGGCGCAGGCGGTCGAAGGCCTCGAACAGCTCCTCGGTCACGGCCGGCGACAGGCCCTCGAAAGGCTCGTCGAGGAGGAGGAGACGCGTATCGCCCGAGAGCGCGCGGGCCACAGCCACCATCTGCTGCTCGCCCCCCGAAAGGCGCGCGGCGTCTACGGTCCAGCGCTCCTTCAACCGGGGGAAGAACTCCAGCACTTTGTCCTCGTCCCAGTGGATCCCGGCGCCGGTGAGCCGCCGGAGCCGACCGAGGCCGAGATTCTCGGCAACACTCATCCCGGCGAACAGCGCCCGGCCCTGCGGCACATAGCCGATGCCGAGCCGGGCGATCCGGTCCGGCGACAGTCCGGCGATGTCCTTGCCGGCGAGCACGATCCGGCCGGCGGCCGGCGGCGCGGTGCCGATCAGGGTCTTGAGCAGGGTCGACTTGCCGGCACCGTTGCGTCCGAGCAGGGCCACGACCTCACCCCGGTGCACCGCGAGATTCACGCCGTTGAGGATGTGCGACTTGCCGTAGAAGGTGTCGACGCCCTCCATGGCCAGCAGCGTCTCCGCCTCGGCCGCGCTGGCGCGCGGCTTGGCGGCGATCGCCGCTGTCCCCGAGCCGAGATAGACGGCCTGCACGCGGGCATCGTCCCGGGCATCCGCCACCGAGCCGTCGACCAGCACGGCCCCGTCGGCCATCACGGTGACGCGGTCGGCGAGGCGGAACACGCGGTCGATATCGTGCTCGACCAGCAGCACCGGGATGTCGGCCGAGAGCGCCTTGATCAGGTCGCCGACGCGCTCGCGCTCGGCGGCCGCCAAGCCGGCGAGCGGCTCGTCGAGCAGCAGCACGCGGGGCCGCGTGGCGAGCGCCAGACCCATGTCGAGCAGGCGCTGGCCGCCGTAGGACAAGCTGCCCGCCTCCGCCCGCTCGATGCCGGAGAGACCGGTCCAGCGCAGCAGCTCGGCCGTGTCGTCGGCGATCTCGCGGATCGCCAGCGCGTTCCGCCAGGGGCTGAAATGCGCCGGGTGACGCGCCTGGACGGCGAGGCGGACGTTTTCCTCCACCGACAGGCCGGGGAACAGGTTGGTGATCTGGAACGAGCGGCCGAGGCCGGCCCGGGTGATCGCGTGCGGCTCCAGCCCGGCGATCTCGTGGCCGTCGAGGCGGATGCTGCCCGCGCTCGGCCGGAACATCCCGGAGAGCAGGTTGAAGGCCGTCGTCTTGCCGGCCCCGTTCGGGCCGATCAGCGCGTGGAGCGTCCGGTCGGCGACTGCGAACGACACGCCGCGGACCGCCGCGACGGGGCCGAAGCTCTTCTTGATGTCGTCGGCGACCAGCACCGGTCCCACATTGCGGCCCTCCGCGATGAAGCGGGCCGGGACGCGGCCGGAGGCGCCGGCGCGGCGAGCCGACATGGCGGCACCCTCGGCCGGCACACGCCGGAACGGCTTCAGAAGCCGCGCCGCAATGCCGACGAGCCCATCCGGCGAGAACACGATGAAGGCGACGAACAGCAGGCCGAAATACAGCAGCCAGTCGGCGGTGTAGATCGACAGGAACTCCCGGAACAGGATGTAGAACAGGGCGCCGAGCGCCGGCCCGAGGAACGAGCGCATCCCGCCGATCACCACCATGGCGAGCAGCTCGCCCGAGAAGGCGATGGAGATCGGGTCGGCCGAGGTGAAGCGGTGGCTATAGGCCGAGAGCGCCCCGGCAAGGCCGGTGATCGTCGCCGAGATCACGAAGGCCGCGAGCTTGTAGCGGTTGGTGGCGTAGCCGAGAAAGCCGGCGCGCTGCTCGTTCTCGCGGATCGCCACCAGGACGGACCCCATCGGGGAGCGGCGGAAGCGCCAGAGCGCGACCAGCACCACGAAGGCGATGCCCGACACGGCGGCGTAGTAGGCGCCGGGCTCCTGAAGCGCGGCCCAGCGGTGGAGGTTGCCGATGCCGTTCTCGCCGCCGGTGAGGTCGGTCCAGCGGAACGCGATGGCGTAGAGCATCGCCGTGAAGGCGAGCGTCAGAAGCGAGAAGTAGACCCCGCGCCGCCGCAGGATCAGGCCGCCGGCGACCAGGGCAGCCAACCCGGTGATCGCCAGCGCACCCAGCAACGGCAGCGCCATGTCGCCGGGGAACAGCCGCGTCTGGAGGATGGCCACCGCGTAGGCGCCGATCCCGAACCAGGCCCCGTGGCCGAACGAGGTCAGCCCGGTCCAGCCGACCAGGATGTTGAGGCCCAGCACCGCGAGGGCGAAGATCACCACGTCGGTGGCGGTGATCAGGGTCAGGCCGATCGCGTCGAGGGCGAAGGGCAGGACGATCAGGGCGGCGAGCGCCGCCCAGAGCTGGCGGCTCTCGCGCAGGATCAGGCCGCGCTGCGGCAAAGCGAGCGGCAGCGGCTCGGCGGTTCCGGACATGGGACGCTCTCCGCTCACTCGAACCGGGCGATGTGCTCGCCGAACAGACCGCGCGGGCGCAGCAGCAGGACCAGCACCATAAGGCCGTAGACGGCGGCCTCGGTGGCCGGCGGGTAGGCGTAGGCGGTGAGGCCCCGGACGACGCCGACGATCAGGGCGGCGAGCACCACCCCCCAGAACGACCCGAGGCCGCCGATCACCACCACCACGAAGGCGAAGGTAAGGATCTCGGCGCCCATGGCCGGATGGACGCCGGTGACCGGGGCCATCATGGTCCCGGCCAGCGCCGCGAGCCCGACCGCGATCGTCACGACCGCGGTCATGTACGGACGGAGCGAGATGCCCAGCGCCGCGACCATGTCGGGGTTCTGCACGCCCGCCCGGACCACCCGCCCGAAGCTGGTGCGGGTCAGGAGCAGCCACAGGCCGGCGACGCAGGCGACCGCCACAACGAGGATCGAGAGCCGGTAGCGCGAGTAGATCAGGTCACCGATGAAGACCTGCCCACGCAGCCACATCGGGATCCCGAACGGCACCGGCGCCGCCCCGAACGCCATGCGCAGGGCCTGCTCGGCCACCATGGCGAGCCCGAAGGTGAGGAGCAGGCCGAGCGTCGGGTCGCCGCGGTAGAAGCGCCGCAGGAGGAAGCGCTCGATGAGGAGGCCGAGCACGCCGACCAGCAGCGGCGAGGCGATCAGCGCACCGCCGAAGCCGATCGACGGCGTCAGCAGCACAGTCAGGTAGGCGCCGATGGCATAGAAGGCGCCATGGGCGAGATTGACGATCCCGCCAAGGCTGAAGATCAGCGACAGGCCGAGCGCGATCAACAGGTACTGGACGCCGATCAACAGGCCGTTGAGCACCTGCTCCAGGATGAAGACGAGCTGCATGAACGCCTCACGCCGCGAAGGTGCAGGCGTTCTCGTCGCGGGTCGTGGCGAGCACTTCCAGGCTCTCGCCGGCTCCCGGCAGCGGCCCGGTCGAGGAGAAGATGTCGTAGGGGTTCTTGACCTGATCCGCCGGCAGGGCGGTGATCGCGAACATCTCCTGCATCAATTCGTGATCCCAAGGGCGGAAATAGCCCTCCCGGACCTTGGCGATGTCGAATTTCGCGCCCGATTCCAGGTGCTCCACGATCTTGATCGACTCGGTCGATTTCAGCTCGTTCATCGATTGAGCGACGATCTTCATCGCCGTGTAGTCGCCCCAACCCTGATTCTCCGGTGGCTTTTTGTATTTAGCCTTGAAAGCCGCCACGAACTTCTTGGCCGAGGCCGATTCGATCTGATGATGCCAGATCACCGGCCACGTGCCGAGGAAGTTGCCGGGTCCGGCGCCCCAAGCGAGCGCCGTGTCGAAGCCGAAGCCGGCGACCGGGAACGGCAGGCCGAACTCGCTGTACTGCTTGAGGAAGTTGGTGATCTGCGCGCCCGCGAGGTTGCAGATCACGAGGTCGGGCTTGGCCTGACGGAGCTTCAGCAGGAAGGGCGAGAAGTCGGTCAGCTCGGTGGGGATCAGGTCCTCGCCGACGAGGGTCGCGTCGTTGGCCGCGAAGTATTTCTTCGCCTGCTTCAGCAGATCGTGCCCGAAGGCGTAGTCGGCGGTGAGCGCGTAGACCTTCCGGCCCTTGATCAGCCCCCGCTCGAGGAGCGCACGGCCGCAGGCCCGCACCATCATGGTGTTCTGCGACTCGACGTGGAACATGAAGCGCTTGCAGTCGGAGCCGCGCAACGCGTCCGAGTTGGCGCCGGTGTTGATGAACAGGATCTTCTCGCGCTGGGCCACCTGGCTGATCGCCAGCGCCGAGGCGGAGTTGATCTCGCCGACGAGGCAGGCGACGCGGTCGCGCTGGACCATGCGCTCGGCCTTGGCCGAGGCCGTCTGCGGATTGACACTGTCCTCCGAGAGCAGTTCGACCTTCCGGCCGGCGATGCCGCCCGCGGCGTTGATCTCCTCGACCGCCAATTGCGCGGCCTGCACGGCGAACTCGCCGAGCGGCCCGAGGAAGCCCGTGCGCGGCGTCAGGTGGCCGATGCGGATGATGTCGGATTGACCCTGAGACAGCGCCGGGCTGGCCAGCGCCGGCGCGAGAATGGCCGCGCCACCGGCCCTCAGAAGGCTGCGGCGAGAGAGAGAATCCCCGAACTGGTCCGCCATCATTCCGCTCCCGTACGTTTCCTCCAGCCGGGCTTTTCTGGTGGGCTCTGATGGCCCGCAGCCGAACTGTGATCACAGATCACTAGCGCGATAGTGCCGGTTCCGTCTAGTGTCGGCACATGAGTTCCATTTCGGCGCTGGCCGAACTTCCACACCTCGAGCGGCGGACCCTGTCCGATACCGTACACGCGGCGCTCTCCGATCTGCTCGCCTCCGGGCGGCTGGCGCCGGGCGACCGGCTGTCCCTGCGCCAGAGCGCGGCGGCACTCGGGGTGTCGGTCATGCCGGTCCGCGAGGCGGTGAGCCGTTTGGTGGCCGACGGCGTGCTGGAAGTGGCGCCGAACCGGGTCATCCGGGTTCCTGTCATGAGCGCTGCGGACTTTCGGGCGCTGGCCGAGACCCGCATCGCCGTCGAGGGCATCGCCGTGGCGCGCGCCGCGGAGCGGCGATCGGCCGGTGAGCTCGCGGCGATCCGGCAGGCCGAGGCAGCGTTCCGGATGGAGGCCGAGGCGGCGCATCCCGACAGGACCCGGGCCGTCCAGCTCAACCGTGTCCTGCATTTCACGATCTACGGCGCCTGCGGTCTCGCGCCCCTGCAGGAGATCATCGCCCGGCTCTGGCTGAAGGCGGGCCCGGTGATCAATTTGGATTTGCGCGCCCATCCGGAACGGCTGCTCCAGGGCTTTGCGCTCCGGCGGCATGCCGAGGCTGTGGCGGCCATCGAGATCCGCGATGGCGCCGCGGCCGCCGACGCCATCGCGGCGGATATCCGCGAGGCAGCCGAGTTCATCCTGTCCCGCGGCGGATTGCGGGACGATCGGGGAGAGGAGTGATTATGGATCTGGGGATTGCCGGCCTGCGCGTCCTGGTGACGGCGGGCGCCGCGGGGATCGGGCGCGGGATCGTCGACGCCTTCCTGGAGGAAGGTGCGCGCGTCTTCGCTTGCGACATCGACGCGGAGGCCCTGAGCGGCCTGCCGGACGCGGTCGGCCGCACGCGGACCGATGTGGCCGATCGCGATGCGGTTGCCGCGATGATGGATCAGGCGGTCGACTTCCTCGGCGGTCTCGACGTGCTGGTGAACAATGCCGGCATCGCCGGGCCGACCGGTCGGGTCGAGGAGATCGCCCCCGAGGAGTGGGACCGGTGCCTGACCGTCTGCCTGACGAGCCAGTTCAACTGCGCACGCCTCGCGGTGCCGCATCTTCGGCAGAGTGCGAACGCCTCGATCGTCAACCTGTCCTCGGCCGCGGGAAAATTCGGGTTCGCCCTGCGCAGCCCGTACGCGGCGGCCAAGTGGGGGGTCATCGGCTTCACCAAGTCGCTGGCGATCGAGCTCGGCAGCGCCGGCATCCGGGTGAACGCGATCCTGCCCGGACTCGTCGCCGGCGACCGTCAGCGGCGGGTTCTCGAATCGAAGGCTCAGCAGCAGGGGACGAGCTTCGACGAGATGGAGGCGCGCGCCTTCTCGTTCGTGTCCGTCAAGGAATACGTCACCGCGCGTCAGCTCGCCGACCAGACGCTGCTGCTCTGCTCACCCCGCGGCAGGACCATCTCGGGTCAGGCGATCTCGATCGACGGTGACACGCGGATGCTGTCCTGAAATCAACTCAGCATGGACAGTGCTGCGAAGTTCGTCGCGGCAGGGTAGATATCCGCGACACTGAGACGGCGAAGGCTGCGGCGCGTTAGGGGTGGCCGGAGCCTCTCTGCCGGCGACACCCGCCGATGTGATGAGAGACGGACCATGAGCGACAAACGCCGGATCACGCCCGCCGACCTGCGCTCGAAGGCCTGGTTCGACAATCCGCACAATCCGGGCATGACGGCACTCTATCTGGAGCGCTACCTGAACTACGGGCTGACGCCGGAGGAACTGCGCTCCGGCAAGCCGCTGATCGGCATCGCCCAGACCGGCTCGGACCTGTCCCCGTGCAATCGCCATCACCTGGAACTCGCCAAGCGGGTGCGCGAGGGCATCACGGCGGCGGGCGGCGTCGCCTTCGAATTTCCCTGCCACCCGATCCAGGAGACCGGGAAGCGCCCGACCGCATCCCTCGACCGCAACCTCGCCTACCTGTCCCTCGTCGAGGTCTTGTACGGCTATCCGCTCGACGGCGTCGTGCTGCTCACCGGCTGCGACAAGACCATGCCGGCCTGCCTGATGGCCGCCGCCACCGTCAATATTCCGGCGATCTCGCTCAATGTCGGGCCGATGCTGAACGGCTACTTCAACAAGGAGCTGACCGGCTCGGGCACCATCGTGTGGAAGGCCCGGGAGCGCCATGCGGCCGGGGACATCGACTTCCAGCAATTCATGGACATCGTCGGCTCGTCGGCGCCGTCCACCGGACATTGCAACACGATGGGCACGGCCTCGACGATGAATGCGCTGGCCGAGGCGCTCGGTCTCGCCTTGCCGGGCTCTGCGGCGATCCCGGCGCCGTACCGGGAGCGCGGCCAAGCGGCCTACGCCACCGGCCAGCGCATCGTCGAGATGGTCTGGGAGGATCTCAAGCCCTCCGACATCCTCACCCGAGAGGCGTTCGAGAACGCCATCGTGGCCAACGCGGCGATCGGCGGCTCGACCAACGCACCGATCCACATCAACGCCATCGCGAAGCATATCGGCGTGCCGCTGACCTGCGACGACTGGGAGCGGGTCGGCTTCGAGATCCCGCTGCTCGTCGACATGCAGCCGGCCGGTCGCTGGCTCGGCGAGGAGTACTTCCGCGCGGGGGGCCTACCCGCCGTATTCGCCGAGCTGATCGCGGCCGGGAAGGTCCACGAGGGTGCGCTGACCTGTAACGGCCGCACCGTCGGCGAGAACTACCGTGGGCGGCACAGCTGGAACCGCGACGTGATCCGGGCCTACGGCGAGCCGCTGATGGAGCGCGCCGGATTCCTCAATCTGAAAGGAAGCCTGTTCGATTCGGCGATCATGAAGACCTGCGTCATCTCCGAGGAATTCGCCGCCCGCTACCTGCGCAATCCCGCCGACCCGATGGCGTTCGAGGGCCGGGTGATCGTGTTCGACGGGCCTGAGGATTATCACACCCGCATCGACGATCCCGCCCTCGATATCGACGAGAACACCATCCTGATCATGCGGGGCGCCGGCCCGATCGGCTATCCGGGCGCAGCCGAGGTGGTGAACATGCAGCCGCCGGGCTCCCTAATTCGGCGCGGCGTGACCTCCCTGCCCTGCATCGGCGACGGGCGCCAATCCGGCACCTCCGGCACCCCCGCCATCCTGAATGCCTCGCCGGAAGCCGCGGCCGGCGGTGGCTTGGCGTTGCTGCAGACCGGCGACCGCATCCGGGTGGATCTCAACCGGCGCAGCGCCGACATCCTGCTCCCGCCCGAGGAGCTGGAGCGTCGACGGGCCGACCTGTCGGCACGCGGCGGCTTCCCTTATCCGGCGACGCAGACGCCCTGGCAGGAAATCTACCGCGATCAGGTGGATCAACTCGACCAGGGCATGGTGCTCAAGGGCGCGGTGAAGTTCCAGAAGGTCGCCCAAGTCTCGGGCGTCCCGCGAGACAACCACTGAGGCGCCTGGTCCCGCGCCGGAAGCGCGCAGCCTCGGCAAGGTGATTTCCGAACCGGTGAATTTTGAATACAATCACTCCCCGGTGGTCGCAGACCACTGCGGGAGGACGCGGACGTGACGGAAACGAGGGCGCAGATCGCGACGCCGCGCGCAGCGGCGCGCCTGGATGCCGGCTTGGCGCGCAGGCTTGCGGAGCAACTCCAGGGTGAGGCCCGTTTCGACGCCTTCACGCGTGGGCGCTACAGCACCGACGCGTCGATCTATCAGATCATGCCGGCCGGCGTTGTGCTGCCCCGCTCGGCCGCCGACATCGCCGCCACCCTGCGGATCGCCGCCGACCACGGCGCACCGGTCATCCTGCGCGGCGGCGGCACGTCGCAGAACGGTCAGCCGATCGGCTCGGGGCTGGTGGTCGATTGCTCACGCCACTTCAACGGCGTGCTGGCCTACGATCCGGAGGCCGGCACCATCACGGTCGAACCCGGCATGGTGCTCGAGCGGCTGAACGCCCGGGTCAAGGCCGATGGCTGGTTCTTCCCCGTGGAGCCGTCCACGGCGAGCCGCTGCACCATCGGCGGCATGGCGGGCAACAATTCCTGCGGCGCCCGCTCCCTGCGCTACGGCAAGATGAGCGACAACGTCTTGAGCCTGGAGGCGCTGTTTCACGACGGCGAGGCCTTCGGCTTCGGGCTGACCGGCGACGCGGTCTCGGGCGTCACCGGCTCCGGTCGGGCCGAGGCGCTCGCCGAGCGCATGCTCGGCCTTGCCCAGACCCATCGCGACGAGATCGCCGCGCGCTATCCGCAGGTGCAGCGGCGCGTGGGCGGCTACAACCTCGACGCCTTGGTCGAGACGCGGCCCAATCTCGCGCATCTGCTGGTCGGGTCGGAAGGCACGCTCGCCGCCACAACCGCGGTGACCCTGAAGCTGTCGCGCCTGCCGAAGCACCGAGTGATGGGGGTCTGTCACTTCCCGTCCTTCCGCGACGCCATGGAGACCACGCGCCACATCGTGGCGCTCGACCCGGTCGCGGTCGAACTCGTGGACAACAACGTCCTGGTGCTCGGCGCCGATATCCCCCTGTTCCGGACCACGCTCGCCGACATCACCCGCGGCAAGCCGAACTGCCTGCTGCTGACGGAATTCGCCGGCGACGACCTCGCCGCCCTGAAGCGCGATCTGAAACGCCTCGAAGCCTGCATGGCCGATTACGGCTTCCCCGACGCCGTCGTGGAGGTCGTGGAGACCGCCCGCCAGAAATCGGTCTGGGAGGTGCGGGAGGCGTGCCTGAACATCATGATGTCGATGAAGGGCGACGCGAAGCCGGTCTCGTTCATCGAGGATTGCGCGGTGCCGCTCGAGCACCTCGCCGACTACACCGACGCGGTCACCGCGGTGTTCACCAAGCACGGCACCCGCGGCACGTGGTACGCGCACGCCTCGGTGGGCTGCCTCCATGTCCGCCCGATCCTCGACATGAAGCAGGGGGGCGACGTCGCGAAGATGCGGGCGATCGCCGAGGAGACCTCCGAACTCGTGCGCCGCTACAAGGGCTCGTATTCCGGCGAGCACGGCGACGGCATCTCGCGCTCGGAATACATCGCGCCGCTGTTCGGCCCGATCCTGACCCGCGCCTTCGAGACCGTGAAGGACGGTTTCGATCCCGAGAACCGGCTCAATCCCGGCAAGGTCGTCCGCCCCCTGACGATGGACGACCGGTCTTTGTTCCGGTTCAAGCCGGACTACGCGGTGACGCAGCCGATGAAGACGGCTCTCGACTGGTCGAGTTGGGGCGGCTTCGGCGCGGCGGTCGAGATGTGCAACAACAACGGCACCTGCCGGAAGCTTGTCGACGGCGCCATGTGCCCGTCCTACCGGGCGACCCGCGAGGAGCAGCACCTGACCCGCGGACGTGCGAATTCCTTGCGGCTCGCCATCTCGGGCCAGCTCGGCGCCGACGCGTTCACCAGCCCCGCCATGAAGCGGACCCTCGACCTCTGCGTCTCCTGCAAGGCCTGCCGCCGGGAATGCCCGACCGGCGTCGACATGGCCAAGATGAAGATCGAGTTCCTGCACCATTACCACGCCCGTCACGGCCTGCCTTTCCGCGAGCGGCTGATCGCGCTGATGCCGGTCTATGCCGGGGTCGCGGCGAAGCTCGCGCCGCTTCTGAATCTGCGGGACAAGCACCCGGCGCTGGCGGCGCTGTCGGAGAGGTTCGCCGGCCTTTCGGCCAAGCGCTCCCTGCCCCGCTGGCGACGGCCCTGGAGCGAGCAGGGCGAGCCGGCCCATCCTGGCGACGTCGCGGGCGATTTTCGCGATGTCATCCTGTTCGGCGACACCTTCAACCGCGCCTTCGAGCGCGAGAACCTGGAGGCCGCCGAGCGCGTGCTCCAGGCCGCCGGCTACCGTCTGCACCGCGTCTACCCGGCGCGCGGCCGCCGCCCGCTCTGCTGCGGCCGGACCTGGCTCGCGTCAGGCCAGACGGACCGGGCGCGCGCGGAGGCGCAACGAACCCTCGATGCGCTTCTGCCCTTCATCCGGGCCGGCGCGCGGGTGGTCGGTCTGGAGCCGTCCTGCCTGCTCACCTTCCGGGACGAATTCGGGGCGCTGCTGCCCGGCGCGGATGCGGCCCTGCTGGCCCGCCAATCCGTCCTGTTCGAGGAGCTGCTGGCCGCCGATCTCGCCGCCGGGCGCATCGAGCTGCCGCTCGCGCATCAGGGCGGCCGTGTCGCCCACCTGCACGGGCATTGCCACCAGAAATCCTTCGGCCTGATGGGATCCGTGGAGACGGTCCTTCGGGCCGTGCCGGGCCTCGACGTGCGGGTGATCGAGTCGAGTTGCTGCGGCATGGCAGGCGCTTTCGGGTATCGGCCGGAATCGATCGAGACCTCCTTCGCCATGGCGGAACTGTCGCTGTTCCCGGCCCTGCGCGCCGCCGCGCCCGGCGACCTCGTTGTGGCCGACGGAACAAGCTGCCGACATCAGATCCACGACGGGCTGGGCCTCCAGGCAGAACATGTGGCTCGCGTTCTCGATCAAGCGCTCGTGCCTCGACACTGAATTGCCGCGCACCTACACATGTCCGACAGGTCGTTTCGACCTGCGTGTGTCGGGGGACCATGAACAAGATCGAACCCGGGATCGGTATCAGCCGCCGCTACCTTCACGACGAGGTCGCGGAGCGGATGCGCGAGCTCATCCGCTCCGGCGAGATGGAGCCGAAGGCGCGCATCAACGAGGGCGAGTTGACCGAACGCTTCGGGATCTCGCGCACGCCGCTGCGGGAAGCGATCAAGATCCTGGCCACCGAAGGTCTGCTCGAACTCCTGCCCAATCGCGGTGCGCGCGTCGCCAGCATCTCGGACACCGAACTCGAGGAAATGATGGAGGTGATCGCCGGCCTCGAAGCAACGGCCGGGGATCTGGCCTGCCGGACGATCAGCGAGGCCGAGATCGACGCCATCGCCGATGATCACGCCGCGATGGTGGCGGCCTGGAAGGCGGCCGACGAGGCCGGCTATTTCAGCCACAACCGCCGGATCCACGAAGCCATCATGGCGGCCAGCCACAACACGATCCTGGCCAACATCTACGAGAGCCTGTCCGGCCGGATCCAGAGGTCGCGCTACAGCGCGCACCAGACGCCGGATCAATGGGCCCGGGCGGTGGCCGAGCATGAGCGGATGATCGCGCTCCTGCGCGCCCGTGACGGCGCAGCCTTGGCCACTCTGATGCGCGAGCATATCCGGGGGAAGAAATCCGTGATCGCAGCCAATTACGGGGCGGTCGAGCCCGCCTGACCGGCCGCTCGCGACCCTACGCGGCGCTCGGTTCCCGCAGGCCTGCGACGAGGTCGGTGAAGCGATCACCCTGCACGAGCACGTGGTTGCGCAGCACCTCCGAGGCGCGCGTCTCGTCGCCTGCGACGATTGCGGCCACGATCGCCTCGTGCTCCGCGAGCGATTGCGGCAGGCGCTGACGGACGCGCAGCTGCAGACGGCGATACGGTGCCAGCCGACGGTGCAGGGACAGGGCCTGATCCGCCAGGAAGGCGTTGTGGCTCGCCCGGTAAACCACCGTGTGGAAGATGTAATTCTCGGCGTAGTAGGCCTCGGTGTCATCCGTCGCCAGGGCCGCTCGGCATCCGTCCAGGGCCGCGCCCAAGGCAGCGGCATCCTCGGGGACGAGGCGCCGGGCTGCGAGCCGGCCGCAGGCGGCCTCGATCTCCGCCATGGTCTCGAACATAGCGAGCAGAAGATGCGGCTCGGGCGCACTGACGATCGCCCCGCGCCTGGGCTTCGTCTGAATGAGGCCGGTCACCGCCAATTGCAGCAGCGCTTCGCGGATCGGCGTACGCGAAACGCCGAATCGGGCCGCCAGCTGGTTTTCGTCGAGCCGTGAGCCGAGCGCGAGCTCGCCGGAGACGATCTCATCCTCGATCCGCTGCCGCAGCCGCTGGGCGTGGCTCATCCTCCGATCCTCTCCTCCCGGATCCGCTTGGCGAGGGCGGACGTCTTGTGCACGATGATTATGCGCAAGCATTGACAAAATATACAAGGCCGTCCTTCATGCATACAAAGAGGCCACGCACTATTGCGTCGCACAATTGTTAGCCGCCTTGTTTGCGGTGCGGGAGAGCATCATGACGCCCACTCGTCGATCCCTTGTCGCCGCCACTCTTGCGGCCCCGGTCGTCTTGAAGTTCGGTCTCGGCGCCGCTCAGGCCGCGACGCCCCTGAAGCTGTCGCACCAGTTCCCGGGTGGCACCATCGACGAGGGCGATTTCCGCGACCGCATGTGCCGGAAGTTCGCCAAGATGGTCGGTGAGCGCTCGAAGGGCGCGCTGGAGGTGCAGGTCTATCCCGGCTCCTCGCTGATGAAGACGAACGCGCAATTCGGCGCGATGCGGAAGGGCGCGCTCGACCTGTCGCTCTACCCGAGCCCCTATGCCGGCGGCGAGGTGCCGGAGCTCAACATCGGCCTGATGCCGGCCCTGGTGACCTCCTACGCCCAGGCTGTGGCCTGGAAGGGCGCGCCGGTTGGCCGGAAGCTCGCCGAGATCCTCGACGCGAAGGGTATCATCCTGGTCTCGTGGGTCTGGCAATCCGGCGGCGTCGCCAGCCGCGAGCGGCCGCTCGTCTCCCCCGCCGACGCCCGGGGCCAGAAGGTCCGCGGCGGATCGCGCGAGATGGACATGATGATGAAGGAGGCCGGCGCCGCAACGCTGTCGATCCCGTCGAACGAATCCTACGCGGCGATGCAGACCGGCGCCTGCGATGCCGTGATCACCTCATCGACCAGCCTGATCTCGTTCCGCCTGGAAGAGCTGTCCAAGGCGCTGACGTCGGGCCGGGAGCGGTCCTACTGGTTCATGCTCGAACCGATCATGATGTCGAAGATCGTGTTCTCCGGGCTCCCGAAGGATCAGCAGGACCTGATCATGGCCGTGGGCGGCGAACTCGAGGCCTTCGGTCAGGCGGGCGCCAAGGAGGACGACACCCGGGTCGAGGAGATCTTCGCCAAGGCCGGAGCCAAGGTCTCGCAGCTCGACGAGAAGTCCCTCGGTCAGTGGCGCGATTTGGCGCGGAACACCGCCTGGAAGGACTATGCCGGCAAGAACGCGAGTTGCGCGGAGCTGCTGAAGCTCGCGGAGCAGGTCGCGTGAGCCACAGCTTCGACGCCGCCACGGCCGGACCGGAGGCGGGCGCTGCCGACGAGCCGCGCCTTCCCGGCCTGCTCGGCGCCCTCGACCGGGCGATGCGCCTCCTGAACCGGGTGATCCTGGCTCTGGGCGGCGTTTGCCTCGTAGCGGCCTGCCTGGTGCTGACGCACAGCGTCGTGGTCCGTTACCTGCTGAAGCAGCCGACGGAGTGGCAGGACGAGATGGCGGTGTTCCTGATCGTGGGGGCCACCTTCCTCTCCGCGGCGGGCGTCCAGGCCAAGCGTGGCCATGTCGCCATCGAGGCTGTCACCGGCCTGCTGCCGCCGGCCGCCAACCGGGTGCGGTTGCTGCTGGCCGACGTCGTCAGCCTCGCCTTCTGCCTGTTCTTCGCCTGGAAGAGCTGGTCGCTCGACCACGAGGCCTGGGTCGACGGCCAGATCTCGCAATCGACCTGGGGGCCGCCGCTCTGGATCCCCTACACGCTGATGTCCGCCGGCATGAGCCTGCTCTGCCTGCAATTCGCGCTGCAGATCGCCGAGGGGCTGGTCTACGGCCCGCGGGCGGCCGGCTGGGCCAAGCCCAAGATCGGCCTCGGCGCCGACCTGAACACCGATATGCACGACGCCCCTGAAATCGAGCCCCGGGGTCCGAGCCCGCTGGGCCAGACGATGACCGCGAAGGGCAAGCGATGAGCACGGCCGCGATCGGCTTCCTGTACGCGGGTGCCACCCTCGGGGCGATGCTGTCCGGCATCCCCATTGCGTTCGCGCTGGGCTTCGTCGCCCTGGCCTTCATGGTCGCCTTCATGCCGGCCGCCTCCCTCGATACGGTGGCGCAGAACGTCTACGAGGAGATGGCCTCGATCACCCTGCTGTCGATCCCGCTCTTCATCCTGAAGGGCGCGGCGATCGGGCGGTCCCGGGCGGGCCAGGACCTCTACTCGGCCATGCACGCCTGGATGCACCGGATCCCGGGTGGGCTCGGCATCGCCAACGTCTTCGCCTGCGCGCTGTTCGCCGCCATGGCGGGCTCGAGCCCGGCCACCTGCTCGGCGATCGGCTCGGCCGGCATTCCGGAGATGCGCAAGCGCGGCTACTCGCCGGGTTTCGCGGCGGGGATCATCGCAGCCGGAGGAACCCTCGGGATCCTGCTGCCGCCATCCATCACGATGATCCTGTACGCGGTCGCAGCCGAGCAATCGCTGGGGCGCCTGTTCCTGGCCGGGATCGGCCCGGGGCTGCTGCTCGTCGGGCTGTTCGCCGCTTGGTCGATGATCCGCTTCCGGTCGGAATACGCGACCGCGAAGGCGGCGCTGGAGCGCGGCGGTCCGGCCTCGCCGATCCTGATGGACGATCAGTACACGATGGCGCAGCGCTTCTCGACGCTGCCGCGGGTGCTGCCCTTCGTGGTGTTGCTCACCGGCGTGATGGTGGCGCTCTACGGTGGCTACGCGACGCCGTCGGAGACGGCCGGCCTCGGCGGCCTCCTGGCGCTCGCGCTGATCGCCGCGATCTACGGCGTCTGGCGCTTCCGGGACGTCACACCGATCCTGACCGCGACGCTGCGGGAATCGACCATGCTGATGCTCATCATCGGCATGTCGCTGCTTTACGCCTACGTGATGAGCTACCTGCACATCTCGCAATCGGCGGCGGCGGCGATCGTCGCGATGCAGCTCTCGCCCTGGCTTCTGCTGGTGACGATCCTGGCCCTGGTGATCGTGCTGGGTTTCTTCCTGCCGCCGGTCTCGATCATCCTGATGACCGCGCCGATCATCCTGCCACCGCTCAAGGCGGCAGGCTTCGACCTCGTCTGGTTCGGCGTGGTGATGACCATCACCATGGAGATGGGCCTGATCCACCCGCCGGTGGGTCTCAACATCTTCGTCATCAAGAACATCGCCCCCGACATCCCGCTCTCCGACATCATCTGGGGCACCCTGCCCTTCGTGCTGCTGATGGCGGTCGCGATCCTGATCCTGTGCCTCGTGCCGGGCATCGCCCTGTGGCTGCCGGATCTGCTTCTGGCATCGACGCGGTAGGCGGCGGCACAGCCGGCGATGCCGGTCGCGTCGCCGGCTGTGCCGCGTTATCATCGGGGCATGACCGACCTCCGAACGATCCAGATACTCCACGCGGCCAACGTCATCGCCGAGGACGAGATCGACGCGAGCGTCGAGGCGTTTCTGCATGGTGCGGTGGCCGAGCCCTACCGGTTCCGGAGCGGCCACCGGCTGAACCTCATCAAGGCGGTGCGCAGCCACCCCGGGGCGCAGGAATTCGTCGGGCGCGCGAATGTCGGCACGTCGCTGAAGCGCCCCTTCGTCCGGGCGGCGATCCTGCAGGCACGGCCCATGAAGGATTGAGCGGGCATCCGGTCGCCGCAACCTGCCCGTTCATCATCGGCGCCTCGAGGGTGGCGTCGGCATGGCCGCCCCACGACGACTCACTTATTCGCTCGATGCGATTACGCCGCTCCGCGACAAAATTCGGCTGACCGCGCCCCCTTCGGGGGCATGACCGCCGCTGCACGAGAGACACCGATGAGCCTCGATTCCGTCCGGGCGTTCTTCGCCGAGAAGGCGCCGGATATCGCAGTCCTCGAACTCGAGACCCGCACCGCGACGGTCACGGAAGCCGCGGCCGCCCACGGCGTCGCCCCGGCGCAGATCGCCAAGACGCTCTCGATCCGGCTCGGCGATCACGTCATCCTGGTCGTCACCCGCGGCGATGTCCGGCTCGACAATAAGAAGGCCAAGGCGGTGTTCGGCGGCAAGGTCCGGATGCTGGATCTCGCCGAGATCGAGGCGGCCACCGGCCACCCGGTCGGCGGGGTCTGCCCGTTCGGGTTGCTGGCGCCGCTGCCGGTCTATTGCGACGTGACGCTTCAAGTCTTCGACGAGGTCGTCCCGGCTGCCGGGAGCACGCACAGCGCCGTGCGGATCGCGCCGAGCCGGATGGCCGCCCTGACCGGGGCGACCTGGGTCGACGTCTGTCAGGAACCGGCCTGAGCGCGCTGCGTCAGCGCCCGCTCCACTCCGGCGTCCGCTTGCCCAGGAACGCTTCCATACCTTCGCGGAAATCCTGGCTCATGTAGCACATGAGGATCAGATCATCGCCGGGATGCGACTGGCCCTCGGCCGGAGCCTCCTCCTCCGCGAGCCGTCGCAGGCCCTCCTTGGTCGCCTGCATGGTCAGCGGCGCGTGACCGGCGAGGAGCCGGGCCAAAGCATCGACCCGCTCGGTCAGGGCCAGGCGATCCGCCACGACTTCGCTGACGAGGCCGATGGACAAGGCCTCCTTGGCCCCCACCAGGCGGGCGGTGAAGATGATATCCTTGACCCGCGCCGGGCCGATCAGGCCGGAGAGCCGCTTCAGATTGCCCTGGCTCAGGCAGTTTCCCAGCGTCCGGGCGATGGGGAAGCCGAAGCGTGCGTCCTGCGTCGCAACCCGCAGATCGCAGGCCGCCGCGATCGCAGCGCCGCCGCCCGTGCAGGCGCCGGCGATCGCCGCGATGGTCGGGACCCGCAGCCGCTCCAGGGTGCCGAGCACCCGGTCCATGAAGCGCTCGTAGCCGAGGGCATCCTCGGCCGTGTTGAAGTTGCGGAACTGGGCGATGTCGGTGCCGGCCGCGAAAGCCTTGTCGCCGGCCCCGGTGATGATCAGCGCCTTGACCGCGGGGTTCTCGGCGATCGCCTCGCAGCAGGTGATCAGGCCCTGGTACATCGCGAAGGTCATCGCGTTGCGGGCCTGGGGCCGGTTGAGGACGATCCGGGCGATGCCGGCCTCGTCGGTGGTGAACAGGAGCTCGTCGGTGGCGGGCTGGGCACTCATCGCAGCGTCTCCGGATGGCAGGCTCATGCCAAGGTCTCGCGGACCACGCCCCGTGCGATCAGACCGTCGATCTCGGCGGCCGTATAGCCGGCCTCCGCCAGGATCGCGCGGGAATGCTCGCCGAGCAACGGTGCGGGCCCGTGCACGCGGCCGGGCGTGTCCGAGAACTTGACCGGCAGGCCGAGCGTCTTCATCGGCCCGACCCTCGGATGTTCGACCTCCACCACCATCTCGCGGGCGAGCGTCTGCGGATCCCGGTGCATGGCGTTGACGTCGAGCACCGGCCCGGCCGGCACGCCGCCGGCCTCCAGACGGGCGAGCCACTCGGCCGAGGTCTGCGCGCGGAAGATCGGTGCCAGGGTGGCGGCGAGCGCGTACCGGTTCGCCATCCGGTCGCGGTTATGGGCGAAGCGCTGATCCTCGGCGAGGGTCTCCGCCCCGATCACGGTCAGGAGTCGCAGCCAGTTGGTCTGGTTGGCCGCCCCGATGGTGATCCAGCCATCGGCCGTCTCGAACGCCTCATAGGGGGCGTTCAACGGGTGCGCCGATCCCATCGGTCCGGGCGCGACACCGGTCGCCATGGCGATGGCCGACTGCCAGTAGGTGTGGGTGATCCCGGCCTCGAACAGCGACGTGTCGACGGCCTGGCCCCTGCCGGTCCTGAGCCGATTGCTGTAGGCCGCCAGAACGCCCATGGCCGCCAGAATTCCGGCGGTGATGTCGGTCACGGGCGGTCCGCACTTCATCGGCGGCCGTCCGGGCCCCTCCCCGGTGACCGACATGAGCCCGCTCATGCCCTGCGCGACGAGATCGAATCCGGCGCGGTCGGCGTACGGCCCGGTGCGGCCGAAACCCGAGAGCGAGCAGTAAACGAGTTCGGGAAACGCCTCGCGCAACGTGTCGTAGCCGATCCCGAGGCGCTCCATGGTGCCGCCGCGGTAATTCTCGATCAGGACGTCGGCCCCCTTGAGCAGGCGGCGGAGGGCCGCCACGCCGTCCGGGTCCTTCAGGTCTAGGCTGATGCCGCGCTTGCCGCGGTTCATCATCATGTAGGCCGCGCTCTCACCGTCGAGCGCGGGCGGGACCGTGCGACGGGTGTCGTCGCCGTCCAACTTCTCGACCTTGATGACCTCCGCGCCCATGTCGGCGAGCATCAGCCCGCAGACCGGCCCGGCCATGATATGCGCGAGCTCGATGACCCGCACGCCGACGAGCGGACCGGACCGTTCCGCGGTTCCCACCATCGACCCCTACTCCCCGGCCGGGACGGTGGCCGCCGGACCGACGATTGGCGCGGCGGGCTCCACGAATTCCCGCTCGGGATGCATGGTGAAGGCGAGACCGGCACCGAGCAAGCACAGCCCGATCGAGCCGACGAATGGCAGGGTCCAGCTGCCTGTCAGGTCGACGATCAGCCCGAAGACGATCGGCGAGACGATGGCGGCGATCGCCGAGCCGGTGTTCATCAGCCCGCTGGCGGTGCCCGCGTATTTCGGCGCGATGTCCATCGGCACCGACCAGATCGGCCCGATCACCAGCTCGGCGAAGAAGAAGCCCGAGGACAGGAGCAGGGCGACCAGGGTCAGGTCGCGCGTCATGAACACGCCCGCGAGGCTCGCGGCGGCGCCGAGGAAGCCGACCACGATGACCGAGAGCCGGGCGAGCTTCACATTGCCGGTGCGGTGCAGGATCGTGTCGCTCAGCATGCCACCGACCGTATCGCCGACGACGCCGGCGAAGAACACGCCCGAGGCGAACAGCGCCGAGTTCTTGAGGTCGAGACTGTAATTCTCTTTGAAGAAGCTCGGCAGCCAGCCGAGGAACAACCACAGGGTCCAGCCGTAGCAGAAATACGTGATCGACACCGGCAGCATCCGCCGGGTCAGGGCGCCCCACGGCACCGTCTGCTTCGCGCCGACCTTGCGGGGCGGCGGCAGCATCTCGAGTTCGGCTTTCGTAATCGTCGGATGGTCGGACGGGTCGTCACGGAAGTAGAGATACCAGATCGCGACCCAGATGAAGCTCACGGCGCCCAGGATCACGAAGCTGGTGCGCCAGCCGAAATGGTACATCAGGAAGGCGACAATCGGCGGTGCGACCGCGTTGCCGAGCCGGGCAAAGGCGTGGGTGATGCCCTGGGCGAAGCCGCGCTTGCCGGGCGCAGTCCAGTTCTGCATCGCGCGCGTCGCGGTCGGGAACGTCGCGCCCTCACCGAAGCCGAGCAGGACCCGGGCGAGGAACAGGCTGATCAAGCCCCCGACCATCCCGGTCAGGATCGTGGCCATCGCCCAGATCATGCCGCAGGCCAGCAGCGTCCGGCGAGCGCCGAACTTGTCGCCGACCGAGCCGCCGATCACCTGGAAGATGGCGTAGGGATAGGCGAAAGCCGAGAGGATCAGGCCGAAATCCGTCTTCGACATGCCGAACTCGCGCATGATCTCGGCGCCGGCGGTCGCGATGTTCACCCGGTCCAGATAGGTGATGAAATACATCACGCAGAGCAGGCCGAGCACGCCGTTCGTGGCGCTCATGCGCTTCGACATCGACCATTCCTCCACTCAGGGGCGCCGCATCTCGCGGTCGCCGGGCGCCTCGACCGTTGGATCGGGCGCTCTCTCGTAATGCATTATTCAAACGCCTCCCGCGGCAGAACGCAACCGCTGAAGTCCGTCCTCCATGCGAATCGCATCCACCGGCTGCAACGGCAAACGGGGGCCGCGAAGGCCCCCGTCTCCAATACACCGGATCTGCAACCCTGCGCAGCCGCTCAGGCGGTCGCCGGCCGAAGTGCCTGCGCTTCCGCCTCGGCGGCCGTCCCGAGAGCTTTCCCGCGGGGGCCGACCCAGCTGCCGACCCACTTGCGTTGCCAAAGGGCCAGGCACCCCAGCACGATCGCGGTGAATGCCGCGTAGCCGATGAAACCGATCGAGAACGAGCCGGTATATTGCTTCGACAGGCCCATGACGTTCGGCAGAATCGCGCCGCCGAGAGCGCCGATCTCACCGATCATCGAGCCGGCCACTGCGGTGTTGTTCGGCCAGCGCAGGGGCACGAGCTGGAACAGCGCGCCGTTGCCGGCCCCGAGCGCCGCGAAGCACAGCATGAACAGGAGCGTGGTCAGCGCGAGCGACGGTGTCGCGGTCAGCGACAGGAACGTGGCAATCGCCGCGAGCAGGACCACCGACAGGACCGCGATCCCGCCCATACGATCGGCGAAGTAGCCGCCGACGATCCGGATGCCCGAACCCATGAAGGCCGCCAGCATGGTCAGCCGACCGGCCTCGACCTTCGTCACGGCGAACTGCTCGTAGAAGAAGGTCGGCAGGAAGTTGGACAGGCCCACGAACCCGCCGAAGGTGATCACGTAGATCAGCGAGAAAGCCCAGCCGTCCTTCGTGAACAGGCAGGAGATGTGCTCCTTGAACGATTGGTGCTCGCAATCCGGCGGCTCCTTGGCCAGCACGATCATGACCACGAGCGGCAGGAGCATGACCACGCCCGCGAAGGCGTAGGTGGTCTGCCAGCCATAGGCCTGCGCGAGCGGCGGCGCGAACAGCACGGCCAGAACGGTTCCGGAATTGCCGGCGCCGGCAATGCCCATTGCCAAGCCCTTGTGCTCCGGCGGGAACCAGCCCGAGCCCAGAGACAGGGCCACACCGAAGGACGCCCCGGCGATGCCGAGCAGAACCCCCATGGCGAGCACGTCGCTGTAGGACGAGACGAACAGGTAGCCGTAGGCCATCGCCAGCATGATCACGCTCATCTCGGTGATCGCGGCGTTCTTCCGGCCGATATATTGCGCCAGGATCCCGAGCGGGAAGCGCATCAGCGCGCCCGCGAGGATCGGAAGCGAGATCATGAATCCGGTCTGGGCCGGCGTCAGCTTGTAGGTCTCGGTGATGAACGGGCCCATCGCACCGTTCAGAACCCAGATCGCGAAGCAGAAATCGAAATAGAGAAATGCCGCAAACAGCGTCGGGGGGTGACCCGACTTCATCACCGTCTTGAAGCTGGCCATAGCTGGTGCTCGTCTATAGTGGGCGAACCGTCACGCGGTCGCTCATGCCGGGGATCCGGACTCACACCGTCCGCTGTTTGGAGCGTCGTTGCTCCAGCGCCGCGCCAAGCGCGGCCATCGCCAGAAGCAGCAAGCGTGCCACGCAACCGGCGCCGTAGGCTGACCCACGGATCATGAGGTCGAGACGGGCGTGCCGGACCGGGTTCAACGGGCGCGCTGCCCGTGATGCGGGCAGGCCTGCCGAGCGAACGGGCGGGCCAGTTCGGCTCTCACGGAACCGTGAACCGTTGTGTCATGGTCATTGCTGCACGAAGGCAACACAGGGCGGCAGAAAGGCGCTCGGACACCCTGTAAGTTGCTCGCACGTGCGGCAAGCAACTTGGCGGTAAAGCGCGATCTTTGCTAAGCCCCGGACTGAGTTGAGCCGCACGCTCGTGCAGGCCTGCTCGAAAGCGCACCACGGCCAGTCCCGGTGTCGCATCCCGAGGAATTTCGAACCATGTCCGCCCCGCTCCGTCGCCTATTCCTGGCCGGCTTCACCGTCCTCGCTCTCGCGCCGACTGCGCAGGCCCAGAACCGCGGCCCAGTCGCCGAGTCGGGCATCGACGGGTTCGGGGATGACGGCCAGCTCTACCAGGATCAGAACGGCGCGTTCTATGTGCGCCGCGGCGGCCGCTACCTGCCCTACACCGGCCGCACCGACTTCGTCCGGCGCGCTCCGCCGGCGGCCGCAGCGGTACCCGCTGCACCGCCCGCGCCAGCTGCCGCGCTGGACATGGATCCGACCGGCCCCGCGCGTCCGGGCGCCGCGCCGCCGGCCGAGGGGCTCTCGCCCCTGGAGGCTGCCAAGGCCAAGGCCGTGCTCCGCGCGCCCGACAACGAGGCGATCGATTACGCCAAGGCCTACGGGCCGGTCACCGACGACGTGTTCCCGATCCAGGCCTTCAATTACAAGAAGATGAACCCGGCGTTCCTCCGACAGGAGATCGCCTATAACGGCCCCTATGAGCCCGGGACGATCATCGTCGATCCTCGGGCGCACCAGCTCACCCTGGTCGAGGCCAACGGCCGGGCGCGCCGCTACGGCGTCGGCGTCGGCAAGCAGGGCTTCTCGTGGTCGGGCAGTGCGACGGTCAATTCCAAGCAGGCGTGGCCGGACTGGTACCCGCCCAAGGAGATGATCGCCCGCAGCCCGAAGCTCGCCAGCGAGGTCGACAAGCTGCAGAGCGGCCTCGGCGTCGCGGGCGGCCTGCGCAACCCCCTCGGGGCGCGGGCGATGTACCTCTGGCAAGGCAACAAGGACACGCTGTTCCGCATCCACGGCACCCTAGAGCCATTCTCGATCGGCAAGAGCGTGTCGTCCGGCTGCATCCGGATGATCAACCAGGATGCGATCGACCTGTTCAGCCGCGTCAATGTCGGCAGCAAGGTCGTCGTCCTGAACTGATCCCGGGCCGCCCTTGGCAGCGCCCTGCGGCGGCTCAGGTCACGCTGCGGCGGTGCTCGCCGAGGATGCGGCGCACCGTGCCCGCCTCGGAGCGATAGACCAGCGTCTCGGTCTGGATCCGATCCGGCTTGAACCGGACGCCGCGCAGGAGCGCGCCGTCGGTCACCCCGGTGGCGGCGACGATCACGTCGCCGCTCACGAGATCCGTGAGATCGTACTTCCTGTCGAGATCCTCGATCCCCATCTCGGCCGCCCGTCGACGGCGCTCCGGCGTATCGAGGATCAGGCGTCCCTGCATCTGGCCGCCGATGCACCGCATGGCCGCGGCGGCGAGCACACCCTCGGGGGCCGCGCCGGTCCCGAGATACAGATCGATGCCCGTCTCCTCCGGGCTGGCGGTGAAGATGATCCCGGCGATGTCGCCATCCGAGATCAGGCGGACCGCCGCACCGGCCGCCCGGACCTCGGCCACGAGCGCCGCATGGCGGGGACGGTCCAGGATGAGCGCGGTGATCTGGTGCGGCGCGACTCCCTTGGCCCGCGCCAGCGCCGCGATGTTCTCGGTCGGGCTCGCGTCCAGATCGACCAGACCGGCCGGATAGCCGGGACCGACCGCGATCTTCTGCATGTAGACGTCCGGCGCGGCGAGCAGCGAGCCGCGCTCCGCCATCGCCATCACCGCGATGGCGCCGGGCATGTCCTTCGCGCAGAGCGTCGTGCCCTCCAGCGGATCGACCGCGATGTCGACCTCCGGCCCGTCGCCGCGGCCGAGCTGCTCGCCGATGAACAGCATCGGCGCCTGATCGCGCTCGCCCTCCCCGATCACCACCGTGCCGCGGATCGGCAGGGCGTTGAGCTCGTCGCGCATGGCGTCGACGGCCGCCTGATCGGCGGCCTTCTCGTCGCCCTTGCCGCGCAGGCGCGCGGCCGCGATGGCGGCGCGCTCCGTCACGCGGGCAAGCTCGAGGGCGAGCGTGCGCGGGACACCGCGCAGAGCGGGGTTGGAAGCGTCAGCCATCGTTTCCTGCCTTTATCCGAGCCCGATCTTGAAGTCGGATCCCGGTTTGAACACCGTCGAACGGCGGCCGTTCAGCCTACGCCGTCATCAGCGGTGCCCAATATCCTGCATTAAGCCGTCACCGCTCCGTGCCCAAGATGTATTCTTGTGCGTAAGCCGCTATTCGCGCTCGATTCGGATGAGCTGTGGGGGCTCGGCGAGCAGACCGTCGTCGCCGATCGCGTCGAGGGCCGCCCGGATGCTCCCCTCCGTCGCCGCGTAGGTGATCAGCACCAGTGGCACCGGTCGGCCTGACCGCCCGCGCGGATCGGTGTCCGCGCCCTCGGTGCGGCGCTGGAGGATGCTCTCGAGCGAAATCTCGCGCTCGGCCATGCGCTGGGCGACGCCCGCCGCGACACCGGGGCGATCGTGGACCGTCAGTCGGATGTAATAGCCGCCCTCATGGCGCTGCATCTCGACACGCTCGCTCGGCCGCATCGCGTCGGCCGGCACACCGAAGGTCGGACGGACGATGCCGCGGGCCAGATCGGCGATGTCGGCCAGGACCGCGGAAGCTGTGGCCTCGCCGCCGGCGCCGGGGCCGATCAGCGTGAGTTCGCCGACCGCGTCCGCGTCGATGGTGACAGCATTCGTCACGCCCATCACCTGCGCGATCGCCGAGGATTTGGGCACCATCGTCGGGTGAACCCGCTGCTCGATGCCGGCCTCGGCGGCCTGCGCGACGCCGAGCAGCTTGATCCGGTAGCCCAGCTCGTCCGCCATCCGCAGATCGAGGGGCTGCACCCGCGAGATGCCCTCGACCGACACGCCCTCCGCGTCGATCGCGGTGCCGAAGGCGAGGCTGGTCAGGATGGCGAGCTTGTGGGCCGTGTCGAAGCCTTCGACATCGAAGGTCGGGTCCGCCTCGGCGTAGCCCAGCGCCTGGGCGTCCTTCAGGCAGGCCTCGAAGGTCAGGCCCTCCCGCTCCATGCGGCTGAGGATGTAGTTGCAGGTGCCGTTGAGGATCCCGTAGACGCGGGAGATCGCGTTGCCCGGCAGACCCTCGCGCAGGGTCTTGATCACCGGGATCCCGCCGGCCACCGCCGCCTCGAAGGCGAGCGCCACGCCGTTCTCCTCGGCGAGGGTGGCAAGGGCGGCACCATGGCGGGCGAGAAGCGCCTTGTTGGCCGTGACGACCGGTTTTCCGCCCCCGAGCGCCGCCTCGACGACGGCCTTGGCGGCGCCTTCCGCGCCGCCGATCAGCTCGACCACGCAGTCGACATCGCCCGAACGCGCCAGCGCGACCGGATCATCGAACCAAGTGATGCCGGAGAGGTCGAGGCCGCGGTCGCGGCTCCGGTCGCGCGACGAGACCGCCGAGACGCGGAGATCGAGACCCGCGGCCGTCAACGCCGCCCGTCGGCGCTCGACCATCCGGACCACGGACGCACCGACGGTGCCGAGACCGGCGATCCCGAGGCGAAAGCTCACTGTCATGACCCCTTCCGTGCCCGGGCGACCGCAAGCGGTCGGGCGCCCGATGGCGCGCACTTCTGCAAGAATTCCGCTTGCGCCGCAAGGAAACCGCCCGACGGCCGCATCCCCTCAGCCGGTTGCCTCGCGGTGGCGCACGGCCGTCGCCACAAGGGCGTAGAGCACGACCGCATTCAGCACATGCCAGAGCGGGTGTGTGCCGAACGGCAGCACGGGGCAGGCCACCGGGTCGGCGGTCCGCGCCGCGAGGGAGATGAGGAACAGCGCGCCGATGCCGGCAAGCCGGCGTCCGGTGCCGAGGAAACGTTCCTCGGCCGATCCCTTGGTGGCCCAGGCGACGCCGAACAAGGCGAGCAGCGCCGGAAGGTAATCGATGGACCCGTTGGTCAGGTTCGACACCCGCGCGCCGGTCAGCCCGTCCAGCATCGGTGTGAGGGCGAAACCCAGCAAGGCGAACCCGGCCGTGGCGGCGGCGACACGCGTCGGTGCGAGCCGCAGGTAGCGATGCAGAGCCAGCGCCAGATAGGCGTAGATGAACAGCGCGATCGGGATCACGTCGGCGAGCATCGCCCAGTAGACCGCCAATGTGTGGAACAGGAACGAGCCGATGCCGACGACGGCGATCAGCCCCGCCAGGCCAAGACCGGCGCGGTCGGGCGGCTCGGCTGCACGGGCGCGGTAGGAGGCGGCCGCAGCAGCCAGCAGGAAGGCGCCATTGGTGACGGCATTCGCCGGCTCGTCCCAGAATCCCGGCCCGCTGCGCTCGCAATACGCCCTGACCGGCTCGAACCAATCCATCCGTCGTTCCTAGATCCTCGACCTTGCGCGAGGATGGCCTTGTCAGCGCGACGCGAAGTGCGGATGACGGGCCGGCGGCGAGCGGATGCGAGGCGATGCGGATTACGACCTGGAACGTGAACTCGATCAAGCAGCGGCTGCCTCACCTGCTCGCCTTCCTGGACGAGGCACGGCCTGACGTCGTCTGCCTGCAGGAGCTGAAATGCCAGGACGAGGCGTTTCCGCGGACGGAGATCGAGGCAGCGGGCTACGCGGTCGAGACGCTCGGGCAGAAAGCCTATAACGGCGTCGCGCTGCTGGTCCGGAAACCGCTGGCCATCGCGCCGGATTCCGTACGGCGCGGCCTTCCGGGCGACCCGGCTGACGAGCAGGCCCGCTACATCGAGGCGCTCGTCTCGGGTGAGACGGAACAGCCCGTGCGGGTCGCGTCGATCTACCTGCCGAACGGCAATCCGGTGGACAGCCCGAAATACCCCTACAAGCTCGCCTTCCTGGAGCGGCTGCGGCTTCACGCCCGCGCCCTGATGGAGGCCGAGATCCCGGTCGTTCTCGCGGGCGATTACAACGTCATCCCCGAGCCCGCCGACGCGGCCGATCCGGAGGCTTGGCGCACCGATGCGCTGTTCCTCCCGGCGAGCCGGGCGGCGTTCCGCGCCATCCTGGCCGAAGGCTACACCGACGGCCTGCGTGCCTGCGACCCGCGGGACGGGCTCTATACGTTCTGGGACTATCAGGCCGGAAGCTGGCAGCGGAATTTCGGTATCCGCATCGATCACCTGCTGCTCTCGCCGCAGGCCTGCGACCGCCTTGTATCGGCCTCAGTGCAGAAGCACCTGCGCGGCCTCGACAAGCCGTCCGATCATGTGCCCGTCACGGTGGAGCTATCGCCGGGTTGAGAAATTATGCTCCTGGCGGGCGGGTCGGCTCGGCATGCCCGGACCCGTTCCCAGACACAGGAGCCCCTTTTGATCGTCTACGGCACCGGCTATTCACCCTACGTCCGCAAGGTCCTGATTGCGCTCACCGAGAAGGACGTGTCCTACGAGCACAGGCCCGTGATGTTCCACGCGCCGGATCCGGAATTCCAGGCCGCCAGCCCCCTCGGGAAGATCCCCGCCATCGAGGATGGCGCGTTCCGGCTCGCCGACTCGTCGGCGGTCCTCTGGTACATCGAGCGCAAGCATCCGACGCCGGCTCTCGTCCCATCGGAGCCGCAGGCGCTGGGTCGCGCCGTATGGTTCGACAAGTTCGGAGACACCGAACTCTTCTCCAAGCTCATCGTCCCATTCGTCGAACGCGTGCTGAAGCCGAACATGATGGGGCAGCCCACCGACGAGGCCGCAGTGGCCAAGGCGCTCGACAAGGATTTGCCACCGCTCTTCGACTATCTGGACCGGGAGATCTCGGGTCCGTACTTGGCGGGTGACGCCTTCAGCATCGCCGACATCTCCGTTGCGACGGGCTTCTTCAACTTCCAGCTTGCGAAGGCTCAGATCGATGCCGAGCGCTGGCCGCGGCTGGCACGCTATGTCGCCGCGATGCTGGCGCGACCGTCCTTCGTGGCCGCCCAGGATTCGCGGAAGGGCTGAACCGGGGCTCGACCCGGCGGCGGTCAGCGCCGCCGCCGGATCGAACCGACCGTCTGGAGCTGCGCCTGCGCCTCGGCCCGGTCGTCCTCGTTCGCGGCTGCCCAGTTCTTGTCGTAGAGCGCGACGATCCAGTCGTCCTTGCGGTTCTCCGCGCCTTCCCGCGCGAGGGAGAGCCACATCAGGCCCCTGACCCGCTGGATCGGCACGCCGCCGAGGCCGTTGATCAGCATGTCGCCGAGCAGCGCCTGGGCCGGGTGGTGCCCCTTCTCCGCCGCCAGATTGAACCAGCGCGCCGCCTGCCGCGGATCGGCCTCGACGCCGGTGCCGTCGAGATAGAGCCGTGCGAGATTGTACTGGGCGTTGGGGTCGCCGTAATACGACGCCGCGTAGTTGAACATGTCGTAGGCCCGCTCGGGGTTCGGGCGCACGTACGTGCCTTTGATCCCCTCCAGGAAGTAAGTGCCCAGCGCCGTGAAGGCGCTCCCCAGCACAGCCGAATTCTGCGGGTCGGGCCCGTCATCGGTGCTGGCATCGGCGATCCGGGAGAAGAACTCGAACGCCTTCAGGTCGTCGTGCGGCACGCCGTCACCGTCGGCGTACATGCGGCCGAGCTTCCACAGGGCCAGGGCATGGCCCTGTCCGGCCGCGTATTCCAGCGCCCGTGCGGCGCCCTGCTTGTCGCCGGCGTTGTACTCGCGCATGCCGGCGCGCAAGGCATCCTTGGCAGACCGGTAGCTCCTGTCGGCGACCGGCACTTGAACGGGCGTGCGCACATTGGCGTCGAGGGCGCGCGGCGAGTCCGTCGGCACGGCCAGCAGGACGAGAGCCCAGGCCGCGACGGCGATCCTGCCGGCAGACCGGAACCGGCCGGGATCGGCCCCGGCCGGCGCCCTGCGCCGGCTGAGGTCAGTCCTAGACGTCCGCATAGCTCTGCGTCTCCTTGGCACCCCCCGGGTGCGTGACCGCGCCGTACAGCGCCGGGCCGACGCCCTGCGCGTATTTCCAGAGGTATCCGGATGTCGCGGTGTTGGTCCGCGGTGCCCAGGATTTGCGGCGCTCGGCCAGTTCCTCATCCGAAAGAGCGACGCTCAGCGTGCCCTGGATCGCGTCGAGGGTGATGCTGTCGCCGTCGCGGATCAGGCCAATCGGGCCGCCCACCGCCGCCTCGGGGCCGACATGGCCGACGCAGAAGCCGCGGGTCGCGCCGGAGAAGCGCCCGTCCGTGATCAGCGCGACCTTGTCGCCCATGCCCTGTCCGTAGAGGGCTGCCGTGGTGGACAGCATCTCGCGCATCCCGGGGCCGCCGCGCGGGCCCTCGTAGCGGATGACCAGAACTTCGCCCTCCTTGTAGGTGCGCGACTGCACGGCCTCGAAGCAGGCCTCCTCGCCGTCGAACACGCGGGCCGGACCGGTGAAGACCTGCTTGTCCGCGGACATGCCGGCGACCTTCACGATCGCACCCTCGGGGGCGAGATTGCCCTTGAGGCCGACGACGCCGCCGGTGGGGGTGATCGGCTTGTTGGCCGGGTAGACCACGTCCTGGTCCGGGTTCCAGGTCACCCGGTCCATGTTCTCCGCGATGGTCCGGCCGGTAACCGTCATGCAGTCGCCGTGCATGAAGCCGTGGTCGAGGAGCGTCTTCATCAGCAGCGGGATGCCGCCGACCTCGAACATGTCCTTGGCCACGTAGCGCCCGCCCGGCTTCAGGTCGGCGATGTAGGGCGTACGCCGGAAGATCTCGGCGACGTCGAACAGCGTGAACTCGATACCACACTCGTGGGCGATCGCCGGCAGGTGCAGGGCCGCGTTGGTCGAGCCCCCGGAGGCGGCGACCACGGTCGCGGCATTCTCGAGCGCCTTGCGGGTGACGATGTCGCGCGGGCGGATCTGCTTGGCCAGCAGCTCCATCACCTTCTCGCCGGCCGTGGCGCAGAACTTGTCGCGGATCTCGTAAGGGGCCGGGGCGCCCGCCGAGTAAGGCAGCGCGAGGCCGATCGCCTCGGAGACGGTCGCCATCGTGTTGGCGGTGAACTGCGCACCGCAGGCGCCGGCCGACGGGCAGGCAACCTGCTCCAGCTCGTCGAGATCCTCGAGGCTCATGTCGCCGACCGCGACCTTGCCGACCGCCTCGAACAGATCCTGCACAGTCACGGGCTTGCCGCGGAACGAGCCCGGCAGGATCGAGCCGCCGTAGATGAAGATCGACGGCACGTTGAGGCGCACCATCGCCATCATCATGCCGGGCAGCGACTTGTCGCAGCCGGCCAGACCGACCAGCGCGTCATAGGCGTGGCCTCGCATGGTCAGCTCGACCGAATCGGCGATCACCTCGCGCGACGGCAGCGACGCGCGCATGCCGCCATGGCCCATGGCGATGCCGTCGGTCACCGTGATGGTGCAGAACTCGCGCGGCGTCCCGTGCGCAGCGGCGACGCCCTTCTTTACCGCCTGCGCCTGGCGCATCAGCGAGATGTTGCAGGGCGCAGCCTCGTTCCAGCAGGACGCGACGCCGACCAACGGCTGGTGGATCTGCTCGCGGGTCAGACCCATGGCGTAGAGATAGGAGCGATGCGGGGCGCGGTCGGGCCCCTCAGTGACGTGGCGGCTCGGCAGCTTGGACTTGTCGTTCAACACCGTCACCATGACTTCAGACCAAGCCTTCGCACAGCCAGTCCCGAGGGTGCGAACGACCGCGGCGCATCGCCATTCGCGATGTGCCGGAGAGGCCGTCCGCGTGCTCGGGAAGTCCACGTTTCTGAACGGTAAATCGTTGTCGAAATTGCCGTTTACCGCCGATGCCGAGGTGGGCCCGGACTATGGCGGGATCGGGGCGTTTACGGGCAGGTCTCGGGGCGGAGCCGGGATCGTTTTACGGTGTTGCGACCTCGCCACAGCTACGCTTGCCCACCGCCCGCAAAACGACGCAGAAGTAAGGATAATCTTTTCCGGACCGCGAAAATTGACGTCATTCGAAGACTTGCCACCCCTGACACGCGCCGACCGGGCCGGTGGCCTTGGCGGACGGCTCGGCGTCGTCGTGTCGAAAATCTTGGCCGCACGGTCGGAACGCGGCTGCCGACGCATCGAAGACTTGCACCAAACCTTTCACGCATCCGCCTGTGCGGCACAGATGCGGGCCGCTGCTTGATGGCTGTTCGGCCTGATGGAATCGGCCGGGTGCGCCTCCGAGCGATTGACCTGCCACTTTGATCCGCATCCCGAGGTGTGGATGCGCGGCCGCCGCTGCGGAGGCGTCGTCCCATCCCCGCACCGCAGGCCGAGGTCGAGGGTGGCGTGATTCACCCAGACGCACGGCCCGGTCTCCTGCCATGGGCCGTCCCAATGTGATCGGGACCGACCCTAGACCTCACCATCAGGCCGGCTTGGCAGGGCAGCGGCTTGCGCGCCACCGACCAGAACCTGATCGCTCTCGTCCTTCAACGCCACGCCGGTGAGACCCAGGTTGAAGGCGCGTGTCAGCAGCCAGTCGAGCTTGAACGCGGCAAGGTCGTGGGTGAGACCCGCCGCCCGCACGTTCGAGATGCAGTTCCGCTCGGCATCCGAGCGGCCGAGCCGGGGGCCGAAGGTCAGGTAGATCCCGAGGCTGTCGGGAGATGAGAGGCCGGGCCGCTCGCCGATCAGCACGGCGACAGCGCGGGCCGCCAGGGCGGTTCCGATCTCATCGCCCAGTGCCACCCGGGCCTGCCGGGCGATGACGACGGGCGCGAGCTCCCATCCCGCCTTCTCGGCATGGCGCCTGAAGGCCGCGAGCAACGGCACGGCGTTCTCGTGCACCGCCCGGGCCGACAGGCCGTCGGCGACGACAAGCGCGAGATCGGCCTGCCCCGCCTCGGCCTCGAGCGCGGCGCGGTCGTCCGGCGCGAGCCGGCGGCCGAGATCCGGCCGGCGCAGATACGTCGCCCGGTCGGGCGCCTGGGAGCTGACCCTGCACGTGGCGAAGCCGAGATCTCCGATACCGCGCGTCAGGGTCTCCTCGTCCAGCGGCGCGTGCACGGCATCGCGGGCCTGGGCGTGATCGAGGCCGAAACGCAGCACCTCCCGGGTGGGCAGCCCGCTGCCCACGCGTCCGAGCCCGATCCGGGCCGGGGTCAGACCGGCGAGGCGCCTCCAGATCGCGGCCGGATCACTCATGCGGCGAGATCCGGTGTCGCGGTCAGAAGCGGGGCCTCCGCACCCGGGATCAGGACACCGGCCGCGTCCGTCATCCCGATCTCATGCAGCCAGGCCTCGAATTCCGGGGCGCGCCTGAGGCCGAGAACCTCGCGCAGGTAGAGGGAATCGTGGAACGACGTGGATTGGTAGTTCAGCATCACGTCGTCGGCTCCCGGCACGCCCATGATGTAGGTGCAGCCGGCCGCTCCGAGGAGCGTCAGGAGCGTGTCCATGTCGTCCTGATCGGCCTCGGCGTGATTGGTGTAGCAGACGTCGACACCGAGCGGCACGCCCATCAGCTTGCCGCAGAAATGGTCCTCCAGCCCGGCCCGGATGATCTCCTTGCCGTCGTACAGGTATTCGGGACCGATGAAGCCGACCACCGTGTTGACCAGGAGCGGCCGAAACACCCGCGCCACGGCGTAGGCGCGCGCCTCCAGGGTCTGCTGGTCGATCCCGTGATGCGCGTCTGCCGAGAGCGCCGAGCCCTGGCCGGTCTCGAAATACATGCAATTGTCGCCGACGGTGCCGCGCTTCAGCGCCAGAGCCGCCTCGTGGGCCTCCTTGAGGAGCGGCAGCGTCACGCCGAAGCTGGCATTGGCCTTCTCGGTGCCGGCGATGGACTGGAAGACGAGATCCACCGGAAGGCCGCGCTCCATGGCGGCGAGCGTGGTGGTCACGTGCGTGAGCACGCAGGCCTGAGTCGGGATGCCGTGACGGCGGATCACAGCGTCGAGGAGCTGGAGCAGATCGCCCAGCACCTGGACGGAATCGGAAGCCGGGTTGATGCCGATGACCGCATCGCCGCAGCCGAGGGCCAGCCCGTCGAGGATCGCCGCCGTGATGCCCTTCGCGTCGTCGGTTGGATGGTTCGGCTGGAGCCGGACGGCCAGAGTGCCCGGCAGGCCGATCGTATTGCGGAAGCGCGTGACCACCCGCGCCTTCCGGGCCACCGAGATCAGATCCTGGTTGCGCATGATCTTCGAGACCGCGGCCGCGATCTCGGGCGTGACCGCGGCCGCGATGCGGGTCAGCGTCTCCGGCGGCGCGGTGAGCAAAAACTCCCGGAAGTCGCCGACCGTAAGATGCCGGATCTCGGCGAACGCCGCCGCATCGTGCGTGTCGAGGATCAGGCGGGTGACGTCGTCGCGTTCATAGTCGATCAGCGGCCGCGCCAGGATGTCGGCGAGCGGCACCTCGGCGAGGCACCATCGGGCGGCGGCATTCTCCTCCGCGGATTCGGCGGCGATGCCGGCGAGCCGGTCGCCGGAGCGGACCGGGGTCGCCTTCGCCATCAGGGTCGCGAGATCGGCGAAGACGTGGGTGCGTGGGCCGACGACGTGACGGTAGGCCATGCGAACTCCCCCGGGCACGATTATCGGATCACACGATAGGCCGATCCGGCGCGGATGTCCGCTCAGGCCGCTCCGGCATTGGGCGCGGGGATCTCGGTCGAGATCGCGTCGATCGTGCGCGGCATCGGGCTGCCCTGCCCGTCTGTCCGCTGGATCCGCACCTGCTGGTTGACAGGCTGCATGTTCCCGAAGGGCGTCGAGAAGGCGATCTCGGCGGCGTCCCGGCCGACACCGATGCGCACAAGCCCGTCGAGGTCGGCTTGCCGGGTGGCGTCGAACAGCCACCAGCGTCCGTCGAGATAGGCCTCGAACACCGCGTGGAAGTCGCTCGGCACGAGGCCGTGGGCGTAGCAGCTCACGAACCGGGCCGGAATGCCGAGCGCCCGGCAGAAGGCCGCGCCGATATGCGCGAAGTCGCGGCATACGCCGGCCCGCTTGAGCAGAGATTCGTCGGCGGTCGTCTCGCCGTCGCTCGTGCCCGGTTGATAGGCGATGTGGTCGTGGATCCAGTTGCAGATCTGATTCACGCGGGCGTGGCCCTTCGGCAGCGCGCCGAACTCGGCCAGCGCGAAGGGTGTCAGGCGGTCCGAGGACACGAACCGGCTGGGCAGCAGGAAAGGCAGGATGTCGAGGGGCAGCTGCCCGATCGGCGTCTCGTTGATGGTGGCGGGATCAGCCCGATGCACCATCAAGTCGACCTCGGCATTGTATTCCAGCGCGAATTGGCCGGTCGGTACGTTGACCGCGAGGTAGCGGTTCAAGAGGTCGGGCGTGGTGTAGAGGTCGCGCTTCAGGTTCGGCGTCAGAACCAGGCTCTCGCTGAGGATCTCGACGCTCTTCAGCTTCGCCACCTCCATGTTGAAGATGAAGGTGGTGTCGGAGAGGATGTTGTAGGACAGGCTGCAACCAAGCGTGTAGCGCATCGGATCTCCTTACCGGACGACGGCCTCTTCGCCGTCCAAGCAAGGGTCGCGCCCGAGAGTCGGTTCCAGGCCCGTCGTCGTTCGGTCGGGCGACGCGAGCGACCCTGGGTGCCTGGAAGAGCGAGCGGCTCCGCCGTCATCGCGAGAGGAGCGGATCGACCCCAGGGCGGCACGACATCGCTGGGCGTGGCACATCCCCGAGACGCTGCGCTGTGCTCGCACAGACGGCGGCCGAGGGGATGGAGCCGGTCTCAGCCGCGCTCGGCCGCGCCCCCCGGGAGCATCACCACCGTCAGCGAGCGCACGCCCTGCGCGCCGTGGATCAGCACGCCCTCGATGTCGGCGGTGGCCGACGGCCCGGTGTGGAGCACCGCATACGCCGCATGGCCGAAGTCCGGGCGCCGATACGCCGCCTGGACGTTGGGCAGGATGTCGGCCGGGTCGAGCAACACGACGAGATGCTGCGCGAGATAGGCGACCGCGTTGACGATCAGCTGATGTTCCGTGAACAGCACCGAGCCGGTCTCGGCGATGCCGAACACCGCGCGGACCACCGCCACGTCGACATCCTCGACCTCCTGCGGATAGCGCACGCTCCGCAGGTCGCGGTTTCCGGTGAGTTCCGGGACCGCCGAGGCAATAACCTTCGCGGCCTCGAGACGCTCGCGCACGCCCGCGAAGACGTCGCCGGGGACAGGCTCGGCCACTCGGCCGCCCATGCGCTTCAGCCGCTCGCCGAACTCTGCCACGAGGTCGTCGCCGATGAGCGGCGTGAACAGCGGCACCTCCGGCAATGGGAAGTCGCCGGCCGGCCGGTTCCGTCGGATGTCGGCCAGGATGCTGTCGCGCGCGCTCACCGCTGCGTTTCCTTCATCCGGTTCTGCTTGTACCAGGCATGGAAGGTCTGGCGCGGCGCGTCCGGCATCTCGCGCTTCTTCCCCCAGGTGTTGAGCGGGTTGTAGACCGCGAAGCGCGGCAGGACCTTGAGCGCGGAATCCGCCGCGCCGATCGCGGCCCGGTAGGCGGCCGGGCGCGACAGGACCGCGCCTGCGGCCTTCATCATCCCCTGCTTGAGCGCCGGGATCTGGTGCTCCTCGACCAGCACCTTGCGCCACGCGAAGATCTGCTCGTGGATGTTGATCTTCACCGGGCAGACATTGGTGCAGGAGCCGTTCATCGTCGAGGAGAACGGAAGCGTCGAGTATTTCCGCTTGTTGAAGGTCGGATCGATGATCAGGCCGATCGGCCCGGAATAGGTCGCCCCGTAGGACAGGCCGCCGGAGCGCCGGTAGACCGGGCAGGTGTTCATGCAGGCGCCGCAGCGGATGCATTTCAGGGAGGTCCAGAACTCCTCCAGGCCGAGCCGCTCCGAGCGGCCGTTATCGACCAGCACCATGTGCATCTCGGTGCCCTTGCGGGGCGCACGGAAATGCGAGGTGTACTGGGTGATCGGCGAGCCGAGCGCCGAGCGCGACAGCAGGCGGATGAAGACGCCGAGATGCTCGACCTTCGGGATGATCTTCTCGATGCCGATCGAGTGGATCTGCAACGGCGGCACGTTGCCGGAGAGATCCGCATTGCCCTCGTTGGTGCAGGTGACGACCGAGCCGGTCTCCGCAATGGCGAAGTTGCAGCCGGTCATGCCGGCATCGGCCTTCAGGATGTAGGGTCGCGTCGTCTCGCGCTGGCTCTCGGCGAGGTAATGGGCGTCGTCGTTGTTGGGATCGGTGCCGAGCGTCTTGGCGAAAACTTCGGCCACGTCCATGCGGGTCTTGTGGACCGCCGGGGCGACGACGTGGCTCGGCTCCTCGTTGTCGAGCTGCTGGATCCGCTCGCCGAGATCGGTCTCGATGACCTCGATGCCGTTGGCGTCCATGTGGTGGCGGAAGCCGCATTCCTCGGTGAGCATCGACTTCGACTTCACCAGCGTTTTGGCGCCGTGGCTGCGCAGGATCTCCAGCACGATCCGGTTGTGGTCGGCCCCGTCCTTCGCCCAGTGGACGTGGACGCCGTTGGCTTTCGCGGCCGCCTCGAACTGCTCGAGGTAACGGTCGAGGTGGCTCAGCGTGTGCGTCTTGATCTGCGAAGCGAGCTCGCGCAGCTCCTCCCACTCCGGGATGCCGTGCGCGGAGGCGTCGCGCTTCTTGCGCAGATCCCACAGGCGCTCGTCATGGGCCGCCTGGTGGAGGGGCGCGGCGAGGAAGCGCTCGGCGGCCTCTGCCTGGTCGATCGGCCGGTCGCCGCGGATCTTCGCGCCGCGGGGCTGCGGCTCGCGGACCTGCGGCGCGCGGATCGGCTTCGAGGCGGCCTCGGCGTGCTGGAGGCGGGCACCGTCCTCGGAGCGCTCGCTCTCGTCGCTCCGGGCGCGGACCTCCGGGTGGATGACGCCCTCGCGCTCGCGGGGATTGAGATCCTCGACGCTCATGCGGCAGCTCCGTTCAGCACCTGCGCGATGTGGATGTACTTGAGCGGCAGGCCCAGACGCTCGGCGCAGCCCTTCTGGTGCATCAGGCAGGATGAATCCGCCGAGACGACGTAGGCCGCCCCGGCCCGATTTTGGTCGGCGACCTTGTCGTAGCCCATCTTGGCCGAGACGGCCGGCTCGAACACCGAGAACGTCCCGCCGAAGCCGCAGCACTCGTCCGGCCGCGCGAGATCGACCAGCTCGACGCCGTCGACCAAGCGCAGCAGGTCGAGGGGCTTCGAGAAGTACGGCTTCACCAGCTCCGAGGGCCGCGCATGGTGGATGCCGCGCAGCGCGTTGCAATTGCCGTGATAGGCAACCTTGTGGGGGAAGTTCGCCCAGGGCAGCGCCTCGACCTTGAGCACGTCGTGCAGGAACTCCACCAGCTCGAAGGTGCTGGCGCGGACGTGGCGGACCTCGTCGGTCTGCGGGATCGCCGTCAGGTGCTCGCGGACCTGATGCACGCAGGAGCCCGACGGAGCGACCACGTAGTCGAACCCGGAGAAGTTCTTGACGAACAAAGCCTCGGTGGCGGCGGCCTCGGCATGGCAGCCGGTGTTGGTCATCGGCTGGCCGCAGCAGGTCTGATCGAACGGGTACTCCACCGTGCAGCCTAACCGCTCCAGCAGCTCGAGGGTGGCGATCCCGACCTCGGGCTCGAAGGCATCGACATAGCACGGCACGAACAGGCCGACCCGCATGGTCCGGCAACTCCCTGAATCGCCGTTCCAGTGGTCTGGAACGGTTCGAGATTGAAAGGAGGGATCTACCGGATGAGGTTGGTCTTGGCGAGGTCGAGAACCGCGTCACCGCGTCCATCTATCACGGCGCGCAGGACATAGAGGCTGAAGCCCTTCACCTGCTGGCCGTCGATCTTGGGCGGCATCGAGAGCTCGTTGCGGGCGGTGCGCACGTCGAGGAGCGCCGGACCGTCGAAATCCAGGAACTCGCGGATGGCACCGGGCAACTCGCCGGGATCCTCGACCCGTATGGCGAAGATGCCAGCCGCCCGCGACATCGCGGCAAAGTCCGGGTTGTCGAGGGCGACGCCGGTTTCGAGATAGCCGGCGGCCTTCATCTCCAGTTCGACGAAGCCGAGCGTCCCGTTGTTGAAGACTACGACCTTCAGCGGCAGACGGTGCTGCCGCAGCGTCAGGAAATCGCCCATCAGCATGGCGAAGCCGCCATCGCCGCACAGCGCAATCACCTGCCGGTCCGGCTGGCTCGCCTGGGCGCCGATGCCCTGCGACAGGGCGTTGGCCATCGAGCCGTGGACCCAGGAGCCGAGGAGACGCCGCCTGCCGTTCATCTGAACGTAACGTGCCGCCCAGATCGTCGGCGTGCCGACATCGGCCGTGAAGATGGCGTCGTCGGTGGCCGCCTCGCTGAGGGCGCGGGCGAGGTACTGCGGATGCACGGGACCGCCGGCCTTACCGGTGGCGAGGTCGTCGAGGCCTGCGCGCGCCTTGGCGTAATGCTTCAGACTGGCATCGAGGAAGGACCGGTCGGCCTTGGGCTTCAGCCGCGGCAGGAGCGCCCGGATCGTGGCGCCGACATCGCCGACGAGGCCCAGCTCGATGCGGCAGCGCCGGCCAAGCTCGGTTGGGCGCAGGTCGACCTGCGCCACCGTGGCGTCCTGCGGATAGAATTGCTTGTACGGGAAGCCGGTGCCGAGCATCAGCAGCGTGTCGCATGCCATCATGGCCGCGTAGCCCGACGAGAAGCCGATCAGGCCGGTCATGCCGACGTCGTAGGGATTGTCGAACTCGACGAACTCCTTGCCGCCCAGCGCGTGGACGATGGGGCTCTTCAGAGCCTCGGCGAGCTGGAGCAAATCGGCATGAGCGCCGGCGCAGCCGCGTCCGCAGAGAAGCGTCACCCGCTTGCCGGCGTTGAGCATGGCCGCCAAGGCGTCGAGCTCGGCATCGGCGGGCCGGACCACCGGCTTGGCGGGGATCAGCCCGGCCCGTGGCGCAAGCCGGCGCTTGGGGGCTTCCCGGAGCGCGACGTCACCCGGCAGGACGATCACCGCGACGCCCCGCTCGCCCACGGCGGCGCGGATCGCGTTCTCCAGGACGAAGGGCATCTGGGCGGGGTCGGAGATCAGCTCGCAATAGTGGCTGCAGTCGCGAAACAGCTCCGTGGGTTTCGTCTCCTGGAAATAGCCCGAGCCGATCTCCGGGGACGGGATATGGGCGGCGATCGCGAGGACCGGAGTCCGGCTGCGGTGCGCGTCATACAGGCCGTTGATCAGATGCAGGTTTCCCGGCCCACAGGAGCCGGCGCAGACCGCGAGCTGGTTCGTGACCTGCGCCTCGCCGGCCGCCGCGAAAGCCGCTGCTTCCTCGTGGCGCGTGTGGATCCACGCGATCCGGCCGCGGGCCCGAAGGGCCTCGGTGATGCCGTTCAGGCTGTCGCCGACCACCCCGTAGATGCGGGCGACACCGGCCTCCTCGAGGGTCTCGGCGACGAGTTCGGCGACGTTGTTGATGCGCATGGTCCGGCTCCGCAATCGGGCACGATGCGGGGACGTGGAATCCAGTGTCCCGAATGCATCATGCGCCACCGAGTCCGGGGCAGGCCGCCTGGACAAGCGGCGCGGCAGCCAGCCCCGCGAGCCGAACCGCTCAGTTCACACCGATGTTCCACGGGCCGGCGGGCTTCCCGCCGATCGACGGTCGGTCTGGGCGGATCTAGCGCTTGGTCAGGCCGCCGAGCACGTTGCGCAGGATCGCGTTGCCGACCTCGCGCCCGACGCTGCGCGCCATGGAACGGGCGGCGTTGGACACGACCTGTTCGGCGAGGCTCTGCGGTGGGCGCCGTGCACCCTTGCCCGTGGCTGGCGTACCGAAGACGCTGCCGAAGATTCCGCCGAGCATGCCCCCGAGCCCGCCCTCGGAGGCGGCCGCCTCCGGCGCCGCGTCGAGGTTCTTGCGCTTGGCCAGCATCTCGTAGGCGCTCTCATTATCGACGCTGGACTCGTACCTGCCGCGCAGCGGGCTCTGCGCGATCAGCGCCGCCCGCTCCTGCGGGGTGAGCGGGCCGACGCGCCCCTGAGGCGGCGCGATCAGCGCCCGCTCCACCGGCGATGGCGTGCCCTTCGGCTCCAGGAAGCTCACCAGCGCCTCGCCGACGCCGAGTTCAGTGATGGCCGTCGCCACGTCGAAGGCGGGATTCTGCCGGAACGTCTCGGCGGCGGCCCGCACGGCGCGCTGATCGCGCGGCGTGAAGGCCCGCAGCGCGTGCTGCACGCGATTGCCGAGCTGCCCGAGCACGGTCTCGGGCACGTCGAGCGGGTTCTGCGTCACGAAGTAGACGCCGACGCCCTTGGAGCGGATCAGGCGCACGACCTGCTCGACCGCGTCCAGGAGCGATTTGGGCGCGTCGTTGAACAGCAGATGCGCCTCGTCGAAGAAGAACACCAGCTTCGGCTTGTCGAGGTCGCCGACTTCGGGAAGCTGCTCGAACAGCTCGGACAGCATCCAGAGCAGGAACGACGCGTAGAGCTTCGGCCGCTGCATCAGCTTGTCGGCGGCCAGGATGTTGACGAAGCCGCGCCCGTCGCGGTCGGTGCGCATGAAATCGGTCAGGTCCAGGGCGGGCTCGCCGAAGAACTTGTCCGCGCCCTGGTTCTCCAGAACCAGCAACTGCCGCTGGATCGCGCCCACCGAGGCCGAGGACACGTTCCCGTACTGCCCGGAGATCGCTTTCAGGTTCTCCGAGCAGAAGGTGAGGAGGGCCCGAAGGTCCTTCAAGTCAATCACCGGCCACTGGTTCTCGTCCGCGACGCGAAAGGCGATATTGAGCACGCCCTCCTGCGTGTCGTTGAGTTCGAGGAGGCGGCCGAGCAGCAGCGGTCCCATCTCGGTGACGGTGCAGCGAATCGGATGCCCCTGATCGCCGAACAGGTCCCAGAACACCGTGGGAAACCGATCCGGCTCGTAGGTGACGCCAAGTTCCTCGGCGCGCTTCACAAAAACCGGCTTGGCCTCTCCGGCGGCTGCGATGCCGGAGAGATCCCCCTTGATGTCGGCGGCAAAGACCGGGACGCCGGCGTTGGAGAAGCCTTCCGCCAGCACCTGCAGCGTTACGGTCTTGCCGGTGCCGGTGGCGCCGGCCACCAGACCGTGCCGGTTGGCAAGCCGAAGCGCCAGGTTTTCCGCTTTGCCTGGCCCGTCCTGTCGGACGCTCTTGCCGACCAGGATCGTCCCGTCGCCCATTGTCGATGCCCCCGGCCCGCGCCTCCGTGTGGTTATGGACAAGGCGCCGGGAGTTTTCCAGTGAAGCCCCGTCCCGCGCTTGATTTCCGGCGCCTCAGAGTCGAAGGACGTCTGGAAACGTTCCGAAGAGATCGACGAGATCATCACCATGGAAGAATTGCTCGCCCGCGTCACCGCCCGCACCGGGCTCGACGCCGCGACGGCACAGACGGCCATCGGTCACATCCTCGCCTTCCTGCAGAAGGAGGGGCCGGAGTCGGAGGTCGGCCAGTTGATGGCAGCCCTCCCCGGCTCCGAGTCACTGGTCGCGGAAGCCAATGCTGGGGAGGGCAGCGGTGGCGGCCTGATGGGCATGCTGGGCGGCATGATGGGCGGCGGCGTGATGGCGCTCGGCCAGAAGCTGATGGCGGCCGGCGTGCCGATGGGTCAGATGCAGCCCCTCGGCCAGGAGCTGTTCGCCTTCGGGCGCGAGAAGGTCGGCGAGGATGCGATGGGCCCGATCATCGGCTCGGTCCCGGGCCTCAATCAGTTCGTCTGACGCTGCGACCGCCGTGCGGCGCCGCACCGCGCTGGCGCCGCACATCGAGGAACGTGAAAAACAGGTTACGAAGCGAAAGCTTGGCGGAACCTATTCTCGTAATCCTCGTTGTTTGGGGGTGCACTCCGGAAAATTGCCCTCGGCAATAACCGCGACAGCATCCAAGCAGGCCGGCGATGCCCGTCTTCGAAGCAAAACATCTGGACAGCGCATTCGAGGGGCAGGCGCTCCTCGCTGCCATTCTGCACCCGACGCGTGCGGCGCAGACCCGGGCGTTGCGGCACGGTCGGCGGCGGTCGGAGCGCGCTGCGGCTCTCGCCGACCCGATGACGCTCGAGCCGCGCTTTCCGATCGCGAGTGGCGAGCTGGCGCCCTCCGACTGCTCGACGCGCTGACCCGACGAGTCTCCTACCAGGGCTGCGGCGTGACGAGGCCCTGACGGGTCACCACCACCCATTCACGGCCGTGACGCTCGACACCTTCGACACGGCCGACACCCGGTAGCATGTCACCCGGCGCAACCTCGACAAGGCGTCGGCGGCGATTCTCCAGAATTGCGGTTCCGTCGTAGACGTCGCGCAGCGCCCAGCCGTCGATCACCGGCGGTTTCTCCGGAACAGCAGCCTTCACCTTCGGCTCGACCGGCTTAGCATCGGCGAGCTTCGCCTCCGTCACCTTGGGCTCAGCGACCTTCGCGTCCGCGCTGCGCGGCGCATCCGCGATGCTCCCCGTCTGGGTCGGCTCAGCTTTCGCCGCGACGGGCGCGGCCGCGCGGCGGTCCAGCTGTGCGGTGAGGCTGGCGATCCGCGCATTCTGCTCTCGCTCGATCTGCTCGAAGCGTTCGCCGAGTGCCGTGGTCTTGGCGTTGAGGCTCTTGTCGAGCTGCGCGAGGCGCTCGCCGAGGACGCCGCTCCGGTTGGCCGCCTCCTTGCGGGACGCGTCGGTGGAGGCGCGCAGATCGGCCAGGACAGCGTGGAGCTGCGCGATATCGCTGGCGAGGCGCGCCGTTTCGGTCCGGCCGGCATCCAGCGTGGTGCTGAGCGCCACCACGGTATCGTTGGGCACGCCGGACGAGCGGGTCATGGCGATGACGCTGCCGCCGAGCAGGGCGCCGACCGCGAGCGCCGCACCCGGCACGGCCAAGCGGCGCGGATCGAGCGGCAGCAGGGATGGAAGCGTCAGGCGCTTTGCCAGAGCCACCTTCGGCGCTGCGGCCTCGTCCTTCGGGGACGAGGCCGGCTGCACCTCAGGCTTGCCGGTCACCACGGCCTTGAGCAGGTCGGCCGGCGAGACGGCCCGCTTGGCTTCGATCTTCGTCATCGCCCCAAACTCCGCGCGCAGATTATCGCTGCAAGCGTTCGTTAAGGACGTTTGTTTACGAAAGCCTTACCGCCGTGGTGCGGATCAGGCAGCAAGTCCCCGCTTCTTCAGCAGCGGCTCGATGCTCGGCATCCGCCCGCGGAACGCCGTATAGGCCTCGCGCGGGTCCCGGAGGTTGCCGGCGCCGTACACGAAGGTGCGCAAGCGCTTCGCGGTCTCCGGATCGAAGATGTCGCCGGCCTCGCGGAAGGCGTCGAACGCGTCGGCGTCGAGCACCTCGGACCAGAGATAGCTGTAGTAGCCGGCCGCGTAGCCGTCGCCCGAGAAGATATGGGCGAAATGCGGCGTCCGATGCCGCATGCTGATCTCGGCCGGCATGCTGATCCGGCGCAGCGCCTCGGCCTCGAAGGCTGGCACGTCCAGCCCCGCCTCGCCCTCGGCCGAGAGATGCAGCGTCATGTCGACAATTGCCGAGGCCGTGTACTCCACGGTGGCGAAGCCCTGGTTGAAGGTCCGCGCGGCCAGCAGCTTCTGCAACAGGGCGTCCGGCATCGGTTCGCCGGTGCGGTGGTGACGGGCATGGGCCCGGAGAACCTGCGGCTGCTCCAGCCAGTGCTCGTAGAGCTGGGAGGGCAGCTCGACGAAGTCGCGCGAGACGGCGGTGCCGGAGAGCAACGGGTAGGTCACGTCCGACAGGAGGCCGTGAAGGGCATGGCCGAATTCGTGGAACAGCGTCCGCGCATCGTCGAAGGACAGGAGCGTGCTCTCTCCCTCAGGCGTCTTCGCGAAGTTCATCACGTTGACGATGATCGGGGTGATCGTGCCGTTGAGACGCTCCTGCGAGCGGAAGGCGCTCATCCAGGCGCCGGACCGCTTTGAGGCGCGGGCGAAATAGTCGCCCAGGAACAAGCCCACCTCGGAGCCGTCCGGATTGCCGATCCGCCAGACCCGAACATCCGGATGGTAGCGCGGAACGTCGGACAGCTCTGAGAAGGTCAGGCCGAACAGGCGCGAGGCCGTATCGAAGGCGGCCTGGATCATCCGCTCCAGCGGCAGGTACGCTTTGATCTCGCTCTCGTCGAGGTCGTGTTCGGCACGCCGCACCTTCTCGGCGTAGTGCCGCCAATCGTGCGCCTGAAGGGCGAAGTTGTGACCCTCCGCCTGGATCGTCGCCTGAAGGCGGTCGCGCTCGGCTGTCGCCCGGGTCCGAGCGGGCGTCCAGACGTCGCGAAGCAGGCCCGTTGCGGCATCGGGGCTCGCCGCCATCGTGTCGTCGAGGGCGAAATGCGCGAAGCTCTCGAAGCCGAGGAGCCGCGCCCGCTCGGCGCGAAGGCCGATGATTTCGGCGATGATCGCGCGGTTGTCGGTCGCGCCGCCGTTCTCCCCGCGGTGCGTCCAGGCTGCGTAGGCGCGCTCGCGCAGGTCGCGGCGGGTCGAGAAGACCAGGAACGGCTCGATCAGCGATCGGGACAGGGTGATGACATGCCCGTCGAGCCCCCGCTCCCGGGCGGCGCTCTCGGCCGCCGCGCGCAGGAACGGCGGCAAGCCCGCCAGGTCGTCCTCACCCGTCAATGGCAGGGTGAAGCTGCTCTCGTCGGCGAGCAGGTTCTGGCTGAATTGCGTTCCCAGCTCCGACATGCGCGCGGCGATCTCCGCGATCCGCGCCTTGTCGTCCGGACCGAGCTCGGCCCCGGCGCGCCGGAAGCGGATGCGGTAGCGATCGAGGACACGGCGCTCCTCCTGGCCCAGACCCTGGGCCTCGACCGCCGAGATGCGCGCCCAGAGCTGGGCGTTGAGGTAGATCGCGCTCCCGTGCCGGGCGAGCTTCGGCCCGATGACCCGCTCGATCGCCTGCAACTCCGGATTCGTGTGACTGCCGGTCAAGTTGTAGAAAACGCCTGCGACCCGCTCGAGGGCGTGACCGGCCCGCTCCATGGCGCCTACCGTGTTGTCGAAGGTCGCCGCCGCTGGATCGGTCGCGATCGCCTGGATCTCGGCGGCGTGGGCGGCGAGCGAAGCCTCGAACGCCGGCATGTAGTGCTCCGGCCGGATCCGCTCGAACGGCGGCAGGCCGTGCGGCGTCGTCCACTGCGCCTCCCGGAACGGGTTGTCCTGCGGCAGGCTCAGAAGCCCGGCATCAGCTGCATCCGGCATGCATTCCTCAAGGTGCGTTTTGGCGGCAGGAGGCCACGCCACGTCAATCCGACGAGGTGGGGTTCGCGACCGCGATCCGAAATACAGTGGTCGGTTCGGCGCGCGCGTCAACCGGCCGAGCGATCCGAATGGCTTCTCGCTCGTTACCACCGGGCCACGCCTAAGCTTCGAGGCCTCATGCCAGGACGTTCGCCGCCGATCCGCCACTCCGCGAGCCTCCTCGCCCGCGGCCTCCTCTGTCTGGGGCTCGCCGCGATGCCGGTTTCCGCGGGCCGCGCTGCCGAGGGTCCGGCGGCAACCGTTCCGATCCCGCCGCCGGTGCCGCCCGAAAGGCCGGATACCTTGAAGCCGGCGCTCGCGCCCGCAGAGGCGGGGCCTCCCGTGCCGCCCGCGCGTCCGGCGGAGCTGACGCCTCCTGCCGCGTCCGCACCCAAGGATGCAGCCAAGGACACAGCCAAGCCCCTGGGCGGCGCAGACGGTGCCAAGCCCGAGATCCCGACGCCGCCGCCGACACCGCCCGGACGGCCGCCGGAACTGTCCGGCGGGGCGGCTCTGACCCTCAAGGTCGCGCCACCGGACGACACCGCCTGCCGCACCCGCCTCAAGCGCCTCGGGGTCGATTTCGAGCCGCTGACGCCCATCGCCGAAGGTCAATGCACCGCCCCGCTTCCGCTGAAGGTCACCAAATTTGCCGACGGCGTGGCGTTGCCGCAGGGCGCGACGCTGACCTGCCGGGCGGCCGAGGCGCTGGCGCGCTGGGTCACGGAGGTTCAGGTCGAGGCCGAGCGCGCGCTCAAGCATCCGCTGACCGGTCTCGAACTCGGAGGATCGTACGTGTGCCGCGGCCAGAACCACGATCTGGACGCCAAGCTCAGCGAGCACGCCTTCGCAAACGCGGCCGACGTGATGGGCTTCACCTTCGCGGGGCGCGCCAGCATCCCGGTCAAGGCGATGGCTGAGGGTTCCGATGAGGCGCAGTTCCTCGCTGCCATTCGCGGCAAGGCCTGCGGATTCTTCCGGACGGTCCTGGGGCCCGGCACGAACGCGGCCCACGCGAACCACTTCCACCTCGACGAGCGCGAGCGCAACGCGGGCCATCGCCTTTGTGAGTGACGGTCCGTGGAACGTTCCCGCCGGCTCATCGCTTTTGCGACCGGAGTGTCCCGCTCCCGGAGAATGCGACGTCGATGATCCCGAAACCTTGGCGGCCGGTCTGCGCGGCTCTCGTGGCAAGTTGCCTCGTCGCGCCGGCGGCGGACGCTCGGTCGGGGAAGAAGGTCTCCAGGGAGGATCAGGCGCCTACCCTGACCGCGGATGCGATCAACGGCGCAACCCTGGCGCCGCAGGGCGGCAATCAGGCTGACGCAAGCAAAGCTGCGGCGAAGAAGTCCGGCACCGGACGCAAGTCCAAGTCGACCGACGACAAGCCCACCCCCCTGATCGTGAAGGCCCAGGTGCTGCTCGACCGGGCCCATTTCTCGCCCGGCGCGATCGACGGCCGGAAAGGCGAGAATTATCAGCACGCGCTCTCGGCCTTTGCCGTGGCGCAAGGCTTGCCCGCCACACAGGATCTGACACCTGAGGTCTGGGACAAGCTCCAGGCCACGAGCGACAAGCCGGCGGTGACGGATTACACGCTCACGGATGCCGACACCGCGGGACCCTACGTCGACAAGATCCCGCCGAAGATGGAAGAGCAGGCCGATCTAAAGGAACTCGGCTACACCAATCCCCGGGAGATGCTGGCGGAGCGCTTCCACATGAGCCGCGACCTCGTCAGCGCGCTCAACCCCGGCAAGCCGCTCGACAAGACCGGAACGACCATCGTGGTGGCGGCGGTCGATCCGATGAGTCTCGACAAGCCCAAGGGCAAGGACCTTCCGCAGGAGCCCAAGGTCGAACGGATCGAGGTGGACAAGACCAGCCGTGATGTTCGCGCGCTCGGGGCGGACGGAAAGTTGATCGCTTATTATCCCGCCTCGATCGGCAGTACCGAGAAACCCGCTCCGAGCGGCGAGACCAAGGTGAAGGGCGTCGCGTTCGACCCCGATTACACCTACAATCCGAAATACGCGTTCAAGGGCGTGAAAGCGCAGCACAAATTCACGATTCAGTCCGGGCCGAACAACCCGGTCGGAGTGGTCTGGATTGATCTGGCTATTCCGAGCTACGGTATCCACGGAACGCCGGAGCCCGAGAAGGTCGGCAAGACCGAGTCCCACGGCTGCATCCGGCTCACGAACTGGAATGCCCGCGACCTCGCAACGCGCGTCGCACGGGGTGCCAAGGTCACCTTCAAGGACGATTGAGCGTCCGGGTTCATCCGCGAGATGGGACCGTTTCGCTTCGATACGGTCAAAAATGTATCATCAGTTAACATAGGTACCCCGAATGGCCTCGGCACGGCTCGCGAGCGCTTGACACATTACGCATTACGGGCGACGCCACAGGTCACCTCGTGGATCGTTCCGTCGAAACTGCTTCGGTCCCGCCCGGCGCAGTTCAGGCGGTGCGCGCGGGGAAATCAACCGCACGGCAAGACCCCCGGCGACGGGGGCGTTCCAAGGGAAGACCGCCCGGCGTGACTGCTGACTCAAACGATGACGTTCTGAATGGCATTCGCGTCCTCGTCGTCGAGGACGAAGCGGCGATCTCGATGCTGCTCGAGGACATGCTTCTCGATTTCGGCTGCGCCGTCGTGGGCCCTGCGGCACGCCTATCGTCGGCGCTGGAGATGGCGTCTCAGGAGATCTTCGAGGTCGCCATTCTCGACGTGAATGTGGCGGGTGAACCGATCTACCCGGTGGCCGAGGCGATTGCGAAGCGCGATCTGCCGCTCGTCTTCTCCACGGGCTATGGCGGCGCCGGCATCCGCGAGCCGTTTCGTGACAGGCCAGTTGTCCAGAAGCCCTTCAGCCAGGCCGATTTGAAGCGCACGCTGATCGGCGCGATCCGGGCCGCGCGCGGCTGACGGGACGGTCTTTATCGGGTTCGGTTCGTCGTCCCGAGGCCGCGCTGCGCAGCTCGGACGCCCGAGCCGCCGATTTGCCAGGACCTCGTACTGGCTTGCTGACGCCGTGAATGCGACGCTTGGCTCGGCGTCCCCTTCCTCACAGACCTTCGATCGTGAAAGCGTCGGCGACATGCGCCGGCCATTCGCGCGCGCCGACAAACACGGCATCGGCCCGGAAGGTCATCCCCGCACACCACGTGTTCCGGCCGACCCAGGCGCGGACAGCGCGCGAAAAGCGGCGCCGCTTGGCCGCATCGATCGCTTCTCGGGCTTCGTCGCGCCGCGTCCGCGCCTTCACCTCTACGAACGCGATGGTGTTCCAGCGCTGGACAACCAGATCGATCTCGCCCCCCGCGATGCTCACGCGCCGGCCAATCGGCCAGTATCCCTTGAGCATCAGGCTCCCCAGAGCGATCCATTCGGCGCGATGGCCGGGCCTGTACGCGGCGCGGCGCCGGTCGGCGTGGTTGGGCAGAACACGCCTCATTCCTCGCCTCGGGCGAGCGCGAGCGCCCGGGTATAGACCACCCGCCGCGGCTGCCCGGTTTCGTCGGCCACTAGGCTCGCCGCGTCCTTGATCGAGTGCCGCTCGAGCGCCGTCCTGAGCAGCGCGTCGAGCACGGCATCGCCCTCGGCCGTCCGCTCCGGCGTCGTGGCGGCGCCGATGATGACGACGATCTCACCCTTCGGCGGGCCATCCTGGGCGAAGCGGTCGCTCAGCGAGCCGAGCGTATCGCGCCGGACCGTCTCGTAGAGCTTCGTCAATTCGCGCGTGACCGCCGCCGGGCGGTCCGGCCCGAGGACCGCAGCAGCGTCCGCCAGCATCTCGGGCAGGCGGTGCGGCGACTCGAACAGGACGAGCGTCCCCGGCACCTGGACTAGCGCCTCCAGCCGGTTGCGACGCGCTCCGGCCTTCTGGGGCAGGAAGCCCTCGAAGAAGAAGCGGTCGGTCGGCAGGCCTGCCGCCACGAGGGCCGTCATCACCGCCGACGGCCCCGGAACCGGCGTGATCGGAATGCTGGCCTCGATCGCAGCCTGAACGAGCTTGTATCCGGGATCCGAGACCAGGGGCGTGCCGGCATCGGACACGAGGGCGAGCGCCTCCCCCGCCTGGAGGCGGGCAACCATCCGCTCGCGCACCGCGTCGTTCGAGTGCTCGTGGTAGGCCAGAAGGGGCGTGGTGATGCCGTAATGGGCCAACAGCGTGCGGGTCACGCGGGTGTCCTCGGCGAGCACGGCGTCGGCGGCGGCGAGGGTAGCCAGGGCGCGGATCGTGATGTCGCGCAGGTTGCCGATCGGCGTCGCCACGATGTGCAGGCCCGGCGACAGCTTTTCGGCCTCGCTCGCCAGCCCGAAGGCCGTGAAGGTGTTGGTGCGCGGACGATCGGTCCTGGGCTTCTGAGATGGGGTTCTGGTCGGGGCCGTGGCCCCCGGGGCATCGAATCTTCGGGTCATCGTCGGCGATCTTGCCACACTGCCCGCTTCTCGTCGCGGCAGGACAACGGGATCGGGGGCAAGTCTTCGTCCGTGCGTTTACATTTTCCGGGCCGGCCCTCAGATTTCCGAGGCCGGCCCTGAGGAGTCCGCGCCATGGCGCGTCCGACACGTGCGCGGGACCGACTCGTGCGCGTCACCGCTGTAACCGCTGCGCTGTGCGCCGCGCTGCTGCCACTTGGTGGCTGCCTCGGCACTGACGCCGTCCGTCGCCGGCCGATCCCGCAGGCCGACTTATCTCCGCCGGCGGAGCTGCCGCAGGCGCCTGCTGCGGCCACTCCGGCCATCTCGGCCACGCCGGCTGCATTGGCGGGCCAGCGTATTGGGACGGGCGGCGTCAAGGTCGCGCTGGTCCTTCCGCTCAGCGGTCAGGGCGCTACGGTGGGCAACGCCCTGCGCAACGCGGCGCAGCTCGCTTATGATGAGGCCCAACAGCCGGACCTGACGATCCTGGTCGAGGACGACCGGGGCACGCCGGACGGTGCCCGCGACGCGACGCAGAACGCGCTGCGTCAGGGCTCCGAGATCGTTCTCGGCCCGCTCTTCGCGGGCAGCGTGCAGGCCGCCGCCAACGTGGCGAAGACGGCCGGCAAACCGGTGATCGGCTTCTCCACGGACGCGACGGTGGCCAGCCGGGGCGTGTATCTTCTGAGCTTCCTCCCGCAGCCCGAGGTTGATCGCATTATCGAGGACTCCGTCGCGGGCGGGAAACGCTCCTTCGCGGCCCTGATCCCCGAGACCGCCTACGGCAACGCCGTCGAGGCCGAGTTCCGGGAGGTCGTCGCCCGCCGGGGTGCCCGCGTCGCCGCGGTCGAACGCTATCCGGCGGGCGCGCCCGGCCCTGCAGTCGAGCGCCTGGCGCGGGTGATCACGGGCCCGGCCGCCACCGCGGACGCGCTGTTCATCCCGGAGACGGCCGAGGCCATGCCGGCCGTCGCGCTCGCCCTCACGAAGGCGGGATTCTCGCCGGGTCGGGTCCGTCCCATAGGAACGGCGCTCTGGAACGAGCCGGGCCTGTTCGCCCTGCCGGCCCTTCAAGGCGGGCGCTTTGCTTCGCCGGACCGCAGCGGCTTCTCGAATTTCAGCGGCCGCTACCAAGCCCGTTTCGGCAGCGTTCCACCACGTGTTGCCTCGCTGGCCTACGACGCGGTGACGCTCGCCGCTGCCCTGGCGCGCCAATACGGCTCGCAGCGCTTCGCCGAGACGACTCTCACCAGCGGATCCGGCTTCGCCGGGGTCGACGGTACCTTCCGCTTCCGCCCGGATGGTCAGAGCGAGCGCGCTCTGGCGATTTTCGAGATCCGCAACAACGCCGCGCCCGTCGTGAGCCCCGCACCCCGCGTGCTGGCCAAGCCGGGTATCTGATCAGGTCGCGAGTTCCGCCACCAGGGCGTTGAGGACGGGCGCACCGCGCGCGGTCGCCGCGATGCGGCCGCCGGGGCGCCGCTCCAGCAACCCGTCGCCTACCAGCATCCCGATCCGGTTGCCGTTGAGCGGACGCCCTTTCAGCGCGGCATAGCGATCCGGGTCGATGCCCTCGACGAGCCGCAGGCCCATCACCAGGAACTCGTCCGCCTGATCCTCAGGTGCGAGCGTCTCGGTTTCGACGATTCCGTGACCGTCGCGCTCGACCTTCGCGCGCCACCCCTCCGGCGACCGCTCGGTGACGGTGCCGATCCGCCCGTGCTCCGTGACCAGCCGCCCGTGGGCGCCGGGGCCGATGCCGGCATATTCCCCGTAACGCCAGTAGAGCAGGTTGTGGCGCGATTCCGCGCCCGGCCTGGCATGGTTCGAGATCTCGTAGGCTGGGAGGCCGGCTTTGGCGCAGAGATCCTGTGTCACGTCGTAGAGCACGCGGCCGGTCTCGTCGTCCGGGGTGACCAGCTTGCCGGCGGCGGCGAGGCCATGGAACGGCGTACCCGGCTCGATGGTCAGTTGATAGAGGCTCAGATGCTCGGCCGCCCGCGCCAGGGCTTCGCCCAGCTCGGACCGCCACGCCGCCGGCGTCTGGCCGGGGCGGGCATAGATCAGGTCGAAGGACGTGCGCGCGAAAACCGCCTGGGCGACCTCGATCGCCGCCAGCGCCTGCGCCACGTCGTGGAGTCGGCCGAGCGTCCGCAGGGACGCGTCATCCAGCGCCTGCACGCCGAGCGAGACGCGGTTGATGCCGGCCGCATGGTAGCCGCGAAAGCGGCCGGCCTCGACGCTCGACGGGTTCGCCTCCAGGGTGATCTCGGCGTCGGGCGCCACGCTCCAGTGGGCCGCCACGGCTTCGAGCAATCCGGCGACCGTCGCGGGCTGCATCAGCGAAGGCGTCCCACCGCCCAGGAAGATGCTGGTGACGGTGCGCCCCGGCGTGCGCGCGGCATTGTGGGCGATCTCGGCACGGAACGCGTCGAGGAAGCGTGGCTCGTCCACGCCCCCGTGGCGGACATGGCTGTTGAAGTCGCAATACGGGCATTTCGCCGCGCAGAAGGGCCAGTGCAGGTAGATGCCGAAGCCCGCATCGCGGGTCGGGTGGTCCGGGCCGGTCGGTGTCATGATCGCCGGGATGTGAGCGCCCGCGTCCCGTTTGGCAATCAGGACGCGGGCGCGAGGCACGCCCGGCTAAGATCGACGAAGGCCCGGGCCCGGTGCGAGAGCCCCGCGCCCTTCTGCCAATCGACGCCGTGCTTCTCGTCCGCGGTCATCTCGCCGAAGGTGCGCTCATGCCCGTCTGGCCGGAAGATCGGGTCGTAGCCGAATCCGGCCGAGCCCCGCGCCGCGACGAGCTCGCCGAACACCCGGCCCTCGAACAGCTCCGTGTGGCCGTCCGGCCAAGCGAGCACCAGCGCCGAGACGAAATGCGCCCGGCGCTCCGCCGCGCCGCGCCGGTCCAGCTCGGCGAAGATCCGCGCCATGGCGCCGGTGAAATCCTTGGTCGGCCCGGCCCAGCGGGCCGAGAAGATGCCCGGCGCCCCGTCGAGGGCGTTCACGCACAGGCCGGAATCGTCCGCGAAGGCCGGAAGCCCGGTCGCGTCGGCTGCGGCCGTCGCCTTGATGGCGGCGTTCTCGGCGAACATCGTGCCGGTCTCCTCCGGCTCCGGGAGGCCGAGTTCGCCGGCCGAGACGGCCTCGATCCCGAACGGCGCCAGCAGCTCGCGCATCTCGGCGAGCTTGCCCGCATTGTGGGTGGCGATCACCACCTTGCCGGTCAGCCGCCGGCTCACGCGATCGCCTCCTTCTGGAGCGCGACCAGCCGGTCGGTGCCGGCGCGGGCGAGCCGCAGCAGCTCGAGGAGCTGATCTTGCGAGAACGGCTCCATCTCGGCGGTGCCCTGCACCTCGACGATGCCGCCCCGGCCGGTGAGCACGAAGTTGGCGTCGGTCTCGGCCGCAGAATCCTCGGCGTAATCGAGGTCGAGAACCGGCGTACCCTTGTACAGGCCGCAGGATACGGCGGCGACGTGGTCGCGAAGCGGATCGACCGAGATGATCGAGCGCGTCCGCATCCATGCGAAGCAATCGTGCAGCGCCACCCAGGCACCCGTGATCGCGGCGGTCCGGGTGCCACCGTCGGCCTGGATCACGTCGCAATCGATTGTAACCTGACGCTCGCCGAGGGCCGGCAAGTTGGTCACCGCCCGCAGAGAGCGTCCGATCAGCCGCTGGATCTCCTGCGTCCGGCCCGAAGGCTTACCGGAACCGACCTCGCGGCGGGTGCGTTCGTGGGTCGCACGCGGGAGCATGGCGTACTCGGCCGTGACCCAGCCCTTGCCCGAACCGCGCAGCCAGGGGGGACCGCGCTCCTCCAACGAGGCGGTGCAGAGCACCCGGGTGTTGCCAAAGCTGACGAGGCAGGAACCCTCGGCGTAGCGCGAGACAGCGCGCTCCAGGCTCACGGGCCGCAACTCGTCGGCGGCGCGCTTGGAAGGCCGCATCGCGGGCCCCTTCTGTGGTGAGAAGTCGAGGGCCGGGCTCTTAGGCCGCCACGCCACCGCGAGCAAGCATCGCCGTATGGATTGATCCACGCGTGTTGGACGGACATGATCGGACCACAGGATGACCGCGTGACAGATCCCCACCCCAGAGTTTCAAACAGCCAACCCATGCAGGCGCTTGCCGCACTGAACGAACGCGCGCGCGAAATCTTCCGGCAGATCGTCGAGAGCTACCTCACGACGGGCGAGCCGGTGGGATCGCGCAATCTTGCCCGCATCCTCCCGATGGCGCTGTCGCCGGCTTCGATTCGCAACGTGATGGCGGATCTGGAGCATTCCGGCCTGATCTTCGCCCCCCACACCTCGGCCGGCCGGCTGCCGACCGAGCTGGGCCTGCGATTCTTCGTCGACGCGATGCTCGAACTCGGCGATGTCAGCCAGGACGAGCAGCAGCGCATCGAGGCGCAGATGCGGGCCGCAGCTTCGGGCCACACCTTCGAGTCGGCTTTGGCCGAAGCCTCGACCATGTTGTCGGGTGTCTCGCGCGGGGCCGGCGTGGTGCTGACCACGAAAGCCAACGTCAACCTGAAGCATATCGAGTTCGTGCGCCTCGACCCGGCCCGCGCCCTCGTCATCCTGGTCTCGGATGACGGCTCCGTGGAAAACAGGCTGGTGGACCTGCCCCCAGGCCTGCCGGCGGGGGCGCTACAGGAGGCCACCAATTACCTCAACGCCCGGCTCCAGGGCCGCACCCTCGGATTGCTGCGCGCCGAGATTGAGGCCGGCCGCAAGGCGATGAAGCGGGAGCTGGACGCGCTGACCGAGCGCTTGGTTTATGCCGGGCTCGCGACGCCGGTCGGCCCGACGGAAGCGCGGCAGCTGATCGTGCGCGGGCAGGCCAACCTGCTGGACGATCTGCGCGCGGTCGAGGATCTCGAGCGCATCCGGCTGCTGTTCAATGACCTCGAAACCCAGAAGGACGTCATCGACCTTCTGGCCCGGGCCGAGGGCGGCGAGGGCGTGCGTATCTTCATCGGCTCCGAGAACAAGCTGTTCTCGCTCTCGGGCTCGTCGCTGATCGCGGCCCCGTTCCGCGACGGGTCGCAGCAGATCGTCGGCGTCGTCGGCGTCATCGGCCCGACGCGGCTGAACTACGCGCGCATCGTGCCGATGGTCGACTACACCGCGCGGGTGGTGTCGAAGCTCCTCGACGGCGGTCGGTGACGCGCCGGGCAGGATTGAATCCCGCCCGGCGCGTCGATGGGACGACGGTTGGCGGCGCTCAGGCCGGGATCACGTCCACGATCTCGTAGGTGTCGGGGTCGATGATCACGATGTCGTCGCGCACGAGGACGAACTCGTAGCCCTCGTATTCCGGCACGATCGAGACGATCGCCGGCGGCAGCCGATGCAGGGTGACCGAACGCGGGATTGCGGTGCCCACGGCGAGACCGAAGGCGACGTCGCGCAGCGGCGACACGCCGAGGCGCGTGATCGAGCTGCGGAACTCGGTGCGCTGCCGCGTATCGAGGCGGTTCACCGCGCCGCGGGCAGACCCACCACCGCGGACACCGCCGCGCGCGCCCTCGCGCGCTCCATCCCGTGCGCCGTCACGGCCGCCGCGCTCGCCAGCCGAGCCGCGGCCGCCCTGGTTCGGACCGGCGCCATCGCGGTCACCGCGCTCGCCGGCGGGACCGCCTTCGCGGCCGCCCCGCTCGCCAGCCGGGCCGCGGCCGCCCTGGTTCGGACCAGCACCATCGCGGTCACCACGCTCGCCGGCAGGACCGCCGTCGCGGCCGCCCCGCTCGCCGGCTCCAGCATTGCCAGGTCCGTTGCGCTCGGCCGCGCCGCCGGAGCGACCCGGGCCTTCCGCACCACGACCGGCCGGACCACCGGGTTCCGCGCCGCGCGCGCCGCCGTCGGCACCCGCCGCGCCGGGTCCGCGCATCCCGCCCTCGGCTCCGCCGGC
>Ga0255028_100002_pt1 | contig 143779 bp, 134 predicted proteins | sample DRGLUT_MetaT_FD_178168 | JGI IMG/M metagenome (GOLD analysis project Ga0255028, IMG submission 178168) | Metatranscriptome of freshwater microbial communities from Pennsylvania, United States - DR:GLUT (Metagenome Metatranscriptome) | ecosystem: Environmental > Aquatic > Freshwater > Creek...
ACAGAAAGACCGAGCAGCCTGTCCGGGCTGACGGAACCGGAAGCCAAGGAGTTCCACGCGATCTTCCTGACGAGCTTCCTCATCTTCACGGCGATTGCCGTGGTCGCCCACATCCTCGTCTGGCTGTGGCGCCCGTGGCTTCCCGGACCGCAGGGCTACGCCTCTCTCGAGGGCGTCCGCGATGCGGCCCATGCCCTTGTCACGATGATCGGCTGAGGAGGATCGGATGCACAAGGTTTGGTTGCTCTTCGATCCGCGGCGCACGCTGGTGGCTCTGTTCACCTTCCTCTTCATTCTGGCGCTGCTGATCCACTTCATCCTGCTCTCGACCGACCGGTTCAACTGGCTGGACGGCCCGAGAAACAACAAGGCTGCCGCGAACACCATCACGCTCGCGCTGCCGCAGATGCCGGCCTGACCGCCGGTTCGGACCGCGGCGCGCGAGGGCCGCGGTCACCCTCTTCGATCCCTTTTACCGGCCTGACTGGGGAGCAGCCGCCATGGCGATGCTGAGCTTCGAGCGCAAATACAGGGTCCGCGGCGGCACCCTGCTCGGCGGCGACCTGTTCGACTTCTGGGTCGGGCCGTTCTTCGTCGGCTTCTTCGGCGTCGTCGGGATGTTCTTCACGGTGCTCGGCACCGCGCTCGTCATCTACGGCGCGGCGCTCGGACCGACCTGGAACATCTGGCAGATCAACATCGCGCCGCCCGACATCAGCTACGGCCTGAGGCTGGCGCCGCTGAGGGAAGGTGGCCTCTGGCAGATCATCACCTTCTGCGCGCTCGGCTCCTTCGTGTCCTGGGCCCTGCGCGAGGTCGAGATCTGCCGCAAGCTCGGCATCGGCTATCACGTGCCGGCGGCCTTCGGGATGGCGATCTTCGCGTATTTCACCCTCGTGGTGATCCGCCCGTTCCTGATGGGCGCCTGGGGTTACGGCTTTCCCTACGGCATTCTCAGCCATCTCGATTGGGTGTCGAACACCGGATACCAGTACCTACATTTTCACTACAACCCGGCGCATATGCTGGCCGTGACGTTCTTCTTCACGACCACTTTGGCGCTGGCGATGCACGGCGGCCTGATCCTCTCGGCGACCAACCCGAAGAAGGGCGAGACCGTGAAGACGCCCGAGCACGAGGACACGTTCTTCCGCGACACGATCGGCTACTCGATCGGCACCCTCGGCATCCACCGGCTTGGGCTGTTCCTGGCCCTGTCGGCGGGGTTCTGGAGCGCGGTCTGCATCGTGATCAGCGGGCCGTTCTGGACTCAGGGTTGGCCGCAATGGTGGGGCTGGTGGCTCAACCTGCCGGTCTGGCGATGACCGGCCGGCAGCCGGCGAGACGACACGGGTGATGCGAGACGCCGCAGAGCGCGCGGCACTCCGGGGGAGGGCAGGCCATGGCCTATTACCAGAACATCTTCACGCAGGTTCAGGTCCGCCCGCTCGTGCCGGATCAAGGCGTCCCGGTGGCGGTCGACGACCGCGTGGGCAAGCCGTTCAACAGCTACCTGTTCGGCCTCATCGGCAACAGCCAGGTCGGGCCGATCTACATCGGCTACATCGCGGCCCTGTCGATTACCTGCGGTGTCATCGCCTTCGAGATCATCGGGCTCAACATGTGGGCTTCGGTGAACTGGGACCCAGTGCAGTTCGTCCGGCAATTGCCGTGGCTCGCCCTTGAGCCGCCCCTGCCGAAATACGGACTGAAGGTCCTGCCACCGCTCAACGAGGGCGGCTGGTGGCTGATCGCCGGCTTCTTCCTGACCGCGTCGATCCTGCTCTGGTGGGTCCACCTCTACAAGCGTGCGAAGGCGCTGGGCCTCGGTCTCCACGTGCCGTGGGCCTTCGCCTCGGCGATCTGGCTCTACCTGGTTCTCGGCTTCATCCGTCCGCTGCTGATGGGCTCTTGGTCGGAAGCGGTGCCGTTCGGGATCTTCCCGCACCTCGATTGGACGGCGGCGTTCTCGCTCCGCTACGGGAACCTGTTCTACAACCCGTTCCACATGCTCTCGATCACATTCCTCTACGGATCGACTCTGCTGTTCGCCATGCACGGGGGAACGATTCTGGCCTGCTCGCGCTACGGCGCCGAGCGCGAGATCGACCAGATCGTCGATCGCGGCACGGCCACCGAGCGTGCCGCCCTGTTCTGGCGCTGGACCATGGGCTTCAACGCCACGATGGAATCGGTCCACCGCTGGGCTTGGTGGTTCGCTGTCCTGACCACGCTGACCGGTGGCATCGGCATCCTGCTGACCGGCACCGTTGTGGACAATTGGTACCTCTGGGCGGTCAAGCACCACGTCGCGCCCTCGTATCCGCAGGTCTACGGCCCGATCGTGGATCCCGCCCATCTCGCACCCGGCATGAAGCCGTGAGGAGGCCGTCATGAAGACGATTCTGGCGGTTGTCGGCGGGGCGCTGGCTCTCTTCCTCACAATCGCGATGTTCGGCGGCGCGGGCTGGACCCACCCGCCCATGGCGGTGAAGCAAACCGGCTTCCGCGGCACCGGCATGGACTTGATCCGGACCCGGGCCGGCAACGAGGCTCTGTCGGAAGCCAACCGGGCGCCGGCCCCGGCCGACCCAGCGGATGCCGGGGGCGACAAGGCCTCGGCCGTCTACGAAAACGTGCAGGTTCTGGGCGACCTCTCGGCCGAGCAGTTCAACCGTCTGATGGTGTCGATCACCGAATGGGTCGCGCCGCAACAGGGCTGCACGTACTGCCACAGCACCGAGAACATGGCCTCCGACGAGCTCTACCAGAAGCGTGTCGCCCGGCGCATGCTGCAGATGACGCAGTACATCAACTCGACGTGGAAGGAGAACCACGTCCATCAGGCCGGCGTGACTTGCTACACTTGCCACCGCGGCAATCCCGTACCGGCCAATATCTGGTTCGACCATCCGGTCCAGGGCGCGGGACGCTTCATCCCGCGCAACAACAGCCAGAACCTCGCCTCGCCGGAGGTCGGCAACACCTCGCTGCCCTATGACGTCTATCAGGCCTTCTACCAGTACAAGGAGACGTCGGAGGACGCCGTCCGGGTCAACGCCACCACGGCGCTGCCGGAGACCAAGGGCAAGCCGATCCAGGACGCGGAGAAGACGTTCGCGATCATGATCAGCATGTCGCAATCACTCGGCGTGAACTGCACCTTCTGCCACAACACCCGCTCGGTGGCGCAATGGGACACCAGCACGCCGAACAGGGTCCATGCCTGGTACGGCATCCGCATGGTGCGTGACCTCAACCAGGACTACCTGACGCCGCTGACCTCGACCTTTCCGCGAAACCGCCTCGGAGTTCTCGGTGACGCGCCGAAGGTCAACTGCGCCACCTGCCATAACGGCGCCAACAAGCCGCTCAACGGCGCCAACGTGATCGAGCCCTATCCGGAGCTGTCTCACCCGACGATCTCGGTGAGCCTGCCAACCGGCGAAGCCAAGGACCCGATCCCCGGCACCGACAAGCCGACGCCGAAGCCCTGATCGGTTCCGGAGCGGCCGGGCTACCCGGCCGCTCCGCGCAAGCTACAGCGAACCTGCGTCGGGTAGGGACGTCGATACCGGCGGCCAAGCTCGGCCCAGGGAGGCGCCCGTGACGATTACCATCTCCAACCTGCAGCCGCTGATCGCGATCCTGGCCGGGATCCTCATCCTGGTGATGCCGCGTCTGCTCAACTACATCGTGGCAATCTATCTGATCGTGGTCGGCGTGATCGGGCTGGGGATCCTGCACTGACCAGCGCCCGCACCCTGGACGGGCGGCCCTGACAGACGACTGGACCCGTCAGCAGCCCGCGCCCGTCGCCATCGTGCGTTCATCTTGCGTTGCGGTGCGGGATGGTCCAACCCCGGCCATCAGCCCGGCTGACGCCGAGCATTAGATACGGACGGGATCGACATGGCGACCGGCAGCGCGAAGTGGGTCTATGCCTTCGGCGACGGCAAGGCAGAAGGCAAGTCGCAGATGCGCGACCTGCTCGGCGGCAAGGGCGCCAATCTGGCCGAAATGTCGAACCTCGGTCTGCCGGTCCCGCCCGGCTTCACCATCACCACCGAGGTCTGCACCTACTTCTACGACCACGGCAAGTCCTACCCGCCCGAGCTGAAGGATCAGGTGGCGGCGGCGCTCGCGCAGGTCGGCAAGCTCACCGGCCGCAAGTTCGGCGACGCTGCGAATCCGCTCCTCGTCTCGGTCCGCTCAGGCGCCCGGGCTTCGATGCCCGGCATGATGGACACGGTCCTGAATCTCGGCCTCAACGACGAGACGGTACTGGCCCTGGCCAAGGAGGCCGACGACGAGCGCTTCGCCTACGATTCCTACCGCCGCTTCATCACCATGTACTCGAATGTGGTGCTGAACGTGGAACACCACGCCTTCGAGGAGGCGCTGGAGCAGTACAAGGAAGGCAAGGGCTTCGAACTCGACACCGAACTCGGCGCCAAGGATTGGAAGATCCTGATCCAGACCTACAAGAAAATCGTCCGCGACGAGCACGGCTCGGATTTCCCGCAGGGCGCCGACGACCAGCTCTGGGGTGCGATCGGCGCGGTCTTCAACTCGTGGATGATCCCACGGGCGAAGAAATACCGGGAGCTGAACAACATCCCGGAGAGCTGGGGCACGGCCGTGAACGTGCAGGCCATGGTGTTCGGCAACATGGGCGACACCTCGGCCACCGGCGTGGCGTTCACCCGCAATCCGTCCACCGGCGAGAAGGCGCTCTACGGCGAGTTCCTGATCAACGCGCAGGGCGAGGACGTCGTGGCGGGCATCCGCACGCCGCAGAACATCACTGAGAAAGCCCGGATCGAGGCCGAGAGCGACAAACCTTCCATGGAGAAGGTCATGCCCGAGAGCTTCGCGGAGCTGACCCGGATCTACGGGATCCTGGAAGCGCACTACCGCGACATGCAGGACATGGAATTCACGATCGAGAAGGGGAAGCTCTGGATGCTCCAGACCCGCAACGGCAAGCGCACGGCCAAGGCCGCCCTGCGCATCGCCGTTGATCTGGCGGGCGAGGGGCTGATCTCGCGCGATGAGGCGATCGGCCGGGTCGAGCCCGGAGCCCTCGACCAACTTCTGCATCCGACCATCGACCCGAAAGCCGACCGCAAGGTCATCGCCTCGGGCCTGCCGGCCTCGCCGGGCGCAGCCACGGGCGAGATCGTGTTCAACTCGGAGGACGCGGAGGCGCACCGCAAGGCCGAGCGCAAGTGCATCCTCGTTCGCATCGAGACGTCGCCCGAGGACATCCACGGCATGCACGCCGCCGAGGGCATCCTCACCACCCGCGGCGGCATGACCAGCCACGCGGCCGTCGTCGCCCGTGGCATGGGCAAGCCCTGCGTCTCCGGGGTCGGATCCATCCGGATCGACTACAAGGCCAAGACGCTGACGGTCGGCGGCATCACGCTGAAGGCCGGCGACAAGATCACCGTCGACGGCTCGACCGGCCAGGTGATCCAGGGCGAGGTAAAGATGCTGGAGCCCGAGCTGTCGGGCGACTTCGCCACCCTGATGGAATGGGCCGACGCAATCCGCAGCATGAAGGTGCGGGCGAATGCCGACACGCCGACCGATGCCCGGACGGCGCGCAATTTCGGCGCGGAAGGCATCGGCCTCTGCCGCACCGAGCACATGTTCTTCGAGGGTGACCGGATCATCGCGGTGCGCGAGATGATCCTGGCGGACGACGCCGAGGGCCGCCGCGCGGCGCTCGCGAAGATCCTGCCGTATCAGCGCCAGGACTTCCTGGAGCTGTTCACGATCATGTCCGGCCTGCCGGTCACGATCCGCCTGCTCGACCCGCCGCTGCACGAGTTCCTGCCGCACACCGACGCCGAGGTCGCCGAAGTGGTGAAGGCGACGGGGGTCTCCGAGGAGAAGATCCGGCACCGGATGCGGGAATTGTCCGAGCACAACCCGATGCTGGGCTTCCGCGGCTGCCGCCTCGCGATCGCCTTCCCGGAAATCGCCGAGATGCAGGCTCGGGCGATTTTCGAGGCCGCGGTCCAGGCGGCGGCGGATACCGGCAGCCCGGTCACGCCCGAGGTGATGGTGCCGCTGGTCTTCACCCGCGCCGAGTTCGACATCGTGAAGGCCAGCATCGACGCTATGGCGAAGGCGGTCGCGAAGGAGAAGGGTGCCACCCTCGATTATCAGGTCGGCACCATGATCGAGCTGCCGCGGGCCGCCCTCATGGCGGGCGAGATCGCCGCGACGGCCGAGTTCTTCTCCTTCGGCACCAACGACCTGACGCAGACGGCGCTCGGCATCTCCCGCGACGACGCGGCGACATTCCTCGGCCCCTACACCCAGAAGGGGATCCTGCCGGCCGACCCATTCATCACCATCGACCAAGAGGGCGTCGGCGAGCTGGTGCGCATCGGCGTCGAGAGGGGCCGGAAGACCCGTCCGGACATCAAGCTCGGCATCTGCGGCGAGCACGGCGGCGATCCGGCTTCGGTGGGCTTCTGCCAGGAGGTCGGGCTCGATTACGTGTCCTGCTCGCCCTACCGGGTGCCGATCGCCCGGCTCGCGGCCGCCCAGGCGGCACTCGGCAAGGTCTCGGGCAAGGAAGGCTGAACGGCGTCCGGGGGCGCCTGCGGGCGCCCTCAACAGGACCGTCAACCAACCGGTGAAATACCGGTTGAAAATGTTTTCGTCAGCACGAACTCGTTCCCGAGCGGCACGTTGTCTGCTTGAGCCGACGGGGCGTGCATGTCCCTAGTCGATCCGCCCCGGGGCCAGCGTTACCCGTCGGAATCATCGGCCATGATCCATCCTGATTCCAACCCGCTTTGCCTCGGCGAGAACCACGCGGTCGTGGCGGCCCCGAGCGCGGCCGTGCGCGCCTACCTGGCGCTGGTCGCGGGTCTCGGCGGCGTGACGACGGCCGTGATGTTGATGATGTCTGTTGCGGCCAACAGCGGCGGCGAGGCCGAGCGGATCGCCGGAACCCAGGATGACGGCTACGCGGCGACGCTCGTGGCGGCCCTCACGGTCAATCTGTCGAAGCCGTTGCGCTGAGTTAGGCCGGGGACGGTAACCGAGCGGTCATTGTGGCAGCCTGGCGCGATCGGGATCGAACCGTCAGCTGTATGCGCGCGGTCCGCCGACGCTTCTCCGAGCAGGGGACGGCCGGTCTGCGTTGTGGATTCAGCGCGACCCTGACACGGACCGCGCCGCCGAGCCTGTGAACCGGGCCGCCGTCAGGTCATCTCCCGGGCTTCGCGCACTGAACCGCGTCGCGACGCGATCCGGGGCCGCCGCGACTACGGCGTCGGGCGCCGCATCGCGGACACGGGTGGTTGCGACGCGAACCGGTGCGTTGCGGCTCGCCGGCGACGCCACGGGACCCGCCGACGCCGCATCAAACAGGGCGCGCAGTTGCATCTTGGCGTCGGCGTCCGGGGCGACCAGGATGCGGGCACGGGCCGACGCGGGCATCGCAGCCGCGGCGCGGCTTTCGACAGGGGCGGGGAGGTTTGCCATACCGCCGTTCAGCGCGGCGAACTGGACCGGACGCGGCGGCGGGAGCGGCATCGCGATGGCCGCCATAACCGCAGCAAGATCCGAGGGTCGGCGCGGCGGCAGCGGCGCAACCACCGACAGCACCGCCTCCTCAGCGGCGGCGGCCGGTTGCGCTGCCGTGAGGAGCGATTTGGCGTCGGCGGGCTTGCCGTCAGGCGCCGTGGCCTGCTCGCGCTGCAGCAGCGAGTCGCGCTGAGGATTGTTGGCCGTGGGCGCCGCGTAGGCGAGGGCGGTGCGCGTGCCGACCGGATCCTGCGGATCGGCGCTCACCACGGCCACGATCGGCGCCCGGCGGGCCTTCGCGGCGACGGCGGGCGGCGGCGCAGGTTCCGGAGCGGAGCGGCTGCCGCCGAACAGGCTCGCCAGGAAGCCGAACAGGCCCGGTCCGTCCTCTTCCTCGCCGCTCGCCATCTGCGTGGTGAGGCCCGCGACGGTGCCGCCTCGGGCAAGGATCTCAGCCTTCGCCTCCTCGTAGCGCGGGAAGGGCCTGTTGTCGCTTGGCAGAAGCACGGTCTTGCCGTCGGGGAAGAGGCGAGCGAGCTGATCGTGCGTCATGCGCGGCCACATGCGTACGGAGCCGACATCGAGGTGCACGAACGGCGTGCCGGCATGCGGATACCAGCCGACGCCGCCGCGCTGCATCTGGAGGCCGACCTCACGGATGCGGTCGATCGAAACGTCCGGCAGGAAGAAGTCCATGGCCTTGCCGAGCATGTGCTGGCTGTACTCGGCCACCATCTTGGAGCGGCGGCGCAGCATCGCGTTGGTGCCGGGGGAGCGGTAAGCGGAGACGACGTGGATCGGCTGGCTCGCGCCGACCTGCCGGTAGGCCTCCCAGACCGTGTCGAACAGGCGCGGGTCCATCTTGGTGGGCTCGTTGACGCGCCAGTCGCGCAGGAGCCAGTTCAGCTGCTCGAGGGCCGCGCGGTCGTAGCGGCCATCGCGCTTGAACGTGATGGTCGCGCTCTCCTGCGTATGTGTGTGATAGATCGTGAGAGCGCGCGTGTCGCCGTTCGCGACCGCGTCCTCGGTCTCGGCCGTGCCCGCGATCAAGCCCAGCGCGACGCCCGTAAGGGCCATGGCGAAGGTGCGAAGGGAGCGCGGGAGACTCGGCACGATAGTCCTGATCCTCTGCCGACACTTGTGCCCGGCGGATGTCAGGCCGGGTTCCCGGCTGATACGGCTAAGGCTTGACCGTGGCGAAATCGTGCCCGGCTGTGCGGTCGCGCACCTGAAAGTTGCGGGTAGCCGCAGACCTTCGGCTACCACCAGCTCCGCGGGGCCGCCTGCTGCGGGGCCGGCGTCCAGAGACCCGGCTCACCGAATTCCGGAGCGCTGTCGGCCCGTGCGGCCCGGCGCGACGGACGGCGCGGCGCATCGACCTCTTCGTAGCGGTTGCCCGGCCATTGGTCGACGACGTGGCGGTGCGTCACCCGGCGCTGAACGGTACGTGCCGGCGGAGGTGTCGGCGCACGCTCGGCTTTGCGCCGCGGCGCCTCGTCCGGAAGTCGCGCCATCGCCGGATTGCCACCACCGGGCAGCCCGAGGGCTGCACGCATCGGCGCGTCGTAGCCGTAGAGGTCGGGCAGGGTGCGGTAGGTGCCGCCATCGTCCACATAGGCGGTGAAGTAGGCGAGGTGCACCGGCAGTTTCTGCGGAAGCCGGAGCGTGCGCTCGCCCTTGCCGATCAGCTTCTTCAGCCGCTCTTCGGACCAGTCCGGCAGGACCACATCCGCGAGCCGGAACGGATCGTCGACGCGCACGCAGCCGTGACTGAAGTCGCGCTTGGAGGCCGAGAACAGCGAGCGGTTTGGCGTATCGTGCAGATAGACCGCGTGCTGATTGGGGAACATGAACTTGATGAAGCCGAGCGCGTTGCGCTCGCCCGGCGGCTGCCGCAGCGAGATGTGGCCGCTGTGGCGGACGACCTCGTAGCCGCCCCAGGTCTTGCCGCCGTAGCCGGCGAGCTTCGGCGCCATCGTCTTCAGGATCGAGGGCGGTACGTACCAGGACGGATTGACGACCGCATATTCCATCAGCCCCGAGAACAGGGGCGTACGCGATTCCGGCTTGCCCACGATGACGCGCGCCTCGTCGCGCAGGGTGCCGCCGCGATAGGCGCGCAGACGATATTCGGGAATGTTGACCAGGATGTAGTCGGACCCGAGATCGCCGGGCAGCCAGCGCCAGCGCTCCATATTGACGATCAGCTCGGCCTCGCTGCCCGTCGGCCGCGCCGAACGGCCGGCATCGGCCAGCGCCAGCACGGTCTGGATATTCAGGACGCCGTTTCCGGGCAGCCCACGGCCGCGCTGGAACTTCGCCACGGCATCGGCGACGACGGAATCGTAATCCTCCGGGTCGCCGGGACCGCGGTCGAATGTGCCGGCGGGCCGGTTCTCGAGGCCGAAATGCGCCCGCAGGAGCGGCACACGCGGATCGCGCATCCCGGAGCGCAGAGCCGGTCCGGATGGCAGGCGCAGCGGCTTCGCCGCTGCGGGCGCCGGCCCGCGCAGACCCGCGAGCCGCGTCTTGAGAGCCAGATAGCCCGGGGTGGCCGGGTTATAGCTCTGGAGCGCATCGCCGGTCTTCGCGCCGGCATCGGCCAGCTTCGCCAGCACATCTTGGCCGGCCGGCAGATCAAGCGTCGGGGTGATCAGCCGCGATATCGACGGGAGATTGATCCGGCCGCCACGGGCGTCCCGGGCGTAGAGGACGGCCGCAGCCGACAAGCGCAGCTCTGCATCGGCAATGGCCTTCTCGTCCGGCTTCTCGGCGAGATTGGGGACCGTGTAGGCGCGCGCGTCGAGCCCGTCCTCCCCGGCGGCCGCGAGCCGCGACGCGACCGCCTTCGCGGCTTCGGTCCAGGCCCCGTCGGCGATCCAAAGCGGCTTGTAGGCGCGAGCCTCGTAGAACGACCTGATCGCGTCCCGCTCCTTGCCCGTGAGGCGCAGGAGCAGCGGCGCGTTGTCACTGAAGCGGGCCAGGATCGCGGCACCCAGGGGATCGGCAGGCGCGACCGGCGCCGCGACCGTTGGGGCCGGTGTGGGCTCGGCTGCAGGCGCGTCCGGCTTGTAATCAGGAAGCGCCGTCGTGACGGGATCCGACGGCGAGGAGAGCACGGGCGGCGAGGATGGCGGCGTATCGGCGATCGCTTTGTCGAGCGCGGCCGTTTCGGCGCCGAAGGCGCCGGCCGAGGCCAGCGTACCGGTCAAGAGGGCGGCCAGCGCCATGAGGCTGGAGCGCGGGACGCGCATCGTGATCTCCCGGGGTGCGGCGGCAGGACCGCACGCTCGAATTGTGATTATCCGCGCAAGCGTGGCATTGGGCAACCGCAGTCTTCGTGAATAGAAGTTTGGTCCAGCGGCTACCGTCGCGTCTTCAAGTCTGCACGGCTTTTGATCTGACTTATTATCGTCCAAGAGCCGTCAGCAGTGTCCAGCTCTCGGGCCGGACTCGCTGCCAAATCCGGGCGGTGCGCTAGCGCACGCCCCGAAGCTCAGGCGGCGTCCTCGGTCTTCTCCTCGTCTTCGAGGCCGAGATCTTTCAGCTTCCGATAGAGCGTCGACCGCCCGATGCCGAGGCGGCGCGACACCTCCGACATCCGCTGACGGTAGAATTGCAGGGCATAGCGGATGATCTCCGCCTCGAGCACGTCCATCGGCTTCATCTCGCCGGTCTCCTCGGCGACGAGCGACATGGCGTGCGGATCACGGACCTCGACGCGCACGATCTCGCGCACCGGCTCAGGGATATAGGTCGGCATCTGCGCCTGGGTGGGTGCCGCCGGAATACGCACGTCGAAGCCCTCGACCTGCGCGGCGATTTGCGGGAACTCGGCGACCGTCAGCTCGTCCCCGTCGGCGAGGACGACGGCGCGGAACAGGGCGTTCTCCAATTGGCGGACGTTGCCGGGCCAGGGATAGCGCGTGAGCAGTGCCATGGCTTCCGGGCTGATCGCCCGGACCCGCTTGCCCTCCTCGGCGGCGAAGCGCGCGCAGAACGAGCGGACGAGGTCGGGAATGTCCTCGCGGCGCGCCCGAAGCGGCGGCAGGGTCATCGGGAAGACGTTGAGGCGGTAATACAGATCCTCGCGGAATTTACCCTGCTTCACGAGGTCGAGCAGCGAACGGTTGGTCGCCGAGACGAGGCGGATGTCGACCCGCACCGAGCGCTTGCCGCCGACCGGGTCGACCTCACCTTCCTGCAGGGCGCGCAGCAGCTTCACCTGTGCATCGAGCGGGAGTTCGCCGATCTCGTCGAGGAACAGCGTGCCGCCCGACGCCTCGACGAATTTGCCGGCATGCTTCTCGGTGGCGCCGGTGAATGCACCCTTCTCGTGGCCGAAGAGGGTCGATTCCACGAGGTTCTCGGGAATGGCCCCGCAATTGACGGTCACGAACGGCTTGCCGCGCCGGTCGCCCGAGCCCTGGATCGCCCGGGCCAGCACTTCCTTGCCGACGCCGGACTCGCCCTCGATGAGCACCGGGATGTTGGATTTCGCGGCCCGCTCGGCGAGGCGGATGACCCGCTCCATGTCGGGGCTCTTGGAGGTCAGGTCCTTGAAGGTGAGCGCGCCGGAGGCGCGGCGGCGCATGCGGCGCACCTCCTCCTCCAGGGTGTCGACCCGAAGGGCGTTCTTGATCGAGACCTGCAGCCGCTCGGCGCCGGCGGGCTTGACCACGAAATCGACGGCGCCGGCGCGCATGGCGGTGACCACCGTGTCGATCGAGCCGTTGGACGTCTGGACGATGACCGGCGTGGCGAGCCCGGTCTTGCGCATCTCCGCCAGCACGCCGAGGCCGTCGAGTTCCGGCATGACCAGATCGAGCAGCACCACGTCCGCGCCCTCGGATCTCAGCAGCGCGAGGGCTTCCGCCCCCGTCTCGGCGACCCGCGCCTCGAAGCCGAACCGGCGCACCGCCGCCTCGGCGAGACGCCGCTGGACCGGATCGTCGTCCACGATGAGCACGGTTGTGGACATGGCGGCTCCTGAACGGCGCGCGGATCGAAAGACGCGGCCCAGGACTTGTCCGGACCGCAGGCTATGATTCGGCGACTGTTTCGTTTCGAGCCGTAGGGTGACGGAGAGACGTAAAGTGGCGCTTAACGACGTTTCCACCGGATCGTCAGGCGCCGTGCCGGGCCACGCCAACCGGCCGCGTTGAACGCGTGGCGGCACAGTCGATATCAGGGTACGGGGCCGAGCCCCTTTTCAGAGGAACGCGCGACATGATGCCGAGCCACACCGCATCGACGGTGAACGTCCGACTGCCGGAAGGCGTGAGCGCCGCGCGCGCCGCCGCGAAGGCTGCCGACCTCGGTCATCTCCCGGAATGGGATCTCTCGGATCTCTATGCCGGCCTCGACGACCCGGAGTTTTCCGCCGACATGAGCCGTGCCGAGGAGGAGTGCCGTCGCTTCTCCGAGACCTATGCCGGCCGCATCGCAGAGATCGCGTCCGGCGCCGACGCGTCCGCGCGCCTTGCCGAGGCGGTCCGCGCGTACGAGGGGATTGAGGAACTCCTCGGCAAGCTGATGTCCTTTGCCGGACTGGTCTACTCCAGTGACACCACCGACGAGGCGCGGGCGAAATTCTATGGCGACACGCGCGAGCGGTTGACGAGCGCCTCGTCCGATCTGCTGTTCTTTGCTTTGGAGCTGAACCGGGCTGACGATGCGGCGGTGGATGCCGCGATGGCCGACGGTGCGCTCGCCCGCTACGCGCCCTGGATCGAGGATCTCCGCAGGGAGAAGCCGCACCAGCTCGACGACCGGACCGAGAAGCTGTTCCTTGAGAAGTCGGTTACGTCGAATGCGGCCTGGGACCGGCTGTTCAACGAGACGATCGCGTCACTGCGCTTCACCGTGCAGGGTGAGGAGATGCCGCTCGAGCCTACGCTGAACAAGCTTCAGGATCCGGACGGTGCCGTTCGAAAGGAGGCTGCCGGCGCGGTCAGTGATGTTCTACGCGGCCATCTGCGCGTCTTCACGCTGATCACCAACACGCTGGCGAAGGACAAGGAGATTTCCGACCGCTGGCGCGGCTTCAAGGACGTCGCCGACGCACGCCACCTCGCCAACCGGGTCGAACCGGAGGTCGTCGAGGCACTGGTCGACGCGGTACGGGCCGCTTATCCGCGCCTGTCGCACCGCTACTACAAGCTGAAGGCCAAGTGGTTCGGACGGGAGACGCTGCCCTACTGGGACCGCAATGCGCCGCTCCCGACGGTCGAGCAGCGGACGATTCCCTGGACGGAGGCCCGCGATACGGTGCTGTCCGCTTACGACGCGTTCTCGCCGAAGATGGCGGGCATCGCCCGGCGCTTCTTCGACGAGAGCTGGATCGACGCGCCGACCCGGCCCGGCAAGGCGCCGGGGGCCTTCGCCCACCCCACCGTCCCGTCCGTCCACCCCTACGTGCTGGTGAATTATCAGGGCAAGCCGCGGGACGTGATGACCCTGGCTCACGAACTCGGCCACGGTGTCCATCAGGTGCTGGCCGGCCCGAACGGCGCGCTGATGGCCCCGACGCCCCTGACGCTGGCCGAGACCGCGAGCGTGTTCGGCGAGATGCTGACCTTCCGCAAGCTGCTCGGGGCCACCACCGCCACGAGCCAGCGCCGGGCGATGCTCGCCGCGAAGGTCGAGGACATGATCAACACGGTGGTGCGCCAGATCGCGTTCTATTCGTTCGAGCGCAAGGTGCATCTCGCGCGCGCCAAGGGTGAGCTGACGACCGATCAGATCAACGCCCTGTGGCTGTCGGTGCAGGCGGAATCGCTCGGTCCGGCGATCACGCTCGATGCGGGCTACGAGCCGTTCTGGGCCTATATCCCCCACTTCATCCACTCACCGTTCTACGTCTACGCCTATGCATTCGGCGATTGCCTCGTGAACTCCCTCTACGGTGTCTATGCGCAGGCGGAGGAGGGTTTCGTCGAGCGTTACTTCGCGCTGCTCTCGGCGGGCGGCTCGAAGCCGTATGGCGAGCTGCTGGCGCCCTTCGGCCTCGACGCGAAGGATCCGGGCTTCTGGCAGATCGGCCTCGGGATGATCGAGGGGATGATTGCGGAGCTGGAAGGGATGGAAGGACAGGGCTGACGCACGATCCGCCGGCCTCGCGCACGCGGCCGTTCGTCGTGGGTCCCCGCGGCGCAGGGACCCACGCCCCTGGCGTCTGCGCGCCAGCGGCATATCTCCCGGTCAGCCGCAGACAAACAGATCGAGTGATGGCCGAGACCGATCGCGAAGCCAACCGCTTCTCCGCCCGCGCCGGGCGCTACGCCAGCGTGGGCGCCAATGTCGGGGGCGTCGCCGCCAGGATGGCGATGTCCCGGCTGTTCGGCAAGGAGGGCACCACCAACGCCGCGGCCCTGGCCCAGGCGCTTGGTGGACTGAAGGGGCCGATCATGAAGGTGGCCCAATTGCTCGCCACCGTGCCGGACCTGCTGCCGCCCGAATACGCGGCCGAATTGCAGAAGCTCCAGGCCGACGCGCCGCCGATGGGGGCTGCCTTCGTGCGGCGGCGCATGCAATCGGAACTCGGGGCCGGCTGGCAGGCGCGTTTCGGCAGCTTCGACCTGAAGCCGGCGGCCGCGGCCTCGCTCGGCCAGGTTCACCGCGCCACCTCCAAGGATGGTGAGCGGCTGGCCTGCAAGCTTCAGTACCCGGACATGCAATCGGCCGTGGAAGCCGACCTGAAGCAGCTGGAACTTGCCTTCGCGCTGCATCGGCGCATGAATTCCTGGCTGGACACCCGCGAGATCGCCAAGGAGATCGGCGCGCGCGTGCGTGAGGAACTCGACTACGAGCGCGAGGCCAAGCATGCGGCGCTCTACGGCGCGGTCCTCAAGGACATCGCGGCTGTGCGTGTGCCGCAGGTGCACCCAAGCTTGTCGACCAAGCGTCTCCTGACGCTCGGCTGGCTCGACGGCGACAGGATCCTGGGCTTCGCCGAGGAACCCGTCGAGGTCCGCAACCGCATCGCCCAGGCGATGTTCAAGGCATGGTGGCACCCGTTCAGCCGCGCTGCGGTCATCCACGGCGATCCGCATCTCGGGAACTACACGGTGTTCTCGGAGGGCGGCGAGGCCGTCGGGATCAACCTGCTGGATTACGGCTGTGTGCGCATCTTCCATCCCCGCTTCGTCGGCGGCGTGGTGGACCTGTACCGCGGCCTCCTGACCGGCGACGAGGCTCGGATCGTGCACGCCTACGAGGTTTGGGGTTTCAAGAACCTCGATCGGGAAAAGATCGAGATCCTGAATATCTGGGCGCGTTTCATCTACGGGCCTTTGCTCGAGGACCGGACCCGGACCGTGGCGGACGGCGTGAAGCCCGGCGAGTACGGTCGACGCCAGGCCTTCGAAGTCCATCAGGCCCTGAAGGAGCGCGGCCCGGTGACGGTCCCGCAGGAATTCGTGTTCATGGACCGCGCGGCGGTCGGCCTCGGCGCGGTGTTTCTCCACCTCCGATCCGAGCTCAACTACCACCGGCTCTTCGAGGCCGAGATCGAGCATTTCTCGCTGGACACGCTCGCCGAACGTCAGGGCCGGGCGCTGGCCGAGGCGGGGCTTCCGAACCCGGCCTGAACCCGCCACAGACCCGCCGAGAGAGCGATCAACTTGCGTGCGTCCGATTGCGGCAGGTAAACGCTTGAGCTACATCCCACCGTGACCGCAAGAAGTCGCGTCTTAGGGAAACGAGCGCACGATGGCTGAGAGTGACACGGTGGCCGGGCACACCTACAGCCCGGCGATGGACGCGCGGACGCACGAGCAGACCTATCGCGGATTCGTCCGCTTCGTCGAGATCGCCACTGGCGTCGTGATCTGCTGGGTGCTGGCGCTGGCCGTCGGCGGGATTCGCGAAGCATGGCTTCTGGCCATCGTCGGCGTGATCGTTTCGGGTGCGGCGGGCGCGGTGGGTGCCCTGGCCCCGGCCGTGGGCTGGCGTGCACCAGTGGTCGTCGCCGTCCTTCTGCTGCTCTACCTGTTCTTCGCCTGAGGGTGCGGGTGCGGTTCCCGGACCGTCGGTCCTCGGGTTGACCCCGCTGACATCCGCCTGAGCGGGCCGCTGGCACGTGGTCGTTGATTCAATTGACCACAAGTTACATTCGGCCCAGTTCCACCATTGCGCCGCAGGTCCGCATCTCGAAAAGCCGCGACGCTTCGCGCATTCGAAGGGCCGAGCTTATCCAGGGGAATCCGCGCATGCGCATTGCTGTGCTGTCCGAGACCGACTCCGCGGAACCGCGCGTGTCCGCGGTCCCCGAGACCGTCAAGAAGTTCAAGGCTCTCGGCGCCGATGTCGTGGTGCAGTCGGGTGCCGGCCAGAAGGCCGGCATTCTCGACGCCGAGTACGAGGCGGCTGGAGCTGAGGTCGCGGGAAGCGCGGCCGATGCGGCGCGCGATGCCGACCTCGTCCTCAAGGTGCGGCGCCCGAGCGGCGAAGAGCTGCCTCAGCTCAAGCGCGGCGCCACCGTGATCGCGATCATGGATCCCTACGGCAACGAGGCCGCCCTCAAGGCGATGGCCGATGCCGGCGTCGCAGGCTTCGCGATGGAGCTGATGCCGCGCATCACCCGCGCGCAGGTCATGGACGTTCTCTCCTCGCAGGCGAACCTCGCGGGCTACCGCGCGGTGGTCGACGGCGCCGCCGAATACGGCCGGGCCATGCCGATGATGATGACCGCCGCCGGCACCGTGCCGGCCGCCCGCGTCTTCGTGATGGGTGTCGGCGTTGCCGGCCTGCAGGCCATCGCCACGGCGCGACGCCTCGGCGCCGTCGTGACCGCCACCGACGTGCGCCCTGCCACCAAAGAGCAGGTCGAATCGCTCGGCGCCAAGTTCGTCGCCGTCGAGGACGACGAGTTCAAGCAGGCTGAGACCGCCGGCGGCTACGCCAAGGAGATGTCGGCCGAGTACCAGAAAAAGCAGGCGGAGCTGGTCAAGGGCCACATCGCCAAGCAGGACATCGTCATCACCACCGCGTTGATCCCGGGCCGTGCCGCGCCGAAGCTGGTCTCGGAGGAAATGGTCGCGTCCATGAAGCCGGGCTCGGTCCTGGTGGATCTCGCGGTCGAGCGCGGCGGCAACGTTGCCGGAGCCAAGGCCGGCGAAGTCGTCATCACGGACCGCGGCGTGAAGATCGTCGGCCACGTCAACGTCCCCGGCCGCCTCGCCGCAACGGCGTCGAGCCTGTACGCCCGCAACCTCTACGCGTTCGCCGAGACCCTGATCGACAAGGAGTCGAAGGCGCTCGCCATCAACTGGGACGACGAGCTGGTGAAGGCCACGAACCTCACCCGCGATGGTTCGGTCGTCCACGCATCCTTCCAGCCCAAGACCGACGGCCCGGCCTCGGAGGCCGCATCCGTAGGGCTCGCCAAGTCGGAGGCCAACAAGGCCTCCGGCGCGCAGTGAAGACCGGTCGAGAGGAGTAGCAGAATGGCAACCGTCATCGTCCCTCCCGATCAGGCAGCCGATCAGGCCCGTGTGCTGGCCGACGCCGCACGTGCCGCTGCCGCGGTCGCCCGCAACGCGGCCGATCAGGCCCAGGTCATCGCCGACGGCATGGGCCACGGGCTCAGCGCCGCAACGGGCGGTGCTGTGGATCCCACGGTCTTCCGACTGGCGATCTTCGTGCTTGCGATCTTCGTCGGCTACTACGTCGTCTGGTCGGTGACCCCGGCGCTCCACACGCCGCTGATGTCGGTCACCAACGCGATTTCCTCGGTGATCATCGTTGGCGCGATCCTCGCGGTCGGCGTGCCGCTCATCGAGAAGGGCACCGGGCTTGCCCGGTTCTTCGGCTTCATCGGCATCGTGCTCGCCAGCGTGAACATCTTCGGGGGCTTCCTCGTCACGCAGCGCATGCTCGGCATGTACAAGAAGAAGGGCTGAGCCGGTGTCAGAGAACGTCTCCTCCCTTCTGTATATCGTCTCCGGCGTCCTGTTCATCATGGCGCTGCGGGGGCTCTCGCACCCGACCACCTCCCGGCAGGGCAACCTGTACGGCATGGTCGGCATGGGGCTGGCCATCCTGACCACGCTGGTCGGCCACCCGCCGGCCGGGATCGGTGCCTGGATCCTGGTTCTGCTCGGTCTCGGGATCGGCGGCGGCGCCGGTGCGGTGATCGCAAAGCGCGTGTCGATGACGGCAATGCCGCAGCTGGTAGCGGCCTTCCACTCGCTGGTCGGCCTCGCGGCGGTGTTCGTGGCGGCCGGTGCACTCTACGCGCCGCAGGCCTTCGGGATCATCGAGAACGGCCACTATCACAAGCAGTCGCTGTTCGAGATGGGGCTGGGCGTCGCCATCGGCGCGATCACGTTCACCGGCTCGGTGATTGCGTTCGCCAAGCTCGACGGCCGCATGTCGGGCAAGCCGATCATGCTGCCGCAGCGCCATCTCATCAACGCGCTGCTGGCGGCAGGGCTCGTCCTGTTGCTCGCCCTGTTCATCGGCACCGAGTCCAAGGCCATTTTCTGGCTGATCATCCTCGCCTCGCTGGTGCTCGGCGGTCTGATCATCATCCCGATCGGCGGCGCCGACATGCCGGTGGTCGTGTCGATGCTCAACTCCTACTCGGGTTGGGCGGCGGCCGGCATCGGCTTTACCCTGGGCAACCTCGCGCTGATCATCACGGGTTCGCTGGTCGGCTCGTCCGGCGCGATCCTGTCCTACATCATGTGCCACGCGATGAACCGATCGTTCATCTCGGTCATCCTGGGCGGGTTCGGCGGCGACACTGCTGTGGCGGGCTCCGGTCAGGTCGAGACGCGCCCCGTGAAGCAGGGCTCGGCCGACGACGCGGCCTACATCATGAAGAACGCCGAGCGCGTCATCATCGTCCCGGGCTACGGCATGGCCGTCGCCCAGGCGCAGCACTCGCTGCGCGAGATGGCCGACATGCTGAAGAAGGAGGGCGTCGACGTGAAATACGCCATCCATCCGGTGGCGGGCCGCATGCCGGGTCACATGAACGTGCTGCTCGCCGAGGCAAACGTGCCTTACGACGAGGTGTTCGAGCTTGAGGACATCAACGGCGAGTTCCCCCAGGCGGACGTGGCCTTCGTGATCGGCGCCAACGACGTCACCAATCCCGCGGCCAAGACCGACAAGGCCTCGCCGATCTACGGCATGCCGATCCTCGACGTGGAGAAGGCCAAGACCGTGCTGTTCATCAAGCGCGGCATGGGCTCGGGCTATGCGGGCGTCGAGAACGAGGTTTTCTTCCGCGACAACACCATGATGCTGTTCGGCGACGCCAAGAAGGTTGTCGACAGCATCCTGAAAACCTTCTGATCATCGAACTCTCGGGTTTGCGGCAAGGGCGGGCAGCGATGCCCGCCCTTCGTCGTTTCGGCCCCGGCCTGGTTTGGTTGCGCTGTTGCGGCGACGCCCGCGCGTCCGTGGCCAACGCGGTGTAGGATGACGGCCGTGTCTTGCGCTCCGCTCCTCGCCGACCAGCCTGCCTTCCTGGGTGTGGCCGCCTCCGTGACCGGACGGCGGTGGCAGGAGCGCTGCAGCGGCGCGGCCATTCAGAACCACATCGCCAAGATGGTGCAGGCCCATGGGCTGCCCGAACTGCTGGCCCGCGTCCTGGCCAGCCGCGGCGTGATGCCGGAGGAGACGGCACGTCACCTCGCACCGCGGCTCCGAGACCTGATGCCGGATCCCGATACGCTGCTCGATATGGATGCGGCGGTGCGCCGCCTCGTGCGTGCTGTACGGCGGGCCGAGACCGTGGCGGTTTTCGGCGATTACGACGTCGACGGCGCTGCCAGCGCCGCCCTGCTGGCGGGCTATCTGCGCGGCCTCGGCCTGAAGGCGCCGATCCACATTCCCGACCGGATCACCGAGGGTTACGGTCCCAATGTGGCGGCGATCACCAGCCTGGCAGCGGAGGGCGCGACCCTTCTCGTCTGCGTCGATTGCGGAACGAGTGGACACGGACCGCTGGAGGAAGCCGAGAAGGCGGGGCTCGACGTCATCGTCCTCGATCATCACGCCGCCTCGGAGGTCCTGCCGCCGGCGCGTGCGGTCGTGAACCCCAATCGCCTCGACGATCTTTCCGGTCTCGGCCACCTGTGCGCCGCCGGAATCGTCTTCCTGACGCTCGTCGCCCTCAACCGCGCCCTGCGGCACGGTGGATATTTCGGTCCAAACCGGCCCGAGCCCGCCCTCACCGATTCCCTCGACCTCGTGGCGCTGGCCACGGTCGCCGACGTGGTGCCACTCACCGGCCTCAACCGCGCCTTCGTGACCCAGGGCCTGACGGTGATGCGTCGTCGCAACAGGACGGGGCTGGCCGCGCTCCTCGATGCCGCATCGTTGATCGAACCGCCGGAATCCTGGCATCTCGGCTTTGTGCTGGGCCCCCGGATCAATGCCGGCGGGCGCATCGGTGATTCGGGCCTCGGCGCCCGGCTTCTGACTACGTCCGACCCGGTCGAGGCCGCACGGATCGCCGCCGAGCTCGACCGCCTCAACCGCGAGCGGCAGGCCATCGAGGCGCAGGCGGTGATGGAGGCCGAGGCCGAGATGGAACGCGCGCTCAGCCTCGATCCGGCGCGCGCCGTCCTGGTCACGGCCAGCGCCGAATGGCACCCGGGTGTCGTAGGCCTGATCGCGTCGCGGCTGAAGGAGCGCTTCAACCGCCCGGCCTTCGCGTTCGCGATTCGCCCGGATGGCAGCGCCACGGGCTCGGGTCGATCGATCCCCGGGGCGGATCTTGGTCTCGCCGTTCGGGCCTGTGTGGAGGCGGAGCTCGCCAGCAAGGGCGGCGGCCATGCAATGGCGGCGGGCGTGACGGTGCGGGCGGACGACATCCCGCGATTTGAGGCGCATCTGGCCGCACTGCTCGGTGCGAGCATCGCCCTTGCGCGTGCGGCCGACGCCCTCCTGATCGATGGCAGCCTCAGTGCCGGCGGTGCCACCGCCGAGACGGTCCGGCTGCTTCAGCGCGCAGGGCCGTTCGGCCAGGGTGCGCCCGAACCGGTCTTCGCGCTCGGGCGGCATCGGCTCGTCGATGCCGGCATCGTCGGATCAAGCCATGTCCGCGCACGCCTGCGCAGCCGCGATGGGCAAGCCGTCGGGGCGATCTGCTTCCGGGCCGCCGAGCGCCCGCTCGGCCTCGCGCTGCTGAACGGGATCGGCCGCGAGATGCACGTGGCGGGAACCCTGTCGTGCGATCGCTGGCGCGGCGCCGAGCGGGCGCAGCTGCGGATCGTCGATCTCGCGCCGGCCGATCCGTAGCGCCCTCAGCCCCCTGCCATGACCAGGGCCCAGAACCGCTTGTAGCGAGTGCCCGGGGCGTCGACCCGCGCGATACCGATTCGCCGGATCTGCGGAAGCAGCATGTTCCTGTTGTGCTCGGGGCTGGCCTTCCAGCGGGCGAGCACTTGGTCGAGGGTCTCGGAACCGGCGCTCAGATTCTCGGCGGACCAGGATTTCGCCAAGCCCGCCGAAGCCATGCGCGCGGTGAAGCTGCCGCCGATCTCGTGGCTCAGCTGCCCGTGGCGCGCATTGTTGCCGGCCTGAAATGCCGCGGCCTTCACCAGCGTGGGATCCACCACCACCGGGCTCAACCCATGCTGGAGGCGATAGGCCGAGATGGCCGCCGCGGCCGACACCTCGTCGAGGATCGCCGGCTGGGTCGCGTTCTCGACGGCCGGCTCGGGCGCGAACGGGAGGCCGCCGCATCCGGTCAGCGTCACCAGCAGAGTCAGGGCGAGAGTTGGATTCAGTTTCGGCACGGGCGGGCTGGCGCGTTGGAACGATCTGCGCGCCTCACTCCCGCCCGGTTGCGGCAAAAGCGCGGCGGCGGGCGACACGGCCTCCTCCGGCTCGCAGCCGTGGCCGTCATGCCACGCCGGCCGGCCGTTACGCGGCCAGGGCAGCGCTTCCCAACATCGCGGGCGCGAAGGCGCGTAGGAGCGCTGTATCGAGGTGGCCGCTGCTGTCGGTCATGATGGCCAAGGCCTCGACGGCGCTGGCAGGCTGCCGGTAGGTCCGCCGTTCCGTGAGCGCCGAGTACACGTCGCAGATCGTCACGATGCGGACGAGGTCCGATATCGCGCGACCTGACAGCCGATCCGGATAGCCCTTTCCGTCAAGGCGCTCGTGATGATGGCGGACCACGTCGATCACCGCACCCTCGAAGCCGCCCTGCGCCAGCAACAGATCGGCACCGATATCAGGATGCCGCTGCATCAGGCGCAGCTCTTCGGGATTGAGCGGTCCCGGCTTGTTCAGGATCTCGACCGGAATGCGCGACTTGCCGATATCGTGCAGGAGTGCCGAGCTCACCAGCCGGGCCAGGTCGACACGTCCAAGCCCGATCTGCGCGCCGAACGTCGCCGCGTGACCGGCGACACCGAGGGTGTGCTGGTAGACGCCGATGTCGTGGCGCCAGACTTCGGCAAGCCAGGCCGCGATACCCACTTCGGAGATGGCGGCCAACACCAATTCCGTGCCGCGATCGATGTCGGCCCGCTGAAAACGTGCGCCGAGGGCAGCGCTGTCGAACAGCTCGGCTACGAGCGCGGTCGCCTGGGTTACGTGTTCGGCAAGCCGCCGCTCCCGCACTTTGGCTGAGCGGGTCGCCTCCTCGATCATGGAGAAGGCATTTGCCAGCACGATCTGCCGCGCTGCAGCTGCCGGAAGCTGTCGGATCTGAGGTGCTGCGGGCACCGGCTCCCCGCGGACGAGCAGCAGGCGCGGTATCTGCGGGCCGGGATAGTTGAGGGCCGTTTCCAGTCGCGCGCCCTGAGCCGGCGGCAGGTCCAGGATGATCAGGTGAGGCCGTTCGTGCGGGACGGAGGCGCCGGGCGGCATGGCCCGGCAGTCCATCACCAGCGCAATCGCGCGCTCCAGCGCTGCCCGTTCCGAAGGCCGATCCGAAATCAGCAGAACGAAAGGATTGGCGGAGAATCGTGTTTGGGGGCCGACGGCCAACACGGTCGCTCCCTCGCCCGTATGGTCAACGATCCGTCGACCATAGCGGGAAGATTTGAGGAAAGCGTTAACCCTACGCAGTCAGCAGCGCGACTGCGTCGGTTACATCACGTCTCAGGCGAGCTTCGCCTTCCCGACCTCGCGCGCGGGGCTGACGGCCGAACGGTCAGCATCCGAAGCCGGGCTCAGGAAATCCGCATACTTGACGGTCAGCAGCGCCTGGCAGGCTGCGAACGCGGCGAACAGAACGAGGAAGCTGACGGTCATGGAACTCTCCGGAACGACGTCATCGCGTCATTTGCTGCGATGCGATAAATGCCATTCCGGACGGCAACCTGGTATGCCAGATAACGAATGCCCAGCATGCTTGCCATGCATGCAGGACAAAATGGTCTCTGATTTCCGGCCTTATCGACCGCCCTTATGCGTATGAGTGGGCCCGACGTACCGCGAACATTCAGTCAATCGCACACAATGAAATATTGCAGCGCAAATGATCGGTGCGACGGGATCGATGGTTCAGACGAACTGAATGCAAGATGATAGGCTGATTTTCCGACCGCACCGCTGCATTGCCGACAGCGACGAATTCAAGCTGGGGGAAAAACAATTTCTCCGCCGCAGCCTCGCCGGTTTCACCGCGCCGCTTCGATTGCGCCGATCCGAGATGGCGACCCAAGTGTCGGTCTCGGGGTCAGCGTCGCGGTGCGCCGCTCCCAGGGTGGCGATGCGGCGAGCCTCGCTGCGGCATCCCGAGCCTAGTCGAGGTAATCGCCGTAGGTATCGACGTGATGAGCGAGGCCCAGGCCGTGCTCGCGCACGAGACGTTCCGCAAGATCGGCGTCCCGGGCTTCCAGCGCGGCGATGATGGCAACGTGCTCCCGGATCGACCGCTCCGCCCGATCGCCCTGCCGCAAGGCCGTGCTGCGGATGCCGCGGACATGCATCAGGAGATTGCTGGTGAGATCCGCGATCGCGTCGCAATGGCCCAAAGCGATGATGCGCTGGTGGAAGCGGATATTGGCATCGGAATATTCGTCAATGTGCTCGGCGGGCTGACCTTCGTAGAATTCCGGGAAGGATTCGCGCAGCGCGCGGAGCTGGGCATCGGTGGCCCGCGCACAGGCGAGACGCGCCGCCATGCTCTCCAATGCCGTCCAAGCGTGGATCATGCTGACGATCTCGCGCTTGTTCTTCTTGATCACGAAGACGCCGCGCCGGGCTTCCGAGCGGACGAAGCCCTCCTGTTCGAGGACCGTCAGCGCCTCACGCACCGGAGTCCGGCTGACGCCGAGATCCTGCGACAGCTTCCGCTCATCGAGCCGCACCTCATCCGGACGCCCGTAGATGTCCATGTTGGTGATGGCGCTTTTGAGCGCCTCATAGGCCAAGGTCCGGAGACTGGAGCTGGCGACGATCGGCTTCACGCTCAACGGTTCGGAGTTCGACATCCCTCGTCCAGTCAACTCACAGCTATGATTTCCCGCACGCATTCTCTGTCGTGCGCTCTCAAGCGACCTAACTCAAACCTTAGCCAGATCCTAGTCAATTGCGGGCCGGTCCCACAGACCTGTGATGAGCGCAAGCCATCCTTGATCGAGCGATACTCCGCACGTGTCGGACTGGACCATCGGCGATGCGTACGTCCGGAGCACCGAACTTAATCCAGGGGCGCAATCCGGTATTTTTCTGCAGGTTCGATTGACAGGCTCCGGCGATATCAGCACCATCTTTCTGGCATACCGTCGACCAATAGCGATCGAATGCTGTTGTCGACGACGCATGCTGGAGGCGGTGCGATCAAATTTGCCCACGGGCGAAGAATTTTTCCAAGAACGACGAGCGGTTTGTTCTGCCATGACGCGCTGAGGCAGGGCATAAAACCGTACAGCGCATACGGCATTAAGAATACTGCCTAGGAGGGAAGCGTATGTCCGAGATCCACAAACCGGTGGGGCGCGGCCGATGGCTGCAACTCGCCTTCGGCGTCGTCTGCATGTGCATGATTGCCAACATGCAGTACGGTTGGACGTTCTTCGTGAACCCGATGCAGGAGCGGCACGGCTGGGATCGGGCCGCGATTCAGGTCGCCTTCACCCTGTTCGTCGTCACCGAGACCTGGCTGGTGCCGATTGAAGGCTGGTTCGTCGACAAGTACGGCCCGCGGATCGTCACCCTGTTCGGCGGCCTGCTGTGCGGTATCGCCTGGGTGATCAACTCCTACGCGGAATCGCTCACGGTGCTCTATATCGCGGCCGCGATCGGCGGCACGGGCGCCGGCGCCGTCTACGGCACCTGCGTAGGCAATTCCCTGAAGTGGTTCCCGGATCGCCGCGGCCTTGCCGCCGGCATCACCGCCATGGGCTTCGGTGCCGGGTCAGCGCTCACGGTCGTGCCGATTCAGGCGATGATCAAGTCGCAGGGTTACGAGGCCGCGTTCTTCTACTTCGGCATCGGGCAGGGCGTCATCGTGATGCTGATCGCCCTGTTCCTGCGGTCGCCGGCCAAGGGTCAGGTCCCGGAGGTCGCAAGGGTCAGCCAGTCGAAGCGGGACTACAAGCCGGCCGAGATGGTCCGGACCCCGATCTTCTGGGTCATGTACGCGATGTTCGTCATGATGGCCGCCGGTGGTCTCATGGCGACAGCGCAGCTCGGACCGATCGCCAAGGACTTCAAGATCGCCGACGTCCCGGTCTCGCTCCTCGGGATCACGCTGCCGGCGCTGACCTTCGCGGCGACGCTGGACCGGGTGCTCAACGGCGTCACGCGGCCCTTCTTCGGCTGGGTGTCGGATCATATCGGCCGCGAGAACACGATGTTCGTGTCGTTCGCGATCGAAGGCCTCGGCATCTACGCGCTGAGCCAGTTCGGCCAAAACCCGATCGCCTTCGTGCTGCTGACCGGCCTCGTGTTCTTTGCGTGGGGTGAGATCTACTCGCTGTTCCCTGCAACCTGCGGGGACACCTTCGGGTCGAAATACGCGGCGACCAACGCCGGCCTCCTCTACACTGCGAAGGGGACGGCAGCCCTGATCGTGCCCTACACCAGTGTGCTGACGACCATGACGGGGAGCTGGCACACGGTGTTCCTGGTCGCGGCGGCGCTGAACATCCTGGCGGCCCTGCTCGCGCTCTTCGTCCTGAAGCCGATGCGTGCAGCCTACACCAAGAAGCCTGAGGCCAGCCTCGCGCCGGTCCTGGCTCAGTAGCCGCCACCTGCATGATCCGAAACAGCCCGGCGCCGTCTTTACGGCGCCGGGCTTCCTGCATACCCGGGACCGGAAAACCGGAGATCGGGCATGGATACCGACGAGCGCATCGCGCGGGACAACGTCGTGGCGGTCGCGCGCGACCTCGACGTGCAGGGGCTGAATCGCGGGACGTCCGGGAACGTCTCGGTCCGCTTCCGTGACGGCCTGCTGATCACGCCGTCGGGCTTACCAACCGCCCGCATGGGTTCCGACGACATCGTCCCGATGGGATTGGACGGCACGCATCCGCCGGACCAGAAGCCGTCCTCGGAGTGGCGCTTCCACCGGGACATCCTGGTCCGACGGCCGGAAATCGGCGCCGTCGTCCATGCACACCCGGTCTACTGCACCGCCTTCGCGATGTGCGGCCGAGACATCCCGGCGGTCCACTACATGGTCGCGGCCTTCGGGGGCCCCAGCGTCCGCTGCGCACCTTACGCGGCCTACGGCACGGCGGAGCTGTCCGAGCTCGCCCTGGCGGCCCTGGCGGACCGCAACGTCTGCCTTCTGGCGAACCACGGCATGATCGCGGCCGGCGCGAGCCTGGAAAAGGCGCTGTGGCTCGCCGTCGAGCTGGAGACGCTGTGTCACCAATACGCGGTCGCGCTCCAAGTCGGCGCCCCGGCGATCCTGTCGGATCACGAGATCCAAGCGACCGTGGAACGCTTCCGGGGCTATGGGTTGAATGCTCCCGCCCGCGCCTGACCTCCGGCGGGCAACGCAACCAGTCGGTAGGTTCTACCGGCCCAGCACCTGTCCCGCGGCGAGCCCGATCTCCCGCGCATAATCGGCGGCCGAGACCTTCTTGCCACCCTCTGGCTTGACCTTGCGGATCTCGATCCGGCCACCCTGCGCGCAGACGCTGAACCCGTCCGCATCGATTCCGATGACTTCTCCGGGCTTGCCCTTCACGTCGGAAAGGCGGCGGATCGGGTGCAGGCAGCAATCGAAGATCTGAAGCTTCTTGCCGTCGAGGGTCGTCCAGGCGCCGGGTGCCGGGTTCGCCGCGCGGATCAGGTTGTAGATCTGCTCGGCATGAGCCCCCCAGCGGATCTCTGCCTCGGCAGCGCGGAACCACCCCTCGTAGCTCGCCGCATCCTCGTCCTGATCGACCTCGATGTGCTGGCCGGCGACGACCAGATCCGCCGCCTCGAGCATGGCGTCGACACCCATCGGGAACAGGTTCTCGAAGTAGACGTCGCCTAGGGTCGCGTCGGCGCCGATCGCGCAGATCTTCTGCAGGATCACCGGCCCTTCATCGAGGCCGTCGGTGGGGCGGAAGATCGTGAGGCCGGTCTGCAATTCGCCCCGGGCGATCGGCCAGTTGATCGAGGACGGTCCGCGGTAACGCGGCAGCAGGCTCGGGTGGTACTGGATCGTGCCGTGGGTCGGGATGTTGACGAAGCTCTGAGGGGCGAACTGCAGCACGTAGGCCATGATGCCGATATCGGCCTTGAGGCCGCGCATGGCCGCCTCCGCCTCCGGGCTTTTGAGGCTCGCGAACTGAAAGACCTGCAGGCCCTTCTCCTCCGCCGCCGTCCTCAGCACGTCGGGCTTCGCGCCCGGCTTCTCCGGCGCGCAGAACACGCCCGCCACGTCATCGCCGCGCTTCAGGAACGCCTCAAGGACGGCCTTTCCGAAATCCTGCTGACCGATGAAGGCGATGCGCATGCGATGTCCTGGGCTTGATCCGGATCCCGGGCGGTCCGGACCGGAGAATCTAGGGCGCAAAAACAGCCAACGCTTGCCCGCGCCCACTTGTGGGGTCGATGAATCAATACGCCCGGGACGGTTCGTCACCGTCCCGGGCTATATGTTTCCCGATACCGACCGAAGGCCGGGCGATGCTTACTCGGCGGCGATCTTCTGCACCGTGCCGATCGCGCCCGAATTGGCGATCTCGCCGACCTCGGCCTCGGTGTATCCGAGCACGCTGCGCAGGATTTCGTCGGTATGCTCGCCCAGAAGCGGCGAGCGCACCACCTCGCTCGGGCTCGCCGAAAGCTTGATGGGGTTGCCGACCGTCAGGTACTTCCCGCGGGTCGGGTGATCGACCTCCACGATCGTGCCAGTCTTCCGCAGGGCCTCATCCTCGGCGATCTCCTTCATCGACAGGATCGGGCCGCACGGGATGTCGTACTTGTTGAGCGTGTCCATCGCCTCGAACTTGGACATCTTCATCGTCCAAGCCTCGATCCGCGTGAAGATCTCGTTGAGGTGAGGCAGACGCCCCTTCGGTGTGGCGTAGTTCGGGTCGGTCTTCCAGTCGGGCTCGCCGATGATGTCGCAGATCGGCTCCCAGACTGCCGCCTGGGTGATGACGTAGATATAGGCGTTCGGATCCTGCTCCCAGCCCTTGCAGCGCAGGATACGGCCCGGCTGGCCGCCGCCGGAATCATTGCCCGCCCGCGGGGTCGCCTCGCCGAACGGGATGCCCTCGCCGAACTGACTGTATTCCCGGAGCGGGCCATGCGCGAGGCGCTGCTGGTCGCGCAGCTTCACCCGGCACAGGTTAAGCACGCCGTCCTGCATGGCGCAGTCGACCTTCTGGCCGAGGCCGCTCTGGGTTCGGTGATACAGCGCCGTGACGATGCCGAGCGCGAGGTGCAGGCCGGTGCCGGAATCGCCGATCTGCGCGCCGGTCACCATCGGGATGCCGTCGCGGAAACCGGTGGTGGAAGCCGAGCCGCCGGCGCATTGCGCGACGTTCTCGTACACCTTGCAATCCTCATAGCGGCCGGGCCCGAATCCCTTCACCGACGCCAGAATCATGCGCGGGTTCGCCTCGTGGATCTTCTCCCAGGTCAGGCCCATGCGGGCGAGCGCGCCGGGCGCGAAGTTCTCGACGAGGACGTCGCATTCCTTGATGAGGCGCCAGAGCACCTCCTTGCCCTTCGGGTTCTTCGAATCCAGCGTGATCGAGCGCTTGTTGTGGTTCAGCATCGTGAAATAGAGGCTGTCCACATCCGGGATATCCTGGAGCTGCTGGCGTGTGGCGTCGCCGACGCCCGGCCGCTCGACCTTGATGACGTCGGCACCGAACCAGGCCAGAAGCTGCGTGCAGGTCGGGCCGGATTGAACGTGCGTGAAGTCCAGGATGCGGACACCTTCGAGGGCCTTGGTCATGATCGGTCTCGGAGTTGGAGGCGGTCTTCGGGATGCGGAGAGAGCGGCTCAAGCCGCCTGAGGGGCCGGTTCGATGCCCGTGCGAGTTCGCGACGCGGGGCGCGCAACACCGGGTCCGGCGCTTTCCATCCTTCGACGGATCATATCTGCACTCCCTCCCATCACGCGGTTTCGTCGTTTCGCGATACCGTCATTCGGACCCGGTGTAACGAGTCCGATGATTTGTATACCACATGCCATTGCGCGGAGGCGAGTACCCATTGTGAGCGGAGCGCGTCCACGAACCAGACGGACCGTAGGCTGACTAACGGGACGGCTCAACAGACGTCATTGCCATGCCTCGTGGGAGGCCCGGGCGGATGAAGGGCCCTTGGCTTTCGTGCGGGCCCGGTCCATGATTTCACCAAAATTGCCCGCTTCCGCGGCGAGCAGATCGATGCAACGCTGAACGAGGGACGCCCATGCTCGCCAGCACCAGCCTGATCAAATCTTCCTGGATCGCCGTCGATGTCGGTCATGACCGGGCCGAACGTGTGCTGGTCGTCGAGACATACATCGCGGTGAGTCCGCTCGAGCCGAACTTCGATTCGGCACAGTACGAGCGTGTCCTCGCCTGCGTGCAGAATGTGCTCAAGGCTCACCCGGAGATTGATCGGGCCTCGATCCTGAGCATGCATCGCGGCTCCGGCTGCACCGCCCTGTTCCGGACCCCCCCCGCGTCCGCCAATCATCCAGCGGCGGCCTGAGGCGCGTCAGGCGGTATCTGCCTGCGTGTCGCTCTGGGGCTCGGGTGGAGCCAGGGCGACGCGCGCTGCGTGGAACCACCAGAGCGGGATGTCACGGTTCGCCTTGACGAGTTCCGACGCCCAGCCCTCCTTGGGCATCACCTCGGCGCGATCGGCGAAGAGACGCAGCGCGCTCTCGGCGCGCTCCCTGCGGCACCGCTCATGAATCGCCGCCCGTTCAGCGGCGGCCCGCGCGTCGGTCTGCTCGACCAGCCGGCGGGTGGCGAGATCGTCCGCGTCGAACGCGAAGCGCTGCCAGAACGCCTCAGCCTCCCGAGCCACGTCGCGTTCGCGGCGAGCCAGCGCGAGCGCCTCCTCTGACGCAGCCCTGGCCGCTTCCGCCATCTCGGCACGCAGCAGCATCCGGTTATTGGCCTCCAGGAGCTCACGCTCGCGATCCGGGGCCATCCGCTGGCGGCGGAGCACCCGCAATTCCTCGTCGTTGGCGGATCCGCTGGCGACCGTGGCGAGCAGATCCGCCAAGGGACCTGCGGCCAGGGCCTCGGCCCGCTGCAGATAGCGCGCGCGCAAGCCCGGATGCGCAGCGTCCAGCGCATCATCGTCCCAGGACGGGCGATCCGCGCTTTCGCCCTGATCAGAATCGTACAGAGCGCGCGCGAGGGAGTTGCGCAGGCGGTCGGGCAACAATGTCGCGGCGTGTTCTTTCATGAACCTGCATTCGCGAAGAGCGATCAGCGAAGCCTACAACGCGCCAGGGCGATCGAAGAGACCGGCGCGGCGCGACAGACCTGTATTTTTTCTTCGTGCGGCTCTTCCTTCGCCTTCCCGGCCGGATCACGGCGCACGCATCGCAACAATGTAACCGCGGCGCCGTCGGTTCAATGATTCGGCGGCTCGATGCCGGCCACCGGCAGACCCGCAGCCGGTCTTGGGTGCTGCGAACCAGCTGGCTCTCACCTTATCGCAGGGGAGCGCCCCCGCATTGCGCCGGGATTTGCCGGCTTTCGAGCCCTTCGTGCCGCGTCGTCCGCTCGCGATGCGGGCGCCCGGTAAAAGGGCTGCGCCGCAACATCGGTATTCAGGAGATTCGGCTGCCGCCTAAAGACGATAGCGCCGCCCCACGACACAGGATACATCGTGAATGGCGGTCCTCGCCTGCCGATGAGTCCACATGGTCCACACCGGCTACAATCCGGCGCTCGTCGCTCTGTCGATCGGCCTGTCCATCTTCGCCTCCTACACCGCCCTGGATCTGGGTGCCCGCGTCCGTGGACCGGTTCCGGGCGCGAAGTGGCCCTGGGTCGCGGGCGCAGCCTTGGCCATGGGCGGCGGGATCTGGTCAATGCACTTCGTCGGAATGCTGGCCTTCGAGATGGGCCTGCCGGCCGCCTACGATCTCGGCCTGACGCTTTTGTCCTTGCTCATCGCCATCGGGTTCACCGGTGGGGCGTTCCTGTGGGTGGCCCATCAGGGGGAGGGGCTTGCAAGCCTGCTCATCGCCGGCCCGCTGATGGGGCTCGGCGTCGCGACGATGCACTACACCGGCATGGCGGCGCTCCAGATTTCAGGACGTCTCGCCTACAGCCCGCCGGTGGTGGCCCTCTCGGTGGCGATCGCCGTCACCGCCGCGACGGCTGCGCTGTGGCTCGCGTTCCGCCAGCACGGCGTCTGGCAGAAGCTTGCCGCCGCCAGCGTCATGGGCCTCGCGGTGGCCGGAATGCATTACACCGGCATGGCGGCGGCCACGATCTCGGCGTCGGAATCCGGCGGCGACGCGACTCATGTCGGGATGGTCACGCAGCGGCAGGAGAACCTGGCCCTCTATGTGGCGGGAGCGACCTTCCTCATCCTGTTCCTGGCGATGCTGGCCTCCTCCATCGACCAGCAGCGTGTTCAGCGCGAGTTGCTGGCGAGCGAGGCGCGGTTCCGAGCCGCCATCCAGGCCGTTCGCGGCGTACTCTGGACCAACGATGCCACAGGCCGGATGCTCGGTGACCAGCCGGGCTGGAGCGCGATCACCGGTCAGGCCCGCGACGAGTACCAGGGTTTCGGATGGGCGAACGCAGTCCATCCCGATGATCGCAAGGACTCGGTCGATCGCTGGAACGAGACGGTTCGGGCGCGGCGCACCTTCGTTCACGAGCATCGGGTGCGCTGCGGCGATGGCACATGGCGGCATTTCGCGATCCGCGCCGTCCCGGTGCTCGACGACCGGGGCGCGATTCGGGAATGGGTCGGCGTTCACACGGACATTACCGAGCAGCGCCAAGCCGAAGCCGACCTGCGGGAATCGAACGAGGAGATCCAGCGTTACGCCTATATCGTCAGCCACGATCTGCGTGCGCCGCTCGTCAATGTGATGGGCTTCACCAGCGAGTTGGAGGCCACGCGGGCCGAGATGCGGGCCGCACTCGACGGCCACCCGCAGGCCGAGCGGATCGACGCGGATTTCAGCGAGGCGCTGGGCTTCATCAAGGCTGCGGTGAATCGGATGGAGGGGCTCATCGCCGCGATCCTGAAGCTGTCGCGGGAGGGCCGGCGCCAGTTCATGCCGGAACCGCTCGACATGACCGCCCTGCTTCGCGACGTTGCGGACGCGCAGCGGCATCAAGCCGAGGCAGCCGGCGCTGCCGTGACGATCGCGGCCGATCTGCCGTCGATCGTCGCCGACCGGCTCGCCGTCGAGCAGATCTTCGGCAACCTTCTCGACAACGCGATCAAGTACCTCGATCCCTCCCGCCCGGGACGCGTCACCGTCACGGCAAAGGCCGTCGGTTCAAGAGGGGTCTGCTTCTCCGTGACCGACAACGGTCGGGGCATCGCGGAGCGCGACCACGCTCGTGTCTTCGAGTTGTTCCGGCGGTCGGGTGCCCAGGATCGTCCCGGGGAGGGGATCGGCCTCGCTCACGTCAAAGCGCTGATCCGCTCGTTCGGCGGACGGATCGACATCACCTCGAAACTCGGGGAGGGCACCACGTTCAACGTGACCTTGCCGCACGGTGCGTCTACAGCGGTTCTCGACGACCGTAAGCCGGCACCCCTCGCCGCCGAATGAGCGTGGAGCGAGCCGTGCATCCCGTCAGCATCGTGATGATCGAAGATGACGAAGGTCACGCGCGGCTGATCGAGCGAAATATCCGGCGGGCGGGCGTCAACAACGAGATCGTGCCGTTCCAGAACGGCACGTCGGCCCTCGAATACCTTTTCGGGCCGGATGGGTCCGGGCTGGCGAGCGCCCGGCGCCACCTCCTGATCCTGCTCGACCTCAACCTGCCGGACATGACCGGGCTCGACATCCTGGAGAAGGTCAAGGCGAACCCGCATACGCGACGCTCGCCCGTGGTGGTGCTCACCACCACCGACGACAGCCAGGAGATCCAGCGCTGCTACGATCTGGGAGCGAACGTCTACATCACCAAGCCGGTGAATTATGACGGGTTCGCGAACGCGATCCGGCAACTGGGCCTGTTCTTCTCGGTCATGGAGGTCCCCGAGAACCCATGAGCGCGGATCCCGCCGGAGCTGATCGCACCGCCGCGGCGGCGCGCATCCTCTACATCGACGACGATCCTGGCCTCGGCCGCTTGGTCAAGCGCTCGCTGGAGGCGCGCGGCTACGCGGTGGAACTCTGCGCGAGCGGTGCCGAGGGCCTCGCGCGCCTGGCCCAGGGCGGGGTCGACGCCGTGGCGCTCGACCATCACATGCCGGGCCAGACGGGGCTCGACCTCCTGCCTGAAATCCGCGCCCTGCCGCAGGCCCCGCCGGTCATCTACGTGACCGGATCCGAGGACAGCCGCGTCGCCGTGGCCGCCCTGAAGGCGGGTGCCGTCGACTACGTCTGGAAGGACATCCAGGGCCAGTTCCGCGAGCTTCTGGGCGAAGCTGTCGCGACGGCGTTGCGGCAGGAGGCTCTGCGCCGGGACAAGGAGCGCGCGGAAGCCGAGATGCGCGAAGCCCGGGACCGGGCCGAGTTGCTGCTGCGCGAGGTCAACCATCGGGTGGCCAACTCCCTGGCGCTGGTGGCGGCACTCGCGCACATGCAGCGCAATGCCGTGAGCGACCCGGCCGCCAAGGCCGCGCTCGACGAGATGCAGGCGCGGATCTCGGCCATCGCGGGGATCCACCGCCGCCTCTACACGTCGGAGGACGTCGAGTCGGTCGAGCTGGACGCCTATCTGACAAGTCTCGTCGAGGAGCTGCAGGCGGCGATGCGGGCGAGCGGGCGCGATCACGCGATCCGGCTGCGGGCGGCGCCGGTGCGGCTCTCGACCGATAAGGCGGTCTCGGTCGGCGTCGTCGTGACCGAACTCGTCACCAACGCCTACAAGTACGCTTACCCTCCGGGCAGCTCGGGGGAGATCCGGGTCGCGGTCGATTGGGACGCCTCCGATACCGTTTCGCTCGCCGTGGAAGATGACGGCATCGGATGGACGGGGGAGGGCGAGATTCGTGGTACCGGGCTCGGCTCGCGCATCGTACGCGCCATGGCGACGAATCTGCGCTCGGCGCTGTCCTATGTTCCAGGATCGCCTGGCACCCGCGCCGTACTGGTCTTTCAGGTCTGAACCGCAGCCTCAGCGCTCCGGCCGCTTGGCCATGCGCTCCAGCGCATCGAGCATCGGCTGCAGCGCCGCGTCCCCGAGCGCATGGAAGCCCAAGGCCCGCCCCATGAACAGGCCCAGGATCGCGAAGAACAGGACCGCGCCTTCGCCTGGACAGGCGCCCTCGATGCGCTCCAGCCGACCCAGCTGATCCGCCACGAAAGCCCGGTAATCGGCAAGCGCCTCAGATGACTCGATCGAGGCAAGCAGCAGCGCGCGAGACGATTCGTCGTCGTCGCAATAATGCCCGCGCACATGCGCGACCATGGCCTGCGAGAGTTGCGACGGGCCAGGCGGGATCTCGGCCTCGCAGGCGGCGATCTCCTCGCGCAGATCCGACAGCTTCCGGGCCACGAGGGCCGAGATCAACGCGTCCTTTGAGGCGTAATGATGCAGCACGCCACCCTTGCTCAGGCCGGCTTCGGCCGCGACAGCGTCGATGGTCAGCCCGCGGGCCCCGCTTTTGCGGAGGACCGCATGGGCGGCTTCGAGGATGATCTCGGGCCGTTCCGCCAGCCGCTTGCGCTTCGCTTCCATAAATCACCTGCTTTAAAAACCGACTGGACGGTATGTAACTGATCGAGTAGGACCATGCCACGCACTCTGCACGAGCCCGGCCGAGAAGGTCGACCGCATGATCCGTTTCTCCCTTCTTTGTCCAACCGCCGTTCTGCTGGCTTTGATCGCGCCGGTCGGCATCGCCCTCGCCGATGCCGAGCCGGTCGCGGCTGTCGATCCGTCGCTCGCGCGCGTGCGGATCGTCGAGGCACGGCGCACGCCGATGGCGCTCGACGTGGTGCTGACAGGCGACATCCAGGCGCAGGCGCAGGTCAACGTCTCGTTCCGGACGAACGGGAAGGTCGCCGAGCGACGGGTTGAGATCGGTGACCACGTCGCGGCCGACCAGGTCCTTGCCGTTCTCGAGCCGCTAACCCAGCGGGCCAATCTCGACAACGCCAAAGCGGCGCTCACCTCGGCGGAAGCGCTGCTGACGCAGGCCCGGATGTCGTTCGAGCGGCAGAAGCAGCTGCTGGCCGGCGGGTTTACGACGCGGACCTCCTACGACAATGCCGAGCAGGAGCTGAGGACCACGCAGGCCGCGGTGGATTCCGCCAGGGCCGCCCTCGGCACCGCGCAGGAGCAGTTCTCCTACACGGAATTGTGCGCCGGTGTCGCCGGGATCGTGACCAGCCGCAGCTTCGAGGTTGGGCAGGTGGTGCAGTCCGGTCAAACCGTGCTGGTACTTGCGCAGGACGGGCCGCGGGATGCGGTCTTCAATGTGTACGAATCGCTCACTGCGCAGCCGCCGGCCAGCGAGACCGTGGCCGTCGCGCTGCAATCCGATCCCGCCGTCACGGCGACCGGGACCGTGCGCGAGATTTCGCCCACGGTCGACGCGTCGAGCGGGACGGTCCGCGTCAAGATCGGTCTGCAATCGACGCCGAGCGCGATGGGCCTCGGGGCAGTCGTCGTCGGGCGGGGACGGTTCGCGCCGCACGAGGCCGTGGTCCTGCCCTGGTCGGCGCTCTACCGCTACGACGGACGACCCTCCGTTTGGATCTACGATCCGGCCCATCGGACCGTGTCGGTGCGCGCCGTCGAGATCGATCGCTTCGGGCCGGACACCATCGCGCTGAAGCGCGGCGTCGAGCCGGGGGAGCGCGTGGTGGTCGCCGGCATCCAGTTCCTACGGCCCGGCCAGACGGTCGCGGCCGCCGAGGTCGGAACCCGTCCATGAGACCGCATGCGCGCTTCGCGATCGCTCTCCTCGCTGCGGCGCTCGGCGGCTGCAACGGACACGAGGACAAGACGCGGGACACTGCCGCCGAGGCGGCACTCGTACGCCCCGTGCTGACGCAAGTGGCCGAGCCGAGCGACACGATCACCTTCGGCCCGTTCGCGGGAACGATCGAACCCCGCTACCAGGCGCAGCTCGGCTTCCAGATCCCCGGCCGGATGGTGGCGCGCGACGTGACGGTCGGTGACGTGGTCAAGAAGGGTCAGCGTCTGGCCGCCCTCGACGTCATCGTCACGCGCTTCGACCTGACACGCGCCGAGGCCGATCTCGCAGACGCGCGCGCGCAGGCCGAGAACGCCGAATCGGCAGAGGCGCGGACGCGCCGCCTGATGACCGGCAACAGCGTCGCGCAGGCCACCCTCGACCAAGCCGTGGCGAAACGCGAGACAGCCCGGGCGCGCGTCGACCAAGCGCAAGCCAGCCTCCAGAAGGCCCGCGACCAGATGGGCTACACCGAGCTGAAGGCTGAATTCGACGGCGTGGTCACACAGCGCTTGGCCGAGGTCGGTCAGGTTCTGAGCGCGGGACAGGGCGTGGTCACGGTGGCACGGCCGGACGTCCGCGAGGCCGTGGTCGACATTCCGGAAGCCTATGTCGGCGCGTTGCCGGCGGATTGCATTTTCACCGTGGCGCTTCAGAGCGCGCCAGACCTGACGGCCCGCGGGCGGGTGCGTGAGATTGCACCGCTCGCGGAGGCCGGAACGCGCTCGCGGCGCATCCGCATCTCGCTCGAAGACCCCAATCCCGCGTTCCGGCTGGGCGCAACCATCAATGTAGCGCTCACCAGCAAGGTTCAGCGGCGTTTCCTGCTGCCCGCATCAGCCCTGCTCGATCAGGACGGCCGTCGCTCCGTCTGGGTGGTCTCCGCCGACGCAAAGTCTGTGGCGCGCCGAGACGTGACGGTGGCCTCGCCTCCTGGTCGGGAGGAGACAGGCCGTATCGTCATCACCGCCGGATTGCAGCCCGGCGACCGGGTCGTCGTCGCCGGCGTCCACGCGCTGAAGGAAGGCCAGGCCGTGCGCCTGACCGACGGCGCCGTCTAAGCCGGCCGCACGGGGATATTGCGTGAAGGACTTCAACCTTTCCGACTGGGCGCTCGGGCACCGCTCGTTCGTCTGGTTCCTGATGCTCGTCTCGCTGGTCGCCGGCGTGATGGCCTATTCGCGCCTCGGCCGCGAGGAGGACCCGCCATTCACGATCAAGACCATGGTCGTGCAGACGACGTGGCCGGGTGCGACCATCAAGGATACGATCGATCAGGTCACCGACCGGGTCGAGAAAGAGCTGCAGCAACTCAACGGGCTCGACTACGTCCGCAGCTACACGACCCCAGGGTCCTCGACGGTCTTCGTGCAGTTCCGCGACACACTGAAGAAGGGCGAGATCCAGCCGGCCTTCTATCAGGTGCGCAAGCGCCTTGGCGACATCAAGGGACAGTTCCCGGACGGCGTGCAGGGCCCGTTCTTCAATGACGAATTCGGCGACGTCTACGGCAACATCTACGCCTTCACGGCCGACGGGCTGACCTACCGGCAGCTGCGCGACTACGTGGAGAGCGTGCGCACCGAAGTGTTGCGCGTGCCAGATATCGGCAAGACCCAGCTGATCGGCACGCAGGCCGAGACGATCTTCCTCGACTTCTCGACCCGCAAGCTCGCGGGCTACGGCATCGACTTCTCGGCCCTCATCAAGGCGCTGCAGGCGCAGAACGCCGTCTCCGCCTCAGGCGTGGTCCAGGCGGGGCCCGAGCGTGTCTCCCTGCGGGTCAGCGGTTCGTTCGCGTCGGAGGCCGCGCTTCAGGACTTCAATCTGCGGGTGAACGACCGCTTCTTCCGCCTCGCCGACATCGCCGAGATCAGCCGCGGCTACGAGGATCCGCCCTCCGCCCTGTTCCGGGTGGACGGCAAGCCCGCGATCGGCCTCGCCATCGCCATGCGGCCGGGCGCCAACCTCCTGCATTTCGGTGAGGCCCTGAAGGAGCGGATGCGGCTGATCGAGGCCAAGCTGCCGGTGGGCGTCGGCGTCCATCTCGTGTCGGACCAGCCAAAGCAGGTCGAGCACGCGGTCGGCGGCTTCACCGAGGCCCTGGTCGAGGCGGTGATCATCGTGCTGGCCGTCAGCTTCGTGAGCCTCGGCGTCCGCGCCGGGCTCGTGGTGTCCGTGTCGATCCCGCTGGTACTGGCGATCGTGTTCGTGGTCATGCAGATCATGGACGTGACGCTGCAGCGCATCTCGCTCGGCGCGCTGATCATCGCGCTGGGCCTCCTGGTCGACGACGCCATGATCACCGTGGAGATGATGGTCGCCCGCCTGGAGCGCGGCGACACGCTGCGGAAGGCCGCGACCTTCGCCTACACGTCCACGGCGTTCCCGATGCTGACCGGGACGCTCGTCACGGTAGCGGGCTTCCTTCCGATCGGATTCAACGGCTCGGGAGCGGGCGAGTACACCTACTCGCTGTTCGTGGTCCTCGCCGCGTCGCTGCTGGTGTCATGGGTGGTTGCGGTGCTGTTCGCGCCGCTCATCGGCGTGACGCTGCTTCCCAAGACCATGAAGCATCACAGCGAGAAGGACGGCCTGTTCACGCGCTTATTCACGGCGGCGCTCCGCGTCGCGATGCGCTGGCACTGGACGACGGTGGTCGTCTGCCTTGCCGTGATGGCCGTTGCCATCGTCGGCATGGGGCACGTGCAGCAGCAGTTCTTCCCGTCCTCAGACCGGTCCGAGCTGCTGGTCGACCTGACGCTGCCGCAGAACGCTACGATCGCCGAGACCAGGGCGCAGATGGATCGGTTCGAGGCGAAGCTGAAGGACGATCCGGAGGTGTCGGGCTGGTCGTCCTATGTCGGGCAGGGGGCCGTGCGCTTCTACCTGCCCCTCGACCAGCAGCTCGCGAACGCGTTCTACGGGCAGATCGTGATCGTCACGAAATCCTTGGAGCTGCGCGACAGCGTAATGGCGCGCCTGCAGGACGTCGCCCGGCGCGACTTCGTCGGCACCGACGTTCTGGTGCAGCCGCTGAGCCTCGGGCCGCCGGTGGGACGACCGATCCAGTACCGGCTCAGCGGCCCGAACATGGAGGCGGTGCGCCACCTCGCCCTCGACCTCGCGAATGTGGTCGCCACCGACAAACGCCTCGACGTGCCGACCTTCGACTGGAACGAGCCCGGCAAGGTGTTGCGGGTCGAGATCCTCCAAGACAAGGCGCGCCAGCTCGGCGTCACCAGCCAGGACGTCGCCGGCATCCTCAACGGGATCGAGGGCGGCCAGGCGATCACCCAGGTGCGCGACTCGATCTATCTGGTGAACGTCGTCGGGCGAGCCCGGGCGGCGGAGCGCTCCTCGCTGGACACCCTCCAGTCGCTGCAGGTCGGTCTCGCCAACGGTTCGGTTGTGCCGCTCCTCGCTTTCGCGCGGATCGGCTACGACCTCGAACAGCCGATCGTCTGGCGTCGCGACCGGCTTCCGACCGTGACGGTTCGCGCGACGATTCACGATGCCACACAGCCCGCCACCATCGTGGCCGGCCTGCAGCCCGGGATCGACGCTTTCGCGAAGGCGCTGCCGGAAGGTTACACGCTTCAGACCGGCGGTGCCGTCGAGGAATCCGCCAAGGGTCAGGGTCCGATCGCGGCCGTCGTCCCGGTCATGCTGCTCGCCATGGCCCTGCTGCTGATGATGCAGCTCCAGAGCTTCGGGCGGATGCTGCTCGTGTTTACGGTCGCGCCGCTCGGCCTGATCGGCGTGGTCCCGGCGCTCCTGCTGTTCGACAAGCCCATGGGCTTTGTCGCCATCCTGGGCATCCTGGCGCTGATCGGCATCATCATCCGCAACGCCGTGATCCTGGTGAGCCAGATCGAGGAGTTCCGGGACGAGGGGATGGTCCCGTGGGACGCCGTGTTCGAGGCGACCCACCACCGCATGCGGCCAATCCTGCTGACCGCCGCGGCGGCGAGCCTGGGCCTGATCCCGATTGCCCGCGAGGTGTTCTGGGGACCGATGGCTTTCGCGATGATCGGCGGCATCCTGGCAGCGACGTTCCTGACGCTGCTGTTCCTGCCTGCCCTGTATGTCGGCTGCTACCGCCTCCGGCCGGCAGCCGGCAGCCCGACGACGCACGCCGCCTGATCTGCGGCGACAGAGATCGCGGCGCCCGCGATGGGCGCCGCGAGAAACGGTCGGCCCGCCTTTTCGCCCCCTCAGGCGGGCCGACCGTGACGGTGACGTCGAAAGGTATCCATTTCCGTCATCACCCGCGCAGCAAAGTGACCCCGGGGCAGCGCGACATCGGCCGGTATCGCGCCGGCTTGACTGCTTCGCTCCGCTCGCAAAGACGGCGAAGCCTGACTTACCATCCGAACCCGTCTGACACCGCGCGCTTCCGGAGTGCCATGGGGTCTGAGAGCTGCCGACCGTCCGTCCGCACGGGGCGGGATCACTGGCGCCGTCCCATCACGAAAAGCTGGGACGTGACGACGTGCGCAACTCTTGCGGCAGTCGGCGCGTAGGGTGGTGCCGTAACGGGGAACGTCACCTGCATGAACGCCTTCATTGCCGTCGTCCTGGTCTGCGCCAACGGCATCGCCCAGGATTCCTGCACCGACGAGCAGGCTCTGGAAGTGCGCAAGGTCCGGGTCGCCAACGAACTCGGCTGCGCCACGGGATGGCAGGAGATCATCGCCCGCACCGAGCGGCGCGATGAGATCGGCAAGAGCGCCTATCTCAAGACCGAGTGCCGCCGGGTGAAGGCCTCGCAGTGACCGCCGGTCCGCCGCTACTTGTCATACTTGATGTAGGCAAAGCGGGCATCGGTGGGCGTGCCTTCGAGGCCCTGGCCTTCCTGGCCCGGCTGCCACCCGACCACTTCCTCGATCTTCCGCGCGAGGGCGAAATCCTTGTCGGTGATGCCCTTCGCGGCGTGGTTCATGAGCCGCACCTCGACCCAGGCGTAGGAGGCCGTGATGTCGGGATGGTGCCACGCCGCCTCGGCAAGGTGACCCACCGTGTTGATGACCATGAGCGTGCTCTTCCAGCCTGCCGTCTTGTAGGTGCGGCGGATCCACCCATCCTCCAGCCGCCACGCCGGCAACTCGGCTTTCAGCCGTGCCTCCACGGTCGCGTCGTCCAGAGCGCCTTCGCGTCGTTCGGTCATGGGTTCGTCCTCCCGTTTTTCACTACCCGCCGAAGGTGCCGCCGCGGCCGGTCACGCGCAAGCGCATCGTGCGCGGTGGACGCAGGCCCATGCGAGCCCTATGACCATTTTCCAATGGCGCCCGGACCAGACGGCACCTCAGTCTGCGGCCGCTGAAAACTGCGCAATACGATGGGAGAAGGCGTGATGCTGTCACGGCGCGCGATGCTCGCCGGAAGCCTGCTCGGCGGCCTCGGCCTGCGGGCGGCACGCGCCGACGCGCCGGTCATCCGGTTGGGAAGCCTGCCCTTCGGCACCTCGACCTGGGAGGCCGCCGTCATCAAGGCGCGCGGTCTCGATACCGCGAACGGCTTCCAGCTCGACGCGGTCAAGCTTGCCGGGAACGACGCCGCACGGATCAGCTTCATCGGCGGCCAGGCCGACACGATCATCGGCGACCTGCTCTGGGCAGCCCGCCTCGGCAACGACGGGCAGGCGGTCCGTTTCATTCCGTATTCGACGTCGGAAGGCGCCGTGATGGTGCCGGCCGACAGCGCGATCAAGTCCCTGAAGGATCTCGACGGCAAGCGTCTCGGCGTGGCCGGCGGCCCCCTCGACAAGAACTGGCTGCTTCTGAAGGCCCAGGCCAAGGACGCCGCCGGCATCGACCTCGAGCATGCCGCCGAGATCGCCTACGGCGCGCCGCCGCTCATCACGCTGAAGCTGGAGCAGGGCGCGCTCGACGCGGCGCTGACCTACTGGACCTATTGCGCGCGGCTGGAGGCCAAGAGCTTCCGCCGGCTCGTCGGGGTGGAGGACATCATGCACGCGCTGGGCGTGTCGGGCGATGTCGCGCTGATCGGCTACTTGTTCCAGGACACGACGGTGAAGGAGAAGCCTGACGCCGTCGCCGGCTTCGCCAGAGCGTCGCGGGCCGCCAAGGACATGCTGGCGCAGGATCCGAGCACCTGGCAGATCGTGCGCCCCCTGATGGCTGCCGAGGACGATGCCACCTTCGAGGCCTTGAAGCGCGATTTCCTGGCCGGGATCCCGCGCAGGCCCGTGGCCGAGGAGCGCGCCGATGCCGAGAAGCTCTATGCGGTGATGGCGCGGCTCGGCGGCTCCCGTCTGGTCGGCAAGGGCAACGGGCTCCCGCCTGACCTCTACTACGATTCCGGCCGGAATGGCTGAGGCACCCCTCCGCCCGGCTGCCGTGACGGTCATCCCGAACGCCGGGACCGCATGGGCGCGCTGACCCGCATCGCGTCCCTCATCGTGCTCGTCGCCGCGTGGCAGGCCGCCGCTCTGGAGGCCGGGTCGCGTCTGCTGCCGCCGCCCGTCGCGGTGCTGCGCTTCATCGTGCAGGAGGCCGAGCGCGGCGACCTCGTCCACAATGTCGGTGTGACGCTGCTCCGGGTCGCGATCTCGTTCGCGGTGGCGATGGCGCTCGGGATCCTGCTGGGCGTTGCCCTTGGGCGGTCGAAGGCCGCCGACCTGACCCTCGACACGCCCCTCCTCGTCCTCCTCAACACGCCGGCCCTGGTCATCACCGTGCTGGCCTATGTCTGGGTCGGGCTGACCGAGACGGCGGCGATCCTCGCGGTCGTCTTGAACAAGCTTCCGAACGTGGCTGTGATCGTGCGCGAGGGCGCCCGGAACCTCGATCCGGGCCTCGACGAGATGGCACGGGCCTACCACCTAGACCGCCGGACCTGGATCCGTGACGTGCTGATCCCGCAGCTGCAGCCCTACATGGTCACGGCCGCGCGCTCGGGCCTCTCGCTCGCCTGGAAGATCGTGCTGGTGGTCGAACTGCTCGGACGCCCGGACGGGGTCGGCTTCGCGATCAACTACTACTTCGTCCAGAGCACCGACGTGGCCGCGATCATCGGCTACAGCCTTGTCTTCATGGCCGTGATGATCGGCATCGATGTCCTTCTGTTGCAGCGGCTCGAAATCTATGTCCGCCGCTGGCGCTGAGCCCGTCCTTCAGGTCGCGATCGACTCGAAATGGTACCGGCCTCCTCGGGCCGAGCCGGTCGAGGCCGTCCGCAACCTCGCCTTCGACGTCGGCGCCGGCGAGATCGTCTGCCTGATCGGTCCCTCGGGCGCCGGAAAGACCACGACCCTGCGGATCCTGCTCGGCCTCGACCCGGATTTCGAGGGGCGCATCTCCGGGGCGGACCAAGCCGGGATCGTCTTCCAGGATCCTCGGCTGCTGCCGTGGCGGAGCATCGAGCACAATGTCCGCCTCGGGCTGCCCCGGGCACGCCGTGACCAGAACCTCGACGGGTTGTTCGCACAACTCGGGCTGACGGCGTGGCGCGGGAGCTATCCCAAGGCGCTCTCTCTGGGGATGCAGCGCCGGGTGGCGCTCGCCCGTGCCCTCGCCGCCGGACCGCGGATACTCGTGCTCGACGAACCGTTCGTCTCCCTGGACGATGCCGCAGCCGCCGAGCTGCGCGGGCTCGTGGTGGACACCGTGGACACGGCCGGCATGAGCGTCCTGATGGTGACCCATAACGTCGCGGAAGCCATCGGCGTCGCGGATCGGCTTCTGCTCGTGTCGCGGCGTCCGGCGAGCCTGATCGACGATGTGCCCCTCGATCGCCCGCGATGCGACCGCGACCGCGCCTGGGCCGCGGCGACGCGGGCCAAACTCGCGGCGCAACACCCGGACATCATCGCCCTCTAGGCCGGACGGCTCGTTCGTCCCCTGCGCCGGTTGTTGCGGGTCGGCCCTCGGCGCGCGCTCAGTTCGCCTTCGCCTCGACGTCCAGCCGGTCGAGCACCGCAGCCGGCGAGCGCGCCGCGCCGAGATCGATGAAGCCGATCCCGGCAGGCTCCTTGGCCTTGGCGTGCACAACCAGCTTGCCGGGCTTCATCACGAACTGGCCCATTGCGGCGCCGATCCCTTTCGCGGCGGCGCTGTTGCCGAGGATGATCGGCACACCCAGAAGGCTGGCGGTGACATATTCCTTGCGCAGCTCATCCGGTTTCAGGCTCAAGTCCTTCGATTGCGCCGTGAGAAAGCGCTCGAACAGCCCGGCATTCTCGACCGTAAGTTCGACGGTCTTGGCGCTCCCGGAGAACATCAGCATCGTCGCCGCCGGGAGTGTTCCGGAGAACAGCTCCGGCCCGATACCGCCCAGCGTCCCCGACACCCGGACCGTCCCGATGTCGCGCCCGGTGACCGTGATCTCGCGCAGGGACAGATCGCGTGCCTTGTCGTCCAGGCTGGCATCGGCCACGACGTCCAGGTCGAGATCCCGGTAGCCGTAGACCGGCAGCATGCCGAGGATGGGCGCGCCCGCGAGCAGATCCGCGGGCAGGCTCAGCCCCGTCAGATTGAGGCGGCTGGTGCTTGGCACACCGTCGCTGGGCGGTCCGAAAGCCAGTATCGCATTGCGCAGGCCAATCTGGCGCGCCGGGCGGGGCGAGACCGTCACGGTGAGCGAATCAGCCGCCTTCAGGCCCGCACCCTTGGGATCCGCCGACTTGCCGGCGCCCGGCCGGCTCGCGTCCGGACCGGCGCCACGTGCCGGGCCCGGTGCGTCGCGCGGGAGCACCGGCTCCGGCGCGACCTCGGACGGAAGATCGATCGACAGGTCGTTCAGGGTCAGGTTGCCCAGTGTCGGCGCCAGACGGCGCATCTCGACATCCGACAGGCCGGCTTCTGCCGCAGGTTCGGCCGCGATGCCGTGCAGCGCCGCCACCGTGGGTGCAAGCGAGGTTCCGGCGAGGGCGAGGCGGCCGATATGCGCACGCAGGCTCCCGCGCGAAAATGAGAGATCCTGCAGGGTCGTACCGGCATCCGATCCGGTGGATGCGTAGGCGACGCGGCCGATCTCGAACAGGACCGGCCCCTTCGGATCAGTGTCGCTGACGCTCAGGCCCTGCATTTCGAGGCTTCCGACGGCGGTCGCCTCGATCAGGTCGGCTGCCGCACCGGCGAAGGCCCGTCGATCATTCGCCTCCTGAAAGCCCGCGGCCACGATCTCGAAGGCCCCGTTCCACCCGTCGGGCACCTGACGGCCGCCGAGGTCGCGCCCGCTCAGACGCGCGATCTTCACGGTGGTCCCGCGTGCGTCCGAGTAGGTCACGTCGGAAACCTGAACGGAGCCGTAGACGCGCTGGACCGGTCCCTTCCCGTCGCCGGGGAGGGTATAGAGACGGTTCAGTGCCGCGAGATCGAGATCCGTCGCCCGCACTTGACCGTAGGTGCCGGAACTGCGGTTCGGACCCGCGACGACGCTGATCGTTGCACCCGCGGCGGTCAGCTCACCGACGCGGCCCGCCCGAACATCGCGCGCGATGACGTCGCGGTACGTGACGATCTGGCGGTTGTCGCCCGGCCCGATATTTTCCGACGTGAGAACCGGGACCGTGAGGCTCGCTGCGTCGAGCTGGGCAAGCCGCGTTTCCCAGGGAACGGGCGAGTCCGGCCGGAGGATCCCGGCGAGGTCGTCCTTGGAGAGGCGCGTGCCGCTCGCCGTCAGCTTCGGCGCCTTGAGCAGCGTTCCGCCGAGCGGCAACACCACGTCGGTGACGGTGATGTCCTGAACGGCGGCGGCGCCCTCCTGCGCGGCGACCGGTGCAAGGGGCGCGCCGAGGCCGAGCAGGGCCATCGCGCCAGCCGCCGCCAAGGCCGACCGGAGGCGGAAGCAGGCCTTCGGATGGATCATGACCGTCTCAGGACCGGGGCTTTTGGAGGATCCCGTAGGGGTGCCGCGTTTTGCCGGACCTGGCAATCGCGCGGGCCGGGTCGGGCTTCCGTGCCGGGGCGGGTGTCGTAAGAGCGCAACGGCTCGCGGTAGGCCGCCTAGAGGGAGAAGGACGTACCGCAGCCGCAGGAGGCGGTCGCCAGCGGGTTCTCGATCTTGAAGGACTGGCCGATCAGATCGTTCACGAAATCGATGGTCGAGCCGCTCATATATTCCAGCGAGACCGGATCGACGATGACGGTGGCGCCGTCGCGCTCGATCGCGATGTCCTGAGCCGCCCGATCCCGGGCGATGTCGAAGGCATAGGAGAAGCCCGAGCAGCCGCCGCCGTTGACGCTGATCCGCAATGACGAGCCGGATGGCTCGGATCCCATGATCTCGTTGATGCGCTTGGCCGCGCGGGCGGTCAGAGTGATATCAGTCATCGATCTCGGGCCACGCATTCGTTCGGTGGACGGCGACGTGCGCGTGTTGCCGCGGACGCCTTCGCCCACAAGATATGAGGCGCGGGCCCGCGCTGCAACGCGCCCGACGGGGAGGGGTCATGACTAGGCTGCGGGCACAGGCGAGCGGACATCGTGCGACCGAACGGTGAGCGCTGGCGCGCGCCCTACGCCACGGATCCGGCCCGGACCCGCGGCCGACACATCCCCGAAGCGGAATCGCCCACGCGCAGCGATTTCCAGCGCGACCGGGACCGGATCATCCACTCGACGGCCTTCCGGCGCCTCAAGCACAAGACGCAGGTCTTCGTGCATCACGAGGGGGATCATTACCGCACCCGGCTTACGCATACCCTCGAGGTGAGCCAGATCGGCCGTGCCCTTGCCCGGGCCCTGGGCCTCGACGAAGACCTCGCGGAGGCTTTGGCGCTGAGCCATGATCTCGGCCACACCTGCTTCGGCCATACCGGCGAGGACGCCCTGGACGCCTGCATGGCCGCCCATGGTGGGTTCGACCACAACGCGCAGGCTCTGCGGATCGTCACGCGCCTGGAGCGGCGCTACGCCGGTTTCGACGGGCTCAACCTCGCCTGGGAGTCGCTGGAAGGTCTCGTCAAGCACAACGGGCCGCTGCTTACCGCCGACGGACGGCCAACCCCGCGCTACGTCGAGCGCGGTATCCCGGCCGCCATCCTCGAATATGACGCGCTGAATCCCCTGCACCTGTGGAGCCAAGCCGGCCCGGAGGCGCAGGCCGCGTCGCTCGCCGACGATATCGCCTACGCGGCCCACGACCTCGATGACGGATTACGGGCCGGCCTGTTCGAGATCCCGGATCTGCGCGCCGTGCCGTTCCTGGCTGGCCTCCTCGACGAGATCGACCGGCTTCATCCCGGTCTGGAACCGTCGCGAAAGATCCACGAATTGGCACGGCGCGTGATCACGCGCTTCGTCGAGGACGTGATCCGCGAAGGCGGGCGCCGAATCGCGGCGCTCGATCCACGCGGCGTCGAGGATATTCGTGGCGCGCGCGAGCCGGTCATCGCGTTCTCGCCGGAAATCGCGGCAGCCGACGCCGAAATCATGCACTTTCTTTGGGGGCGGATGTACCGGCATCCGGGCGTCGTTGCGGTGCGCAGGAAGGCTGACGCCATCGTCCGCGATCTGTTCGCCGCCTTCACGGCGGATCCGTCGCGCATGTCCGAGGAGTGGAGCACCAGCCTCGACGGCGCCAGCGAGGCGCGCGTGGCGCGCAGGGTCGCGGACTACATCGCCGGCATGACCGACACCTACGCGGTACTGGCCCACCGGAAGCTCTACGATTCGACGCCTGATCTGCACTGGGCATTGCCGAGTCGGGGCTTGCCCCTCGCCGAGCCGTGAGGCCGGGCGAGGGACATCGGGCTCAGCAGCCGCAGCCGTATCCGTAGCCGCCGTAATAGCCGGCCGGATAGCTGTAGCTGTAGCCGCCATAGGCGGCGGGATAGCCGTAGCCATAACCGTAGCCACCGTATCCGCCATAGCCGTAGGCCCCGTAGAGGCTGCCTGCAGCGAGGCCGAGACCCAGCCCGATGCCGGCGCCGGCAAGTCCGTAGCCGAGGCCGCGCCCGTACCCGTAGCCGCCATAGCCGCGCCCGTAGAATCCGCGCCCCGCGAACCCGCGATAGCCGTAGCCGCCGCCGTGGAACCCGCCACCGTAGACGCCACCGTAGCGGAAGCCGCGGGCTTCCGCGCAGGGAGCAGCCAGGATCACGGCGCCGAGCGCCGCTCCTGCGATCATCAAGGTCTTCATCAGTCTCTCCGTCATCGAGGATCTTACGATCGTCGGTCAGGACACCGTCTGATTTTCCTCAAGACAAGCCACGTCTATAGGGATCAGTACTCATCGCACGGGATAACGTGCCGCCGCACGCCGCTCGGTTAACCGGGCCTTCGGTTCGCGCATCGGACGCGGCTCCTTCGATGCCGTGACACCCCTCCGCCCCCTTGCTAGAGCACCCGGGCGGGCGCAGGCCGGGTGGGCCAGCCGACGAGATCCCCGCGCGAGCGAGACCGAGACCGATGAACATCTTCGCCCTGTTCGAGGCGCGCGTGCGCGAGGCCGTGGAAGCGCTGACGCGCGCCGGCCAACTGCCGGAAGGCCTCGACCTCGGCCGCGTGGTCGTCGAGCCGCCCCGCGATCCGTCCCATGGTGATCTCGCGACCAACGCGGCCCTGGTGCTTTCCAAGGAGGCCCGGACGAACCCAAAGGCGCTCGGCGAAGCGCTGGCGGCGGAGCTGCGGGCGGATCCGCGGATCGCCGAGGTCAGCGTCGCAGGTCCAGGCTTCATCAACCTGCGTCTTGTGCCGGAGATCTTCCAGTCGGTCCTGCGCAGCGCACTGACGGAGCCCGAAAAGTTCGGCCGCGCGCATCTGCCCGGCGGGCCGATCAATGTCGAGTACGTGTCGGCCAACCCCACCGGGCCGATGCATGTCGGCCACGGCCGTGGGGCGGTCTTCGGCGACGCGCTTTGCAACCTTCTGGTCGCCGCCGGCCGGCAGGTGACGCGGGAATACTACATCAACGATGCCGGCGCCCAGGTCGATGTGCTCGCCCGCTCTGCCTTCCAGCGCTACCGCGAGGCGCTCGGCGAGCCCTTCGCCATCGCCGAGGGACTCTATCCCGGCGATTACCTCAAGCCGGTGGGCACCAAGCTCGCGCAGGCTCACGGCCGCGCCCTGCTTGACCTGCCGGAGGCGGACTGGCTGCCTGCGGTGCGCGAGACGGCGCTCGGCATGATGATGGACATGATCCGGGCCGATCTCGCGGCGATCGGGATCCGACACGACGTGTTCTTCTCCGAGCGGACTCTGCAGCAGAGCGGCGCCGTGAAGGCGCTGCTGCAGGAGCTTCGCGAGAAAGGTCTGGTCTACGAGGGCCGTCTTCCGCCGCCGAAGGGCCAGCTGCCCGAGGATTGGGAGGATCGCGAGCAGACGCTGTTCCGCACCCGGGAATTCGGTGACGACAGCGACCGGCCTCTCCTCAAATCGGACGGCTCCTACACTTACTTCGCTTCCGACATCGCTTATCACCGGGCGAAGTATCTCGCAGGGGCCACGGAGCTGATCGACGTCCTCGGCGCCGACCACGGCGGCTACGTGAAGCGCATGCAGGCGGCGGTGAAGGCGGTCAGCGACGGTCGGGCGACGCTCGACGTCAAGCTGTGCCAGCTCGTGCGGCTGTTGCGCGCAGGCGAGCCCGTGAAGATGTCGAAGCGCGCGGGCGAGTTCGTGACCCTGCGCGACGTCATCGACGAGGTCGGCCGCGACGCGATCCGCTTCATGATGCTCTACCGCAAGAACGACGCGACTCTGGATTTCGATCTCGCCAAGGTGGTCGAGCAATCCAAGGACAACCCGGTCTTCTACGTTCAATACGCCCATGCCCGCGCCCGATCGGTCCAACGGCAGGCCCGTGAGGCGTTCCCCGATGCGAATCTGTCCGCCGCCGCCCTGGTGCAGGATGCGGATCTCGGCATCCTGATTGATGCCGGCGAGATCGAGATGATGCGCCTGATCGCCCAGTACCCGCGGATCCTCGAATCCGCCGCCGTGGCGCACGAGCCCCACAGAATCGCGTTTCACCTCTATGAACTTGCCTCCTCGCTTCATAGTTTCTGGAACAAGGGCAAAGACTTGCCGCAATTACGGTTTGTTAATGCAACCGACCGAAAGTCGACCTGGGCACGGCTGGCGCTCGTCGAAGCTCTCAGGAGCACGCTAGCCAGCGGCCTTGCGGTTCTCGGTGTGACCGCGCCGGACGAGATGCGATAGGCCCGGGAGCATCGGGCCGGTTACCGGCGCTGATGTGAGGATGCTGCCATGACGAACGCTTCGCGCGCTCAGGTCGATCTCGACGCCCTCGCGCGCGATCTGCGTCAGGACGGTACCCGTGCGCCGCAAACCGCGGGCAAGGCGGACCCGCTGGCCGAACTCGCCCGCATCGTCGGCCAGGACGACCCGTTTCGGGCACTCCTTGCCGCCCGCGACGAGATGCGGACGGAGCCCAACGCCCAGATGCAACCCGGCTGGAACGGCCGGGTCGAGCCCAGCTTCGCGCACGAGACCCCCAAGGCGACGCCGGCCGACGCGTTCGATCAGTATCTCGCCTCGGTCGACCAGGACACGCACCAGGATGCCGGGCCCTACACGCAGGGCGGCCTCGAGCCGCAGGACGGTACCGACGGCGCCTTTGAGGATGGCCGGGCGCTGCGCCGCGTGAACCCGCGCCGTCGCCTGATCTCGGTGGGCGCGGGCATTGCCGTGGTCGCGGTCGCGGTCACCGGTGCGCTCACCTACAAGGGCCTGAGCAATTCGGGGCACGGCGGCGTACCCGTCGTTCAGGCCGACAGGACCCCGCTCAAGGTGGCGCCGAAGGTCGCCGACGGCGTCGAGATTCCGGACCAGAATCGCCAGATCTACGATCCCAAGGGTAAGAAGGACGGTCAGATCAAGATCGTGAACCGCGAGGAGCAGCCGCTGGACGTCGGCGAGGCCGCTCGCGCGGCACAGGGTCCCTCGCTCGCCGGCAGCGCCCAGGGCGGCACGACGCCGGGCAACGGCCCCTTCGAAGCGTTCGGCGAGCCTCGCCGGGTCCGGACCGTCGCGGTCAAGCCGGAGGCCCCGCCCGCCCAGCCGGCCCGTGACGCGGCTCCGGCCGACGCGGGTCCAGCCCCGATCCCCACCATGGTGTTGCCCGGCGACGAACCTGCGCCGACCAAGGCGAAGCCGGTCCGGCAAGCCGCGGCCAGCCTGCCGCCGGCCATTCCCGCGCCAATCGAGGCCGCGCCCGTCGACACACAGACGCCGAAGCCCGTCGCCGTGAAGCCGCCGCCGAAGGCTGCCCAGCGGGTCGCGGCCGTGGCTCCGGCCGGTGCGGCCGCACCGGACACGACCGCCAGCACGTCCAAGTCCGACGACGTCGCCGTCAGCAACGGCCCCGTCAGCGGCTTCTCGGTGCAGCTCGGCGTGCGCAATTCCGCCGCCGATGCGAAGGCGGCGTTCCGACAGATGCAGGCCAAGTACACCCAGCTCGCCGGCAAGCCCGAACTCATCCGCCAGGCGGAGGTCAACGGCAAGACCATCTACCGCGTCCGTGTCGGGCCGCTGGACAAGACCGAGGCTGCGAGCCTCTGCAGCGCCCTTCAGGGCCAGGGCGGCCAGTGTTTCGTGGCCAAGAACTGATCGGCGGCCAATCATCAGCTTGCGAGTCGCCCGCCAGATCAGCCTCAGGCGATCCGGTGGGACCGACCGGGCGGCGCGCAACGGACGGGTGACAGAGCGCCGATCTCCGTTTGCAAAACCGGGCTGCCACGCTGCCGATCCGACGTTCTGAGCCGCGGTTTGGTCTTGCCGACTCCCCGATCCCGCCCGACTCTGCCGGCACGGATCCGGACCGCCTAAAGTGCGTGACACGTCTGTCGCGCAGCCACCAAGAAGTCCCCGAGACGTCCCGATGACCTCCCGTGCCCTGATCCTCGGCTGCGCCGGCAAGTCGCTCTCCGCCGAGGAGGTCGCCTTCTTCCGCGACCTGCGGCCCTGGGGATTCATCCTGTTCAAGCGCAACATCGGAACGCCTGCGGAAGTCCGCGCCCTCACGGACTCGCTCCGCGGCTGTCTCGGCTCGGACGCGGCGCCGATCCTGATCGACCAAGAGGGCGGCCGGGTCCAGCGGATGGGGCCGCCGCACTGGCCTGCCTATCCGGCGGGGGGCCGGTACGGTCGGCTCGACGGAAGCGCCGCGACCATCGCCCGGCTCGGCGCCCGGCTCATGGCGCACGATCTTGCCGAGGTCGGCATCAACGTCGATTGCGCGCCGGTGCTCGACGTTCCCGCACCTGGCTCGCACGACATCGTCGGCGACCGTGCCTACGGCACGGACCCCGACGCCGTCGCCGAGATCGGGCGTGCGGTCGCCGAGGGCCTGATGGCCGGCGGCGTGCTTCCGGTAGTGAAACATATGCCTGGCCATGGCCGCGCGGCCTGCGACAGCCATCACGACCTGCCGATCGTCGAGGCGAGCCTGGACTCCCTCGCGGCGCAGGATTTCCGTCCCTTCCGGGCGCTGGCCGACATGCCGATGGCCATGAGCGCACACGTTGTCTTTACCGCCATCGATCCCGAGCGCCCCGCGACGCAGTCGCGGGAGGTCATCAGCACGGTGATCCGGGGCGCGATCGGGTTCGACGGTCTGCTGATGACCGACGATCTGTCGATGCACGCCCTCACGGGCACGTTCCGCGACCGCACGCGGCTCGCCTTTGAGGCGGGGATCGATGTCGGTCTGCATTGCAACGGTGTCATGGACGAGATGCGCGCCGTTGCCGAGGCGGCGCCGCTGCTGGCCGGCCGGGCGGCCGAGCGGGCCGCGGCAGCCCTGGCCCGTCTCGATCGCGTAGGCGACGGCCTCGACGTCCCGCAGGCGCGGGCGCAGTTCGCCGCCGCGCTGGCCGCCGCCTGATCCACAGCCGTCCCTGCGGCATTCCACCGGCCGTGGCACCGCCTCTGCTTGTGTTCGGGCGGCGCGATCCCTAGGTTCGCCCGGAAATCCTCAACCGGACGTGGCGTCACGCTCTCGCAGCTGGGGGCGCACGCAGGAGGTTGCCATGGGCAGCATGAGTATCTGGCACTGGGTCATCGTCGCGGTCATCGTGATGCTGCTCTTCGGTCGCGGTAAGGTCTCCGACCTGATGGGCGACGTCGCCAAGGGCATCAAGGCGTTCAAGAAGGGTATGGCCGAGGACGAAACGCCTCCGGCCAGCCCGACCGTGACCACGCCGAGTGAGCCGGTCCGGACGATCCCACACACCGCCGAGACCAGCCCCGGGACCGCAATCCCGGCGAGCCACCTGCCCGGCGGCGAACGCAAGCCGGTCTGACGGCGAGATGGTCTCGGGGACTGTCAGGGCGCGCGCGCTCGTGTAGAGCCTGACGGGATCCGGACGCAGGTGCGGATCTCAGGGCAGCAGGACCGTCGACGACATGCTGGACATGAGTTGGGGCGAGGTGATGCTGATCGGCGGCGTCGCCCTCATCGTCATCGGACCGAAGGATTTGCCGAAGGCGCTCCGCACCGTCGGGCAGATCACGTCGAAGCTGCGCCGCATGGCGGGCGAGTTCCAGATGCAGTTCAACGAGGCGATCCGCGAAGCCGAACTGGACGACGTCCGGCGCGAGGTCGACGGCATCCGCAACACCGTCCGGACGGCGAGCTCGACCTTCAACCCCGTTCAGACCATCCGGGACGAGCTGAAGGGCGCGGTCGAGGGCCGTGCCAAGGTCGCAACCGAGAAGCTCGGCCCCGAGATGCCCGCGGCGGAGACCCGTTCGCTTGCCGACGCCACCGCCCAGCTGAAGGCTGAGCAGGACGCTGCGACGCTGACCGCGGTCGCCGAGCCGTCGATCAACCCGCACGCCGCCGAGTCGTCGCAGGATCCTGCGCCGCACGCGCCAGCCGATGTTCCGCTGCCGATCCCGGGCTCGGTGGACGATCCGTTCGGGTCGCCCGAGCCACCGGTCCCACATCACGATTCCACAGACTCGAAGAACGGCACGGCTGCCCGATGATCAGCGAGGCGGACGAGGCCGATATCGAGGCGTCGCGGGCGCCACTGCTCGAGCATCTGATCGAATTGCGGTCACGGCTCATCAAGTCGTTGATTGCGTTCGTCTTGATGTTTTTCGCCTGCTTCTTCTTTTCACGCGATATCTACAACATTCTCGTCTATCCTTACGTCTCGATCGTCGGTGCCCAGAATGCCGAGCTGATCGCGACGCACTTCCTCGAGCAGGTCTTCACCAACATCAAGCTCAGCGTGTTCGGCGCAGCCTTCCTGGCATTTCCGGTGATCGCGACACAGATCTACGCGTTCGTGGCGCCGGGGCTCTACCGGAACGAGCGCAAGGCGTTCCTGCCCTACCTCGTGGCCACGCCCATCTTCTTCATCCTCGGCGCGCTGGTCGTGTTCTTCCTGGCGATGCCGCTGCTGATCAAGTTCTCGGTGTCGCTGCAGCAGGTGGGCGTGGCCGGGGAGCCGACGATCAAGCTGCTGCCCAAGGTCGACGAGTACCTGTCGCTGATCATGACGCTGATCTTCGCCTTCGGCATCGCGTTCCAGCTGCCGGTCATCCTGACGCTGCTCGGCCAGATCGGGATCATCGACGCCGCCTTCCTGCGCGAGAAACGGCGCTACGCGATCGTGCTGGTCTTCGTGGCCGCCGCCGTGCTGACGCCGCCGGACGTGATCTCCCAGCTCTCGCTGGCGATCCCGATGCTGCTTCTCTACGAGGCGTCCGTGTTCTCGGTGGCTCGCGTCGAGAAGCTGCGCGCCGCGCGGCGGTCCCAGGAAGGTCTTGACCCCTAGGCCATAGCGCCGGCTCAGTCCGGCGCGCGCAGGCGGTAGCCCACACCCGTCTCGGTGAGCAGGTAGCGCGGACGCTCCGGGTCCGGCTCGAGCTTCTGGCGCAATTGGCGCATGTAGACGCGCAGGTATTGCGGGTCCGACGAGGACGGCGCATGGCGCATGAGCTGCGCATGCGTGAGGACCTTGCCGGCATGCTGCACCAGAACGCGCAGGAACTCGTATTCGCGCGGCGACAGCTTCACCTCGCGCTCACCGACGCGCACGATCCGGCGCACCAGGTCGACGGACAGATCATCGAGCCGGAAGATCGGCCGCTCGCCCTGCATGGCAAGCCGGTGGCGCAGGGCAGCCCGGATCCGGGCCAGAAGCTCGTTCATGCTGAAGGGCTTGGTGACGTAATCGTCCGCCCCGAGATCCAGCGCCTCGACCTTGCCGCGCTCGTCATCCCGGCTCGAGAGGACGAGAACCGGCAAATCCGGCCAGCGTTCTCGGATCGTCGCCAGCAGCGCGTGGCCGCCGATATCGGGCAGGCCGAGATCGAGGATCGCCAGATCGATGCCGTCCGCGTCCAGCGCGGCGAGCGCCGCGGCGCCGTCAGCGGCCTCGACGACGGCATAGTCCTGCGTCCCGAGGCCGGTCCGCAGCAGCCGACGGATCGGCGGCTCATCGTCGATCACCAGGATGCGCGCCGCGCTCACGCTGTCAGTTGCCGGACTGGCGGCATCGCTTCAAGCCCGGGTCATTCCGCCCGCAGCAGCACGTGCCGCTTCTTGCCGAACGACAGCTTGATCACACCGTCGCCGCTGAGATCACCCCGTCCGAGCAGCGCTTTCTCGTCGGTGACCGGCACGTCGTTGACCCGCAGACCGCCGCCCTTGATCTGGCGCCGCGCTTCGCTGGTCGAGGGGACCAGCTTGGCGACGTCCGGGCCGAAGGCGGTGAGGACACCGAGACCGGCGTCCAGAACCGCCACCGGCACCGTGACGCTCGGCAGATCCGTGGCCAGCGTGCCTTCGACGAACGTCTTGCGCGCGGTCTCGGCGGCGGCCTCCGCGGCCTCGCGGCCGTGCATCAGAGCCGTGGCCTCGGTGGCCAGCACCATCTTGGCCGCGTTGATCTCGGAGCCGGCCAGCGCCGCCAGACGGTCGATCTCCGCCATCGGCAGCAGCGTGAACAGCTTGAGGAAGCGGGCGACGTCGGCATCCTCGGTATTCCGCCAGAACTGCCAGTAATCGTAGGGCTTCAGCATGTCCGGGTTCAGCCAGACGGCGCCGGCAGCGGTCTTGCCCATCTTGGCGCCGGACGCGGTGGTGAGCAGCGGGCAGGTCAGGGCATAGAGCTGCGGCGTGCCCATGCGGCGGCCGAGATCGATGCCGTTGACGATGTTGCCCCACTGATCCGATCCGCCCATCTGCATCACGCAGCCGTAGCGGCGGTTCAGCTCCACGAAGTCGTAGGATTGCAGAATCATGTAATTGAACTCCAGGAACGAGAGTTCCTGGTCGCGCTCCAAGCGCAGGCGGACGCTGTCCATCGACAGCATGCGGTTCACCGAGAAATGCCGGCCGACGTCGCGCAGCATCTCGATGTAGTTGAGCTTCGTCAGCCACTCGGCATTGTCGACCATGACCGCGTCGCCGGCCGCTTCGCCGAAGCGCAGGAACCGGTCGAAGGTCTTGCGGATCTCGGCCTTGTTGGCGTCGATCTGCTCCACGGTCAGGATCTTGCGCGTCTCGTCGCGGCCCGACGGGTCGCCGACGCGGGTGGTGCCCCCGCCCATCAGGGCGATCGGCTTGCCCCCGGTGGCCTGCAGCCAGTGCAGCATCATGATCGACAGCAGGTGCCCGACATGCAGCGAGGGTGCCGTGCAATCGTAGCCGACATAGGTCGTCAGGCGGCCTTCGCGCGCGGCCGCGTCGATCCCGGCGAGGTCCGAAGTCTGGTGGATATAGCCGCGCTCGGTCAGGATCCGGAGGAAGTCGGATTTCGGCGCGAAGCTCTCGGCGGTCATGGATGCCATCTCGGGTCGCGGGCGTCGCGCGACAGGCCGAGGCTCGGCGTGCTAGCTCGCGCTGGGTTCAGGATACGGCGCGCTCTTAGCAGGGCGTTGGCCGAAAGGCACGGGGCAGGTCGGCATGGCGATGATGCGCGCGATCGGGTTGATGAGCGGCACCTCGCTGGACGGCGTGGACATCGCCCTGATCGAGACCGACGGCGACCGGGTTCACGTGGTCAAGGGCCACAACAACTTCCTGGAACCGCTGGGGCCGACCGGCTACCGCGGTTATTCGGACGACGAGAAGGCGCTCCTGCGCGCAGCCACGAAGGATGCCGAGTCGGTCCTTCATCCCGGCGACCGGCCGGGCCGTTTGCCCGAGGCGGAAGCGTTCGTCACGCAGGCCCATGCCGAGGCTGTCGAGCGTTTTCTGGCGGAGCACGGGCTGCGGGCGTCCGAGATCGACGTCATCGGCTTCCACGGCCAGACGGTGATTCACCGGCCGGACCAGCGCATCTCGATCCAGATCGGCGACGGTCAGGCCCTTGCGACCCGGCTCGGCATCCCCGTGGTCTCCGATTTGCGGCGGGCCGACATCGAGGCGGGCGGGCAGGGCGCTCCGCTGGTACCGGTATTCCACAAGGCGCTCGCCGCGGCTTCGGGTTTCGACGGACCCTTCGGCATCCTCAACATCGGCGGCGTCGCGAACGCAACCCTGATCGATTCCAAGGGCGGCGTCATCGCCTTCGACACCGGCCCGGGCAACGCCCTGATCGACGAGTGGATGCAGGAGCGCGAGGGCAAGAATCTCGACGATGGCGGCCGCACCGCCGCGCGCGGGCGGCCCGACGAGCAGCTCCTCGCCTGGCTTCTGACCCACCCGTTCTTCTTTCGGAAGCCGCCGAAATCGCTGGACCGGAACTGGTTCTCGCACAAGCTCGCCGGGCAGCTCTCCACCGAGGACGGCGCCGCGACGCTCACGGCCTTCACGGCCCGAGCGGTGTCGCGGGCCCTCGACCATGCGCCGGAGGTCCCGACCCGCTGGATCGTGGCCGGCGGCGGCGCCCGCAACGGCGAATTGGTGCGACTGCTGAACTACCACCTGCGGTCCGAGATCACGACCGCGGACGCCATCGGCTGGTCCTCCGCCTATCTGGAGGCCCAGGCCTTCGCCTACCTGGCGGTGCGCTCGCTCCAGGGCCTGCCGATCACCTTCCCGTCGACCACCGGAGTGCGGGAAGAGATGACCGGCGGGGTGCTGGCGCGCCCGTGAGCCTCGGCTACGCGCTGCGGCGGGTCGTCGAGGAATATCCGCTTGCCCGACTGGACCCGCCAGCCGGACACCCCCTGGCCGCAGTCATCCGCAAGGGCATCCCCGACGAGCTGCGCAGCGCCCTCGAGCCGATCGACGGCCCGTTCTTAGTCAAGGGCAGCCCGGGACGCGGCAGCAGATGGGCGGCCGTTCCGTGGGTCGCGATCTTCGACCCGGCCATTACCACCAGCGCGACCCGCGGCTATTACCTCGTCTACCTGTTTCCGGCGCACCGCCAGGCGGTTCACCTGTCGCTGGCTCAAGGGACCGTCGCGGCGATCCGCCAGCATGGTCCAGGCGCCGAAGCCTATCTCAGGGCCAGCGGCGCGGCCCTGCGGGCGCGCCTGTCGGATGTCGCCGGCTTTCTGCCGAATGACGCGATCACCCTGGGCAGCGCCGGCGCGCTGCCGGAGGGCTACGAGGCCGCACATATCCTCGGGCTCAGCTACGATCTCGCGGATCTCGGCGACGAGCATCGGCTGCGCCGCGATCTCGCCGCAGCCGTTGCGGCCTATCGAGCCTTGAAGGCGCGGGGCGGGCTGGATCTGCCCGGCTCCGGCCGAGGCGCCTGACGCCGCAGATCGCTCCCCCGGTCGGGGTGCGCGCGCAGCGAAGCGATCCAGCGGCGGCGATCCATGTGCCGCCGCTGGATCGCTTCGCTGCGTTCGCAAGGACGGCGCGGTCATGCGGACCCATCGCGTCCGCCGTTCCGCTCTGCACCGGCCGCGTTTGTGCCCTCGGCGCTCCCGCGCTAAGGCAGCGGCGCCATGTCCCACAACAGCTTCGGCCATCTGTTCCGCGTCACGACCTTCGGCGAGAGCCACGGGGTCGCGCTCGGCTGCGTCGTCGATGGCTGCCCGCCGGGCCTGCCCCTCGAAGCCGAGGAGATCCAGGCGGAGCTCGACCGGCGCAAGCCCGGTCAGTCGCGCTTCACAACGCAACGCCGCGAGCCCGATCAGGTTCGGATCCTGTCCGGCGTCTTCGCCGACGACCGGACCGCCGGCCGCCAGCTCACCACCGGCACGCCGATCGCGCTGATGATCGAGAACACGGATCAGCGCTCGAAGGATTATTCGGAGATCCGCGACAGCTACCGTCCCGGCCACGCCGATTACACCTACGACGCCAAGTACGGCATCCGCGATTATCGCGGCGGCGGGCGCTCCTCGGCACGGGAGACCGCGGCGCGCGTCGCCGCCGGCGCCGTTGCGCGCAAGGTGATCCCGGGCGTCTCCATCCGGGCGGCCCTGGTCCAGATGGGCCCGCACGCCATCGACCGCACGCGCTGGAATTGGGCCGAGATCGGCAACAACCCGTTCTTCTGCCCCGACGCCGAGACGGCGGCGTTCTACGAGACCTATCTCGACGCGATCCGCAAGGACGGCTCCTCGGTAGGCGCCGTGATCGAGGTCGTGGCCGAGGGCGTCCCGCCGGGTCTCGGCGCGCCGGTCTACGGCAAGCTCGACGCGGATCTCGCCGCCGCGATGATGTCGATCAACGCCGTCAAAGGCGTCGAGATCGGCGACGGCTTCGCGGCAGCCGCGCTCCGCGGCGAGGACAACGCCGACGAGATGCGCGCCGGCAATGGGGGCCGCCCGCGATTCCTTGCCAACCATGCGGGCGGCATCCTGGGCGGAATCTCCAACGGCGAGCCCGTCGTGGTGCGCTTCGCGGTGAAGCCGACCTCCTCGATCCTGACCCCGCGTCGCTCGGTGACGCGCGACGGCACCGAGGTGGACCTCGTCACCAAGGGCCGCCACGATCCCTGCGTCGGCATCCGCGCCGTGCCGGTGGCGGAGGCCATGATGGCCTGCGTGCTGGCCGATCACTATCTGCGCCATCGCGGGCAGGTCGGGCAGCAGCCCTGATCCCGGTCCCGGCTCCAACATCTCGAGAATGCCCGTGCCCCATTGCACCGTCACCGAGGCCATCGCGGCCTTCGCCAAAGGTGAGATCGTCGTCGTCACCGATGACGACGATCGTGAGAACGAGGGCGATCTCGTCGTCGCCGCCTCGCTCTGCACGCCGGAGAAGATGGCGTTCATCATCCGCAACACCTGCGGCATCGTCTGTGCGCCGCTCACCTTGGCCGAGGCGCGGCGCCTGCATCTCGACCCGATGGTGGCCTCCAACGACGCGCCGCTGGGGACCGCCTTCACGGTGACGGTGGACGTCAAGCACGGCCTGACCACCGGCATCTCCGCGGAGCAGCGCTGCAACACGGTCCGGGCGCTCGCCAACGGCAACATGGGCGCCGGCGACTTCGTCCGGCCGGGCCACGTCTTTCCGCTGATCGCCCGGGACGGCGGAGTGCTCATGCGCTCGGGCCACACCGAGGCCGCGGTGGATCTCTGCCGCCTCGCCGAGCTGCCGCCGGTGGGCGTGATCTGCGAGCTCGCCAACGACGACGGCACCGTCATGAAGGGGCCACAGATCGACGCGTTCGCCGAGACGCACAATCTCAAGCGGGTCTCGGTGGCCGATCTGATCGCCTACCGGCAGGCCCGCGACAGGCTGGTGGAGCGTGTCGGGCACTTCCCCGTCCAGACGAAGCACGGCGACGTCACGGCCTACGTGTTCTCGACGCCCTTCGAGACGATCCAGCAATTCGCCTTCGTGGTCGGCGAAATCGGCGACGGCCGGGACGTCCTCGTGCGCCTGCACCGCTCCAACGTCGTCGCCGACGTGATCGGCGGCGGCAAGCAAATCGATGCCGTCCTGACGCGGTTCGCCGCGGCCGGGCGCGGGGTGCTGGTCTATCTCCGGGACGGCACGGCTGGCGTGCCGATGAAGAGCGTCACCGAGGAAGGCACCGAGGCGCAGCGCGCGCGTCAGTGGCGCGAAATTGGGCTGGGCGCCCAGATCCTGCGCGACCTCGGCGTGGTGTCGTTCCGCAATCTGGCCACCTCGTCGCGGGCCTATGTCGGCCTGTCGGGCTTCGGCATCGAGCACTTGGGCGACGAGCCGCTGGAGGCGTAACGAGCGTGATCAGGCGCGGCGCGCGACCGTCCAGATCGCGGCGCCGGCCATGATCGCGGCGGCGCTGCGATTCAGCCGCCGATGGAACGCCGAACTCTGCAGGGCATGCCGCGCCCGCGACGCCAGGGCCGCGTATGGTGTCATCACGGCAACCAGGACGAGGGTGGTGACGGCGACGAGCGTCGCGAAGTCACTCTGCGAGACGGTCCGCAGGTCCAGGAGAGTCGGCAGCACCGCGAGATAGAAGACGATCGTCTTGGGGTTGGCGAGCGTCACGGTGAGCCCGGCCAGGAAGCTCGCCAAGGGGCTATCGGCTTCGCGGCCCGCAACGGGCTGCGTGCGCGCCGCGGTGCGCCAGAGCTGGACCGCGAGGTAGCCGAGATACAGGCCGGCGCCGAACCGGACCACAACGAACACGTCGCCGAGCGCCTCGGCCGCGCGGGTCAGCCCGAACACGGCGGCCGCGAGGAAGGTCAGGTCACCCAGTATCAGCCCCACGGCGAATGCCATGCCGGCCCAGAAGCCCGAAGCCAGCGACCGGGCGACGAGTGCCACAACGCCGGGGCCGGGGATCGCGGCAGCGACACCCAGCGCCAGGGCGTAGGCCAAAAAACTCGCCTGCGTCACCGGCCGAAATCCGAGACATCATCATTCAGCGCGGGAGAGGTAGCGCGGATGCATGCCGTCATCATTCCGACCCCAGGCTTGGACAGGCGCGAAACCGATCCGCGTTGGCAAACCGCGCGGTACATGACAGTTGAACCGTCTACGGACATCCCGCTCAACCCCTCATCCTGAGGTGACCGCGTCAGCAAGCCTCGAAGGCGGTTTCCAGAGATCGCAGCGCTGGCTGGAGGGCTCATTCGAGGCCAGCGCCATACTCCGGCCTTTCAGGATGCTGGGATTGGATGGGACGGTGCTCTCGTGCGTGTGCCGGCGATGCCCCATCCGGGAGAGCCGCCTACCGACCCATCAGTGCATCGACATGCGCGGCCACCGACTTGGCCAGGCCTTCGAGACTGTAGCCACCCTCCAGGACCGAAACGATCCGGCCCTCGGCGCAGCGATCGGCCAGGTCCATCAGCCGGCGGGTCGCCCAGCCGAAATCCTCCGCCTCGAGCCGCAGGTTCGCCAGCGGATCCAGGCGGTGGGCATCGAAGCCCGCGGAAATCACGATCACGTCGGGCCGGAAGGCCTCCAGACGCGACAGGATGCCGGTCTCAAAGGCTTCGCGAAACACCTCGCCGTCGTCGTTCGGCCGCAGCGGCACGTTGACGATGGTGTTCTTGTCGCCCCGTTCGGAGGCAGACCCCGTGCCCGGGAAAAGCGGCATCTGGTGCGTCGAGCAGTAGAGCACCGTCGAATCGTCCCAGAAGATGTCCTGGCTGCCGTTGCCGTGGTGGACGTCCCAGTCCACGAGGGCCACGCGCTCCGCCCCATGCTTTTCCTGGGCGTAGCGGGCCGCAATGGCGGCGTGGTTGAACAGGCAGAACCCCATCGACCGGGTGCGTTCGGCGTGGTGACCCGGCGGCCGCATCGCCACGAAGGCGTTGCGACACTCGCCCGCGATGACGGCGTCGAGGGCGTGGTTGGCCCCGCCGATCGCCCGCAGGGTCGCCTCCAGGCTGCCCGGAGACAGGATCGTGTCGGAGTCGATTCCGACCATCCCGCTCTCCGGGATCGCCGCAGCGAGGGCGTCGACGTATTCGCGCGGATGGGCGAGCGTGGCGGTCTCGAGCTCGGCCCGTGGTGCCGAGGCGCGCACAAGTCCGGCGAAGCGCTCGTCTTCGAGTGCGCGCTCGACCGCGCGCATCCGCGCCGGCCGCTCAGGATGCCCTTCCGGAACCTCGTGGTCGAAGCTGGCGGGATGGCTCACGTAGAGGGTGGTCACGACGGTCGCTCCCGGATGCGGTCCTGTCGCGCGCCTGCAACAGGAGCCGGCAATGTGCCATGGGCGCAACGCGCGGACTACGGCGCGGTGCCCACCATGCCTATGGTTCACCGAATCTTCTCAACGACGAGGCCGGGCCTTTCGCCTGTCCGGCCTCGCGAACCGAACCCGGAGAGCGGGCATGCGCATCACACCGGTTCTTGCCTGCGCGCTGCTGCTGACGGGCTGCAATTTCAAGGGCGTGCCTGATCCGGCGCTCTCGGCGCGCGATGCGGAATTCATGGCGCTGGTCCCGAACGCCGAATTCGACCCGCACTTCGCCCGCTACCAAGTGAGCGATCCGACGCATGAGCCGCCCGGCACGATCGTCGTCGAGACGAAGGAGCGTCAGCTCTACCTCGTCCTGCCGGACGGGAAGGCGATCCGGTATGGGGTCTCCGTAGGCGACGAGGCCTATGGCTGGACCGGCACGGCCCGGATTGACCGCAAGGCCGAGTGGCCGGCGTGGAATCCGCCGGCCGAGATGATCAAGCGCTGGCCGCACGTCCACGCCATGCAGGGCGGCCCGATGAACCCTCTCGGCGCCCGCGCCCTCTACCTGTCGGATCACGGCAAGGACACGCTGTACCGGATTCACGGCACCAACGAGCCCGAGAAGATTGGGCAGGCGGTCTCCTCGGGCTGCATCCGCATGCGCAACATCGACGTCGTTGACCTCTACAACCGCGTCCCGGTCGGGGCGTCGGTCATCGTCCGGTAACGCAACCGGTCAACGTCCCAATAAGCCTGCTTGCTCGTGGGGTGTTTACCTGAACTTCCGTTCAGATCTGGCCATTAACTTCTGGCAGGGAAGCCGTCCCGTAAGTTGAGGACACACAGGGACAAGCACCGGCCGCAGCAAAGGCCGGAGGAGCAGGCGACCATGACCATGATTTCCGTTCAACAGTTCTGCAACCATGCGGTCTCGGCCGGTACGATCAGCGACGAGGACCTGCTGGTCCTGAAGCGCGAGGTTCTGGCCGATGGCCTGATGAACCGCGAGGACGCCGACATGCTGATCGCCCTGGAGCGCGCGGTGATCGGCTCGGACGCCTTCGCCGACTTCCTCGTGGCATCGGTCGTCGACTTCGCCGTGTGGGGCACCCGTCCGACGGGCTACATTGACCGCGACGTCGCCACCTGGCTCGCGTCTTCGCTCAGCGGCCGCGACGGCCCGAGCCCGGTCGGCGCCCGGATCGCCATGGAAGTCGTCCGCGAGGCACAGGGCAGCGCCGAGTCGCTGATGGCCTTCGCCCTCGCGGCCAACCGCTGGATCCGCGACGCGGTTCAGCCGACCCGCATGTCCTTCGCCCTCGCGGCCTGAGTCTCCGACAAAGGCGCAGCTTCCGTCCGCGGCGCAACTGATTTATCGGGACAGTCAAGCCGGTGTGCAATCCGGCGATCTCGAAAGCAGTGCGCCAGCGATGTTCGATAAGATCCTGATTGCCAACCGCGGCGAGATCGCCTGCCGGGTCATCAAGACCGCCCGGAGAATGGGCATCAGGACCGTTGCGGTCTACTCCGATGCCGACCGCGACGCCGTCCACGTCGCCATGGCCGACGAGGCGGTCCATATCGGCCCCGCCGCAGCGTCCGAATCGTACCTCGTGATCGAGAAGATCGTCGAGGCCTGCAAGCAGACCGGCGCCCAGGCCGTCCATCCCGGCTACGGCTTCCTCTCCGAGCGCGAGGCCTTCCCGAAGGCGCTCGAGGCCGCCGGCATCGTGTTCATCGGCCCGAATCCGGGCGCCATCGCCGCGATGGGCGACAAGATCGAATCGAAGAAGGCTGCGGCCGCCGCGGAGGTCTCGACCGTTCCGGGCTTCCTCGGCGTGATCGAGTCCCCTGAGCACGCCAAGAAGATCGCCGACGAGATCGGCTATCCGGTGATGATCAAGGCTTCCGCAGGCGGCGGCGGCAAGGGCATGCGAATCGCTTTCTCAAGCGACGAGGTCGCCGAAGGCTTCGCCCGCGCCAAGTCGGAGGCGTCGTCCTCCTTCGGCGACGACCGGGTCTTCATCGAGAAGTTCATCACCGATCCGCGGCACATCGAGATCCAGCTGATCGGCGATAAGCACGGCAACGTCGTGTATCTCGGCGAGCGCGAGTGCTCGATTCAGCGGCGTAACCAGAAGGTGATCGAGGAGGCGCCGTCGCCACTTCTCGACAAGAAGACCCGCCGGAAGATGGGCGAGCAGGCCGTCGCGCTGGCGAAGGCGGTGAATTACGATTCGGCCGGCACGGTCGAGTTCGTCGCCGGTCAGGACAAGTCGTTCTACTTCCTGGAGATGAACACCCGCCTGCAGGTGGAGCACCCGGTGACCGAGATGATCACCGGCCTCGACCTCGTCGAGCTGATGATCCGGGTCGCGGCCGGCGAGAAGCTGCCGATCTCCCAGGACGACGTGAAGCTCAACGGCTGGGCGGTGGAGAGCCGCGTCTACGCCGAGGACCCGACCCGCAACTTCCTGCCCTCGATCGGCCGGCTGACCACCTACCGTCCGCCGGAGGAGGGCCAGCAGGGCGCGGCCATCGTGCGCAACGATACCGGCGTGGAGGAGGGCGGCGAGATCGCGATCCACTACGACCCGATGATCGCCAAGCTCGTGACCTGGGCGCCGACCCGCGCCGCAGCGATCGCCGCGCAGGGCGAGGCGCTGGATGCCTTCGCCATTGACGGAATCCGCCACAACATCCCGTTCCTGTCGGCCTTGATGGCGCATCCGCGCTGGCAGGAGGGACGACTCTCCACGGGTTTCATCGCCGAGGAGTTTCCGAATGGCTTCGTCCCGCCCGAGCCTGCCGGACCTGTGGCGGTCCGCATGATGGCGGCGGCGGCCGCGATCGATCATAAGCTCAACCAGCGCAAGCGCGGGATCTCCGGCCAGATGCGCGCGCCGGGCCTGTTCGCCTTCGAGCGCGACCGCGTCGTAATCCTGGCGGGTGAATCCTATTCCGTCACCGTGGAGCCGGAGGCCGGTGACCTGCTGGTCACCCAGCCCGACGGCACGGCCCTCACGGTAGCCAGCACGTGGCGCCCGGGCGAGCCGGTCTGGATCGGCACGATCGGGTCGGAGCGTGTGGCGATCCAGGTGCGCAGCCTCCTCAACGGTGTGTTCCTGCAGCACGCCGGCGCGGCCGCCGAGGCCCGGGTCTACACGCGCCGCGAAGCCGAACTCGCCGCTCTGATGCCGGTCAAGGAGCAGGCCGGCTCGGGCAAGCAGGTACTCTGCCCGATGCCGGGCCTCGTGAAGCAGATCCTGGTCGCCGAGGGCCAGGAGGTGAAGAACGGCGAGCCGATCGCGGTCGTCGAGGCCATGAAGATGGAGAACGTGCTCCGCGCCGAGCGCGATGCCACGGTCAGTAAGATCCACGCCAAGGAGGGCGACAGCCTCGCGGTGGATGCGGTGATCCTCGAATTCGCCTGAGGCCGACGGGCGTTCGGCGTGAGCGCAGTCCACAACGAGCAGACCAAGCTGCTGGCGACGGCGCTGAACAACGTCGCCGTCGCCTACGTCGCCATCGGCTTCGTGACGCCAATGACCCCAGCCAACTTCGGTGTCCCGAACGCACGGCCCTGCGGTTCGAGAATGCGGTGTTCACGCTGGTTTGGCTGTGGACGGGTTGCATCTTACCTTACGGCGCAAGGCGTGCCCTCCGGAGCATGAAGTCGTGAATTACGATTGGCTCTTCGTCACGTTCGGCATCCCGGCAAACACCGTGGTGATTGCCTATGCCGCCGTGCGTGCGAACCATCGCGCCGCCCGACGCCTCGATCCGCCCGCGGGCGGGTGACCGTTTTCGTCGCCGCTGCGTGCCCCTCTACTTCGCCTACGGCGCCAACATGGATGCCGCCGCGATGGCGCTGCGGTGCCCGGTTTCGCGGCTGATCGGCGGCGGCCATCTTCCAGGCTATCGCTTCATCATCATGCGCGAAGGCTACGCCTCGGTGGTGCGCGCCCCCGGCCGCCTCGTCCGGGGCGTGGTCTGGGACTTGGCTCTCGACGACATCCCGGCTCTCGATCGCTATGAGGGCGTGGCAGGGGGCCTGTACACGAAGGCCAGCCTCCCGGTCCGGACCACGGGCGGCGTGAAGCGCGCCCTGATCTATCGCGGATGCTCGGCCGCACCGGGCCGCCCGCGGCCGGGCTACTTGGAAGCCGTCGTCGCGGCGGCACGCGCGGCGCAGCTACCGCCAGCCTATGTCCGGGAACTCCGCACTTGGTCGCGTGGCCTCCCGGCCTGATCGGCGGCCAACTGGTACGCGACATGCTTGGGCACGACCGAGCTGGAGGGCGGCGGGCAGCACCGCGTCCTGCGGCGATCCGCGATAGCGCAGCGCGCCCGTCGGTCAACGACGATTGCCGGCCGCCTGCGAGGGAGAGTTGTGCATGTCGTATCTGGCGCCCGCCGATTTCGTGAAGAAGGCCGTCGATGCCGGTGAGGCGAAGGTCTTCATGGCGACCAAGGACACCTTCATCAGAGCCTACATGGCCGGGGCGATCCTGGCGCTCGCCGCCGCCTTCGCGGTGACCATCAACCAGACCACCGGCCAACCGCTGGTTGCAGCCCTGCTGTTCCCGGTCGGCTTCTCGATGCTCTACCTGCTGGGCTACGATCTGTTTACCGGCGTCTGCGTGCTCACGCCGCTCGCCCTGATCGACAAGCGCCCCGGCGTGACGGTAGCGGGGATCGCCCGCAACTGGGTTCTGGTCTTCTTCGGCAACTTCGCCGGCGCGCTGACCACGGCGGTCATGATGTCGATCGTCTTCACCTTCGGATTCGCCACCGAGCCGAACGCCGTCGGCAAGCTGATCGCCGGGATCGGCGAGGCGCGGACGCTCGGCTACGAGAAGTACGGCGCGTCGGGCATGCTGACGCTCTTCATCCGCGCGATGCTGTGCAACTGGATGGTGTCGACCGGCGTCATCGGCGCCATGCTGTCCACCTCCGTGCCCGGTAAGGTGATTGCGATGTGGATGCCGATCACCGTGTTCTTCTTCATGACCTTCGAGCACTCGGTGGTGAACATGTTTCTGTTCCCGTCGGCGATCCTCATGGGCGGCCACCTGACGGTCATGGACTACCTGCTCTGGAACGAGATCCCGACGCTCATCGGAAACATCGTCGGCGGCATCGCCTTCACGGGTCTGATGCTCTACTCCACCCACGTCCGGACCGGTGCGACCCGGACGGTGGCCGATGCCGGGCTCCGTCGCCCCATCGCAGCCGAATAGGACGACACGGGCCCGTGCGCTCGCCGCGCGGGCTCCGTTCGGCAGGTAAAGGCTTGGATGAGCGAGATACGGACGGTCGCCGTCGTCATCACAGGTCGCGTGCAGGGCGTGTCGTACCGGGCCTGGACCCAAGCCGAGGCCCGTGCGCGCAATCTCGTCGGCACCGTGCGCAACCGCAACGACGGTGCGGTTGAGGCCGTGTTCCGCGGACCGAGCGAGGCCGTGGCACAAATGGAGACGCTGTGCTGGTCCGGGCCGCCCGGCGCCCGGGTCACCGACGTCACGGTTCGGACGTGCGACGACGTCCCTAGCGTGAGCGGCTTCGAGATCCTGCGCGGCTGACGGCCAAGTCTCGGCGGGCTTGACGGCCGCACCGGGCGGGTTCTGCATCGGCATGCGGGCTGGTATGGCATCGCGCCCCACCGTCGAGCCCGCGATCCGGAGACCATGCCCGACCTGACCGCCGGAAGTGCCGCCTTCTCCCCCCTCGATCTCGGGGCCCTCGTCTATTTCATCGTGGCCTGGATGGCGTACGGGCTCTCCGTCGGGCGTCTTCGCGGGCGCATGGTGTCGTTGAGCCAGATCATGAACGGCCATCGCTCCAACTGGGCGCGGCAGGTGATCAGCCGCGACAACCGCGTCGTCGACACCCAGATCAACGCCTCGCTGCAGAACGGCACCGCCTTCTTCGCATCGACCTCCCTGATCGCCCTCGGATCGGTTCTGACCCTGTCGCGCTCCGGCGACGATGTGCTGAACCTCTTCGCGACGCTCCCATTCGGGACTATGGCGAACCGGCTGACCTGGGAGCTGAAGGTCGCGGGGCTGGCGCTGGTCTTCGTCTACGCCTTCTTCAAGTTCGCCTGGGCCTACAGGCTGTTCAATTACGCGGCGATCCTGCTGGGCACCGTGCCGTCGAAGGGTTCCGGCGCGAGCGAAGCCGAGATGCTGCGGGCGGTCCGACGCCTGGCCGCGATGAATGTCAGCGCCGGCCGGCATTTCGCGCGGGGACAGCGGGCCTTCTTCTTCGCGCTTGCCTATCTCGGCTGGTTCGTCAGTCCCTACGTGCTCATCGTCTCGACATCCGCGGTCGTGATCATCATGTGGCGCCGTCAGTTCGCCTCGGAGATCCGCAACACGTTGCTCGAAGTCGGGGAAGGCCCGCACGAGGGACCCCTCGGAGCTTCGGCGGAACAGGCACGGACATGACCGATACGAAACCCGACGACGCAGCCATCGAGACTGCGATGCTCGGCCTGGTGACCGAGCGTGGCGCGGACAAGACCGTCTGCCCCTCGGAAGTTGCCCGGGCTCTGGGCGGCCCGCATCCCGACGGGTGGGGGCCCCTGATGCAACCGGTGCGCCGGGTCGCCGTGCGCCTCGCCCATGCCGGCCGGATCGCGATCCTGCGGAAGGGCAAACCCGTGGATCCGGACGATTTCCGCGGAATCTATCGGTTGGCGCTGCCCGCCGGATCCTCGGGACCTGGCAGCCAATCCGGCGTGTAGCCGGACCACCGATAGACGACGAGCCCGATCCACTCCTTCACGGCCAGATCGAGCTGAAACAATCCGTCCGAGGCAAAACCGTTGAAGCGCGTCAGGTCGCCCCAACCGCGTGTCCGGTAGTCGACCGGGAAGGCGTCCACGATGAAGCCGGCCTGCCGGAAGCAGCCGACGGCGCGGGGCATGTGCCAGGCCGACGTTACGAGCAGCCAGCGCTCCCCGGGCTTCGGCTGGACGAGGGATGCCGAGAAGGCGGCGTTCTCCTGGGTGTTGCGGGAGCGGTTCTCCAGGATCAGGCGGGTGCGCGGGACGCCGATGACATCCGCTTGGCGACTGAGGATGTCGGCTTCCGCGATGCCGCCACGGATGAAGCCACTGCCCCCCGAGAAGACGAGCCGCGCTGTCGGGAAGCGGCGCGCCAAGTCGGCGAGGTAGATCGGCCGCTCGGCCGCATCGTTGAAGACGATCTGATCGCGCGCCTCGGACAGGCCGGCTTCGATGCCGCCGCCCAGGACGATAATGCCGGCCGGGGCAGGTCCGTCTGGCGGATAGGCGGGAAAGCGCTGCTCCAGCGGAAGCAGCATCGCTTCCGACAGCGGCGACAATCCACCGAGCGCAAGGCCGAGGCCCCCGACGACGGCGAGGCCGAACCCGGTGCGGCGCAGGCGGGTTGCTGCGAGCAGCAGAAGACCGGCCAGAACGGCGAAGATGAAGGCGTTCGACGGGGTGATCACGAAGTAGATCACCTTCGAGAGCGGGAAGAACACTGCGGTCAGGCCGGCTTCGTCTCGGCCTCGAACCGGGCCCGGGCCGCGGCGTCCGGCGGCAGCAGGGTCGCGAGGCTCGCGCCCTTCTCGACCTCGCGCTGGATCCACAGATCGAGGCGCTGCTGTTCCACCGCCTCCAGGGCGATCTGTTCGGCGAGCCTGGCGGGTACCGCGACGATGCCACCGTCCGCGCAGACCACGACGTCGCCCGGATGGATCGCGGCACCTCCGCAGGAGACCGGCTGCTGCGTGCCGACCAGCGCGAGCGTTCCGATCGCGGCTTCAGGCATAGACCAGACGGGCAGCCCAACCTCGGCCGGGAGGGCACCGTCGGTCACCAGGCCCGCGACCCCACCCTGCGCGAGACGCGCCGCCAGGATGGATCCGAACGGCAGGGCCAGTCCGGAATTGGCCGCGTCGATCACCACGATGGCGCCTTCGGGAATCGCGTCGATCGCCGCCGCCAGATCGCCCACGGCATCGTCGCGCGCCGGGATCATCCGCAACGTGTAGGCGGTCCCGATCGCGCGCCCACCACGTCCGGTCAACCCCTGGGCGCTATGGGCCTTCACTCCGGCCCGAGTCAGGGCCCGGGCGAGACTCGCCGGCGTCACGGCGGATAGCGCGTCGCGCAGGGTCGGGTCGATTGCCATCAGGGACTCCGTGAAATGCAGCCCCCGTTCCGGCGGCGCTCCGCCAAGGTGGATCTCACGGGCCCTTCGACAAGCCCGGCCTCGATCTCAGCCGATGGGTTCGCCGAGTGCCCGGGCAGCGGCCGGCCGGGCTGCAATGCGCGTGTACCAGCGGCGCAGGGCCGGGCGCTCGACCCGCTCCGCAGGAAGGTTCAACCAGCGATGGGCCGCGCAGCCGAGGGCGATGTCGGCGATACCGAACCGCTCGCCGACCACGTAGGTCCGATCGGCGAGATGGGCGTCGAGGATCGCGGCCATCGCCTCGCTCTTCCTCAGCGAATTCGCAACCAGCGCGCGATCGGGTTCGGCCGCGCGGAAGAGCTGCCAGAACGCGTCGCGCATCGCGGGCGTGAAGCTCGTGGCCTGCCAATCGGCCCATTGCTCGACATGGGCGCGCATATGCGGATCGGCCGGGAGCGCGAGGGCAGGGGCGACGACGGCCAGATAGCGCAGGATGGCGTTCGACTCCCAGAGAGCGAAGCCGTCCTCCTCCAGGGTCGGGACGAGCCCGTTCGGGTTCATCGCGCGGTAAGCGGGATCGTCGACCACGCCATGGGCACCGCCGGCCTCCACGCGCTCGTAATCCAGCCCGGCCTCGTCCAGCGCCCAGACCGCCTTCTGCACGTTCACCGAAGTGAGGCGTCCCCAAAGCCTGCGCATCGTCAAACGATCTCCATTACGCCTTCGGTGGATAGGGATGTTCGCAACCGTTCGGGTCCGTCACCCGGGCGCCGTCGCCGGTCTCGCGCAGGTAGTTCGGTCCGACCGGCACCTTGCCGTGGCCGCCTGGGATGTCGAGCACGTAGGTCGGTTGGGCGAGGCCCGAGAGGCGCCCGCGGAGCGCGCGCATCAGGTCCTGCCCTTCCGCCAAGCCGGTGCGCATGTGTCCCGTGCCCGGGGCGAGATCGCCCTGGTGCAGGTAGTAGGGCTTGATCCGGTTCTCCACGAAGGTCCGCATGAGAGCCTCAAGTGTCGCCGCGTCGTCGTTGATGCCGCGCAGCAGCACGGATTGGCTGACCATGGGGATGCCGGCATCAACCAGCCTGGCACAGGCTGCGCGGGCAGCGGATGTGAACTCGCGCGGGTGGTTGGCGTGCAGGGCCACGAACACCGCGCCCTCGAAGCGTTGCAGCGCGTGGACGAGGGTGTCGGTGACCAGTTCGGGCTTCACCACGGGCACGCGCGTGTGAAGCCGCATCACGCGCACATGATCGATGCGCGACAGGCGCTGCGCGATGGTTCCGAGCCGCCGGCACGAAAGCGCGAACGGGTCGCCGCCGGTGAGGACCACCTCCCAGATGCGCGGATCCCGCTCGATATACGCCAGGGCCACGTCGAGTTCGGCCTCGGTCAAGGTCCCGAGCCCCTCCGGTCCGACCATCTCCCGGCGGAAGCAGAAGCGGCAATAGACCGGGCAGATATGCAGCGGCTTCAGGAGCACGCGGTCGGGGTAGCGGTGGACGATGCCGGCCACGGGCGCGTGGGCCGCGTCGCCGATCGGGTCGGCGCGCTCCTCCGGGACCGTCGTGCACTCCCGGGGATCCGGGATGAACTGGCGGGCGATCGGGTCTTCGGGATCAGCGGGGTCGATCAGCTCGGCCATGTCGGCCGTCACCGAGACGGCGTAGCGCGCGAGCACCGCCCGCAACGCCTCGGTCTCAGCAGCCGAGATCAGGCCTGCTTCCGCCAGATCTTCGGCGCTCCGGAGAACACGGTTCACGGCGCCGTCTCCGCGACAGGGGTCCAGATCACGTCCTCAACGCGGGTCCGGCCGCAGGCCAGCATCGCCAGCCGGTCGAATCCGAGCGCGATGCCGGAGGCCTCCGGCATGACGGCCAGCGCGGCGAGAAACTCGTCGTCGATCGGATACGCCTCACCGTAGACGCGGAGCTTCTCCGCCATCTCCGCCTCGAAGCGGCGCCGCTGCTCGACCGGATCGGTGAGCTCACCGAAGGCGTTGGCGAGTTCGACCCCGCAGGCGTAGAGTTCGAAGCGCTCGGCGACACGGGGATCGTGCGGGGCCGGCCGGGCGAGGGCCGCCTCGCTGACCGGGTATTCGCACAGAAAGGTCGGCCGCCCGACGCCCAGATGCGGCTCGATCCGCGCGACCAGCACACGGGAGACCAGATCGGCCCAGGTATCGTCCGCGGCGACTCGCAGGTCCGCGCCCGTCACGGCGACAGCGAGTCCATCGCGGTCCGTCTCACCGCTCCGCGCGACGGTGGCGAGGAGGTCGATGCCGGCGAAACGGTCGAACGCCTCGGCCAGCGTCAATTGCTCCGGTTGGGCAAACGGGTCGGCCTCCCGGCCGCGATAGGTGAAGCGGCGCAGGCCGGCCGTCTCGGCCGCGAGTTTCAGCAGATCGGCGCAGTCCTCCATCAGCACGCGGTAGGGCGCGCCGACGCGGTACCATTCCAGCATCGTGAATTCTGGGTGATGCAGCGGCCCGCGCTCACGGTTGCGGAACACGCGTGCGACACTGAACAGCCGCGTCTCGCCGGCAGCCAGCAGCTTCTTGCAGGCGAATTCCGGCGACGTGTGCAGAAACAGGGGCGTCCGTGTCCCGCTTGCCCCGATGGCCTCGGTGGCGAAAGCCGACAGATGTGCCTCGTTGCCCGGTGAGACCTGAAGGCAGGCCGCGTCGGCCTCGACGAAGTCCCGCGCGCTGAACCAATCCCGGAACGCCGACAGGATCCGGTTGCGCATGAGAAGCGCCGGCCGGCGATCGGCATGGCGCTCGGGCGACCACCAATCGATACCCTGCGCCGTCACGGCCGGCCCAGCAAATCGCACCGACGTGACGCCAGTCGGCGTCGGCGTGCACGGCTTCGCACAGGCAGCTCGTTCCGGAGCATACGCATCCCCTGGCCCTGTTCCGCCCTCGACATCGGGATGAAGCGTCGCGATCGGGAAGAGGGTATACTCGGACGACCGTTCCCGCCGGCCCGCTGGCAACCGGAACGGAGATGCGATAGTGGCGTGGTCCGAGATGCAGTGCCCGCGCTAGGCGCGTGCCGCCCCCCTTGTCAATGCAGGACGCTATTCCGTGAAGGTTATCGCCTCAACGCTCCGTAAGGGCAACGTCGTCGAGAAGGACGGCAAGCTCTACGTGATCCTGTTCGCCGAGAACATCCATCCCGGCAAGGGCACGCCGGTGACCCAGCTGGACATGCGCCGCATCACCGACGGCGTGAAGGTGTCGGAGCGCTACCGGACGACCGAGCAGGTCGAGCGCGCCTTCGTCGAGGATCGCGAGCACACCTTCCTGTACAGCGACGGCGAAGGGTTTCATTTCATGAATCCCGAGAATTACGAGCAGATCGCCGTGCCTCCGGACGTGGTCGGCGATGCCGCCCCGTACCTTCAGGAGGGCATGGCCGTGATGCTCTCGGTCCACAACGGTGTGCCGCTGACCGTGGAGCTGCCGCAGCGCGTGACGCTGGAGGTTACCGAGACCGAGCCGGTCCTGAAGGGGCAGACCGCCTCGTCCTCCTACAAGCCTGCGACGCTCTCGAATGGCGTGCGGACCACCGTGCCGCCGCACATCGCCGCCGGTACCCGTGTCGTCGTCATGACGGCCGATGGCGCCTATGTCGAGCGCGCCAAGGACTGAGCGGACCTTCGGAATGCGTCGCGTGGGTCGCGGAGCGTATCAGCGCTCCGTCCGGGCGGCCTGCTCCAGGGTCGCGTAGCATTGCTGTGAGAGTTCCTGCGCCCGCAGGCGCTCAGGCCCGCTGAACGGTCGTCCGTCCTCACGGAAGAGATCCTCGCGGAGCAGCGCGTCGGAGGTGCAGCGGGCCGCGATCCGGCACAAGGGCCGCTCGCCGCCCGTCCGCGTGCAGATCGCCACGTAATCCGCCCGGAATGCCCGCAGGCCCGCCCGCGGATTGGCGCCCGTGAGCGCCACGACGCCGGTGAGGAGCGCCAGCAGCACGGGCTGGTGGATCAGGTAGATCGCCAGGCTGTGGCGTCCGGCCCAGGTCGCGCCCCGGCCGATCGCCGAAAGGGGTACCCAGGCGCCCAAGGCAGAGCGCGAGAGCCGGGGCAGGCCGATCCTGCCGACCGCGATCCCGGCGAGGACGAGCCCGAACCAGGGAAAGAGCGGCACGTAGTCGTTGGTCCGGGGCGTCCCGGATCCGAGGCCGAGGAAGTAGAGGGCCGGCGCATCGAGGACGGGCGCGTGGACCACGTGCGGCGCGGCGACGATCGCTGCGGCCGCCAACACGGTGACGGCGATCGGCGCGAACAGGAACGGGAGGCCCAGCAGGCTTGCCACCGCAATGCAGTGCAGAACGCCGAAGAACACGAACGCGTCCGGAAACGCGATCCTTGTTCCGAGCGTGACGAGGAGGGCGGCGCCGCCGATCCGCGCGAGGCGCAGAACCGTTGGTCTCGGCCGCACGCCGCGACCGTTCATCAAGACCAGCCCGACGCCGACAAGCTCGAGGAAGCTGCCGGCGATCATCTCGGCCGCGATCCGCCCGGCCGGGGTCAGAGCGTAGTTCTCGGCCGTCAACCGCAGGAACCCGAGATCCCAGAGCGTGTGATAGCTCGCCATCGCGGCGAGGGCCGCCGCGCGCGCCGCGTCGATGACAGGGAAGCGGCGCGGCGGAACGGTCGCATCCGGCGTTGCGGCTGGACGATTCTGCGTGAGTTCGATGGCCATGATGCCGAACCCAAACCACGTCGGCGCCGGACATGCCAACCGATTGGCATCACCTCACGCGGTCAGCCGATGCCGCGCTGCAGCGCTCTCGCAAACGTGAACCTGGCTATCCTGCGCGCGACACCCGGCGCGATCGACCCTCGCCGCGGAAAATCCGCGCGCTGGATGCAGCGCTTAAACGCTGCTTTCGCCGGTCGCTGCGACCAATCGACTGTTGCCGGCTCGCCTCCCAGCCCCAAGATTGCATCTCGCCGGGGCTCGGCTGCCGGTGAAATGGGCTTCCCGGGAATCAGGACTTCGTTAATCTTGCCGGGAGAGCGCGCGGCGTGATTCGGTGTAGGTTGCTCGGCCATGTCTGACGAACACGGCTTCGGGCCGGAGGACCCCGATCGGGCCACGAGCCCTCGGACCGGCGAAACCGCCTCGCGCGAGGACGAGGCCCTGGATCTCGTCGAGGTGGCAGGCCGCATCAAGTGGTTCGACGTATCGAAGGGCTTCGGCTTCATCGTGCCGGATGACGGGTCGCCGGACGTCCTGCTGCACGTGACCTGCCTGCGGCGGGACGGCTTCCAGGCGGCCAGCGAGGGCGCACGCATCGTGGTGGAAGCCGTGGAGCGTCCGCGGGGCTGGCAAGCGTTCCGGGTGATCTCGCTCGATCAGGCGACGGCCCTGCATCCCTCCGAGATGCCGATGCCGCGCACGCATGTCAGCGTGACGCCAACGAGCGGGCTCGAGACCGCCGTGGTGAAATGGTTCAACCGGCTGCGCGGCTTTGGCTTCCTGACGCGGGGCGACGGAACGCCGGACATCTTCGTGCACATGGAGACCCTGCGCCGCTATGGGATCGCGGAGCTGAAGCCGGGCGAGGCGGTGCTGGTGCGCTACGGGGATGGTTCGAAGGGCGTCATGGCCGCCGAGATCCGGCTGGTCGACGGAGCCCTGCCGGCGTCGCACTGAACGGCCGCGTGCGGCAGCGCATCTATGTCGCTGTCGCAGCTAAGCATTTCAGGACCCGATTTCCACGGCGCGCATCCTGGTCTATGGCTGCGCGGCGGGCCCGACCGGCGCGCCTGTCCCCCTGAAAGGCACGAGCCTGTGATGTTTTCGACCCGTTTCGTGTCGGCAGCCGCCGCCGCATGCCTCATCCTCGCGGCCGCTCCCGTTCCCGCCGTCCGGGCGCAGGCGGCAGCCCGGGCCGTTGCGGCGGCGGGTGAGCCCTTGACGATCGTCACCAAGGCGGGGCCGAAGCGGTTCAACGTCGAGGTCATGCAGGACGATGCCGGGCGCTCCCGTGGGCTGATGTTCCGGCGGAACATGGCGGCCGACCACGGGATGCTGTTCGACTTCGAACGCGACGAGCCCGTCACGATGTGGATGAAGAACACCTATCTTCCGTTGGATATGGTCTTCATTCGTCCGGACGGCACGATCAGCCGGATCGCGGCCAATACCGAGCCGCTGTCGACCGCCATCATCCCGTCGGGCAGCCCCGTCTCCGCCGTGCTGGAACTCAACGCCGGTACCGCCGCGAAGCTCGGCATCCAGCCGGGAGACCGCATCGAACATCCCCTGTTCAAGGCGCGCTGAACCCGCCTCGGTCAACCGCGAACGCATCGGGAACAAGCGCTTGACCGCCGCCGCGTTCCGCGCCAGTGTTCCGGCAATGTTCCGGTGCGCCGGGACGCCGGTCAGTGCGGAGGACCCGATGAGCGACGTGGCCGAGGCCGAACTGTTCGGCAACGATGACTGGTCCGTCCAGCCCGACGGTATCGAGCATCGCGACACGGGCTACTTCATCGCCCGCGACCTGCTTGCGGCGCGCCGGGGAGAAGGCCTGTGGGATTGGCCGCTGCAGATGGCCGAGAAGCGCTGGTGCCGGCCGAGCCTGTTCCGCGAGGCGTTCCTGGCTGCGCTGGAGCGCTTCGGCATCGCCCGGGACGCGGAACTGATCCGCTCGTTCGCTCTGGGCTACGGCATCCGCGCGGTGGTGGCGCCCGCCGCCGACACGTTCGTGACGCTGGCCGACATGCTGCAGCCGCGCGAGGTCGCGGATGTGGGCCGGGCCATCACCCGCCCGGCACGGACGCTCGTTGCCGCGGGGGCGTAACGTCCTGACGGCCCGACGGCGATTTGACCGCGTGCCCCCTGCCCGGATAGCCCTCCGCGACACAGCGCGGGAGAGAGCATCATGGCGGACCAGGATCAGGCAGGGCTCGATGGACTGATCACGCCGCCCCTATCGCGGCGGGGCTTCGTGATGACCAGCCTGATCAGCGGCCTGACCCTGGCGACGACCCGGGTCGAGGCGCAGGTGATCCACACGGACACCAACGGCATCGAGGCTGGCGAGGTGAAGATACCGGCCGCCGACGGGCCGATGCCGGCCTACCGGGCTGTACCGGACGGCGCGGGACCCTTCCCGATCGTGCTGGTGGTCGAGGAAATCTTCGGCGTCCACGACTACATCAAGGACATCTGCCGTCGCCTGGCCAAAGCCGGCTACTGCGCGGTCGCCCCGGAGCTGTACGCGCGGCAGGGCGATCTCTCGACGATGACCGATGCCAAGCTGATCATCCGGGACGTCATCTCGAAGACGCCGGATGCGCAGTGGATCGGCGACCTCGATGCGACCGTGGCCTGGGCTGGATCGGCCGCGAAGGGCGACACAAGCCGGCTCGGCATCATGGGCTGGTGCCGGGGCGGCCGAGACGTATGGCTCTATGCAGCGCATCGCCGCGATCTGAAGGCGGCGGTCGCTTGGTATGGCCCTGTGGGCGGCGATCGCACCGACATCCAGCCGCGGACGGCGGGTGATGTTGCTGCGGAGATCAACGCGCCGCTGCTCGGCCTCTACGGCGGCAGCGACACGGGCATCCCGGTTTCCGCCGTCGAGGCGGCACGTGACCGCGCAAAAGCCGCGGGCAAGATCGTCGAGCTGATGATCTATCCCGATGCGCCGCACGGCTTCCACGCCGATTACCGGCCGAGCTATCGCCAGGAGGCCGCCGAGGATGGGTGGAAACGGGCGCTCGCCTTCCTGAAGGCACACGGCGTCGGCTGATTGAGCCGCTTTTGCTTCTGTCCGGGACGTTCGTGGCCGGCTGTGTTACTCAAGACACGGCGACAACTTTCCGATTATGCAAGGATCCAGGGAGGATCTGTGCCTGCGCGGGTCCGGCCTACCGCGGCGATCGGTCCTTGAACTGATCGCCGTGGCCGCCGTTCAGCCCCTGTAGAGTGTCCTGGCCTATGAGCGATTCGGTGCAGCCCGGCCGGAAGCCCGTGATCCTCGTCGTGGAGGACCAACCCGACGAGCGCTTTCTCGCGGCCACCTTGCTGGAAGACACCGGCTTCACCGTCATCGAGGCCGAGACCGCGGACCGGGCCCTCGCCATCCTTAATGACCGCGGCGACGAGGTCAGCGTCGTCTTCTCGGACGTGCGGACGCCCGGGCCTATCGGCGGTTTCGAACTCGCGCGGATCATCGGCGTGACATGGCCGCGGGTGCGTGTGCTCCTGACCTCGGGCGATGCCGGCGACCAGCCGAGCGATCTGCGGGTCTCGGCGACCTTCATCCCCAAACCTTGGCGCGCCGAGGATATCCTGGCGTGGCTGGAGCAAGCCGCGGGACGCCCCGACGTCGGCAAGGGACCGGCCGTGATCGGACCAGGCGGAAAAATTATCACTCCCGGATTGGAAACCTGACGCGCGGATCGAGTTGTACGCCACTCTCGGAGCCCGTCGCGTCCGGGACCGTGCAATACAGTCGAACCCGACCTTGGCCATGCATATTGTCGCCGCCAACTATGCCGATACCTTACGCCGATCCGGCTCAAGGAACACGGCTGAATCCGCCGTGCTGGATACGGTGCGTCATGAACTCCGTTGCGTCTTCGGCGACGCGGACGATGACCTCCCGGCAGACCTGACCGCGCTGGCGCGCCGGCTCGACCGGCCGGACACGGGACAGAGCGTCTCCGCTTGAGCATTGCGCTCTCGGCTGGCTGCGCGAGCCTCGAAACTGGGTGCCGGGCGCGGAGATTGCCGCGGCGAGTCGCCAAGACGACAGAATCTGCTATTCAGCGCTCCCTGACCTGCTGACGCATCGCGTCTCTCTGTCGAGCCCTTCATGCGTCTCTCGCCCATCCGCAGACCGCTCGCTGCGGCCGCGCTCTTCACTCTTGCCGGCTTCGTCTCGGCTCAGGCTGCCGCGCCACCGCCTCAGCCCGCCGGCGGGCCTGGTGGGATCGGCGACCGCAAGATGACGATCACCAAGCGCCTGCTCGGGCGCGGCACCGCCAGCAGCTTCGCCTTCTACGCCGCCGGCGCTGCCCCGGAGGCTGGAAGGCCCGTGGCGATCGTCCTGCACGGTTGGGGCGTCGTGAACCCGCAGAGCTACGGCGCCTGGATCGACCATCTGGCGCGCCAGGGCTGGCTGGTGCTCTTTCCGCGCTTTCAGGAGGTGAATCGGACGCGCCCGGCCGATGCGCCGGGCATCGCCGAAACGCTCGTGAAGGCGGCGTTGGCCGATCTGACCGGGGATAACGAGGCCAAGCCGGATCTCGGCCGCGTCGCCATGATCGGCCACCTCGCCGGCGCTCCACTCGCGATGGATCTGGCCGCCGACGCCAAGACACATGGGCTGCCCACGCCGAAGCTGATCTTCGCCGTGACGCCCGGCGGGATCGCCAGCGGGCCGAAATCGCGCGGCATCGCGCTCGGCGAATTGTCGGCGATCGATCCCGCGACGCTCATCGTGACCATGGTCGGCGACAAGGATACCCGGGCCGCCGACCTCGCCGCGAAGCGCCTCCTGCGCGAGGCCAGCGCGGTGCCTCTGGAGCGGAAGCTCTTCGTGCGGGCGCTCTCGGACGACCACGGCTTCCCGGCCCTGACCGCGACCCTCGCGGCGCCCGCCGGCCTCGATACGGCCTATGACGGCGGCGCGATCAAAGTCGGCCCCGAACCCAACGATACGGGGAAGGACGCTCCGAAGCCTCCGCCCTTCCGGTGGTCCGCCGACATGGCGCTGTCAGGCGAGCAGCAGACCCTCGTCTCGCAGGTCAACCTCGGGCGCGTCGACGCCCTGGATTACCTCGGGTTCTGGAAGACATTCGATCTGGCCGCCGCCGCTGCGTTCGCGGGCTCGGACGCTTCCGCGCTCAAGAACAATCCGCGGCTCGCCGACATGGAGCGGTGGAGCGACGGCTGGCCGGTGAAGCGACTCGCGGTGGAGACGCCGCGCCCGGCGCCAGCCGTCCAGGCCGGTGCGCCGCCGGCCACTACACGCAAGCGCTGATCTGGCGGGCGCTGAGCTGCCGATTACTGACTTGGCCGTCCGGGCAGCTTGGCCCTGGCTCAAGGCTTGCTAATCTGGTCCCGTTCGACACGGGAAGCCAAGCCATGCCCGAGTTCGTTGCCAGCCTGCTCGCCGCGGCGGCCTTCTGCCTCACCTTGCTCGCGCTGAACGCGCTGACACGCGTTCTGATCCAGACCCATCTCACGCCGTCCGATCTCGGCGAGAACGGCCTCCTTCAGATCTGCGGGGCCTTGTTGCTGGCGCGCGTGGCATATCGCCGGGCCCCGAGCCGCCGGACCTTCTGACGGCTTTCGGGCCGCGCCGGCTCCAGCCCGATCGGGACGTGTCTCGCGGGAGGCATCCCCCAGCTGAACCCGTGTCAGCGCAGAAAGGCACCGAAGGAGCGCGGGCCGTTCCCGGTGGGGATCGTCTTGATCACCGTCAGCGTCCGCGCGTCGAGGACGCTCAGCGTGTTGTCGCCCCAATTCGCCACGTAGAGGCGCCCATCCTCATCGGCGGCGATGCCCTCCGGGTGGTCACCGACGTCGATGTCGGCGATCGGCTTCAGCGTCGCGAGGTCGAAGGCGGTAACGCTGCCGGCATATTGATCGGTGACGAAGCCGCGTCCCTGCGTCAGTGCGATCACGTAGGGCCTTCGACCCGTCGGGACCCGGCCGATCTCGCGCCCCGCGCTGAGATCGATGACGGAGACGTCGTCCCCGGTCACGTTGGCCGTATAGGCCCGGCCCGCGGCGGCATCCAGGGTGAGGCCGAACGGGTGTTGCCCCACCGGAATGACCTTCGTCTCGCGGCGATTTTTGGCGTCCACCACCGAAATCGTGTCGGCTTCGCGGTTCGCCACATAGAGTGTCGCCCCGTCGGGACTTACGGCAATGCCGGAGGGCGAGGCTCCGACGCCGATCTCGCCGTCCGGGCTCAGCGTTCCGTTGTGCTCGGTGAGCACGAACAGGCGGTGGCCGTACCAGTCGGCCACGTAGACCGTGCCGCCGCGCGGGTCCGCCGCGATGCCGAGCGGACCACCGGGCAGCGCGACCTCCGACAGGATTTGCCCCGAATCGAGGTCGATGATCGCGATCCCATGCCCCTCGGGACGCGTCACGTAGGCGCGCTTGCGGTCGGTCGACAACGCGATCCCGGCCGGCGCCCCGTCCACCGGTACGCGCCGCAGGACCGTGCCGGCGGCGAGGTCGATGATCTCGACCGCGCCGCCCAGCTGAGCCGTGACGATCGCCTCCCGCGCCGGCTCGGCCGAGGCAGCCGACGCGAGGAGGGTGAGGCCGGCGGCGAGCGCCGCGCGACCCCGATGCGACGTCACGAGCCCTTCTCGACCTTGGCCTTCAGGTTCGCGAGGCTGGCCTTGATCCAGTTGCCGACGCCCTTCTCGGACGCCTCGTCGTTCAGCTCGGGCGGCGGGTCATTGTTCATGTAGCCCCGGTAGAAGGCCGCCTTCCACTCGACCTTCGACTTGGCGTCGCCCGCGGGCTCGACCGTGATCGTCGCAGAGTAGTCGTTGGCCGGCAGGTCCTTCACGTCGACTTTGTCGATGTAATACGAGAACAGCTTGTCGTCGGGCTTCAGCTTGTTGCTGGTCTCCGAGATCTGATCGCCGTTCTTGAGCGTCAGCACACGCTTGAACTTGCCCGCCGGATCGCCGGTGAAGTCGGTCTTGGTAACGTTCTGAACCCAGTCGGCGTTCTTCACGTCGCCGACCACGGCCCAGACCTTGTCGGCCGGCGCGTTGATCTCGATCGATTCGGTGATCTTCCGCCGAGTCGGGCCGTGAGCCTGTGCCGTCGCGGCCACGAGTGCCGCGGTGGCCGCCAAGGCCAGGGTAATTTTCTTCATCTTGTCCTTCTCCTCCCGCCGTCAGCGGTCGTCACGATCGAGAACGCGCGCCTCGGGGCCGAGCGCCGCCGCGACCTTGTCCTCGATCCAGCCCCAGGCCTCGCGCTCGCGGGGTCCCGCGGTCTTGCCGATGGCGATGGCGAGGTAGGCCATCTCCGTCAACACCTTGTCCGGCTCGAGCATGTGCAGCCGGGTCGAAAGAATGGCGGCCTCCAGGATGGCGGCCTGCGCGCGGTTGTAGCCGATGAACGGCGCGTGCGCGGCACTGTGAACCAGGCGCCCGCGAAAGCGCGGGCGCGTCGCGTGCGGCTCCACCGCCGCGACCGCGAACTCGGCATGTCCGAAACTGTCGGCGAGTCGGCGCCCCGGAATCGCCGTGCACGCCTCCGTCGGCCATTCGCGCCGGCCCGTCACCGCACCGGCGATGACCCGGATATCGCGGGGGCTCGACGCCGCGAAGAACGGATTGGCCTCCAGATTGACGATGGTCGGCGACGGCCGGAACGGCGCCAGCACGTAGCCCTCATCCTCGCCGATCAGGCCGAACGGCACGAGGTGCAGCTCACCCGCGGGCGACAGAGTCGTGACGATCGTCTCGAGGATCAGCGGCATCGGCTCACGCCCTGTCGGCCGGCACGAGCCGCCCGCAGACCAGCTTGGCCTTCGGATCCTGCGGTGGACCGGGCGCCGCCTCCGCGCGCGCGGCCTCTTCGGAAATGATCTCCGGCGCGCCAGCGTCGGCCTCGGGCCTCACGAGGCGGGCGTCCCGCGTTCCGGGCGGCGGCGCGTCCGGTCCGGAATGGCGCGTGTGACCGGCCTTCTTGAAGGCGGTGGCATCCTCGACATCGGCGTCGGCCGCGCTCCCCCAATCGAGGGGCTCGTCCTGCACGTAGCGCTTTCCGAGCCGCCACGCGGTCTCGGCTTTGGCGAGCTCCGCGCCGAGATAGAAGGCATGCGCGCCGTCGCTGGCGACATCGAGGTCGGGGAAGAAGGCCATCGCGTCGGTGCCGACCCTGTGAATGTCGCGGTTGTAGACGTGGATCCCGTCCTCCGCGACCGCGATCCGGTAATTGGGATCGCGCACCTCGGCAGCGCCCTGAGCCACTTCCTCGGCGGTCTGCACGTAGGGGCGCTTGTCGTGAAGGGCGAGCAGCGCGCGACCATACCCCTTGGGCAGCGCGGAATCGGCCTTGGCGGCGTACATCACCCGGCGGGCCGCATCGTGTTCCTCGACGGTGCGGCGGGTGTGGTTCGAAACCTGCACGATCAGCACGTTGCGGATCGAAAGCTCTGAGCACATGCCGACGAGGAGGGCTGTCACGCCCAAGGAGTCGGCCTCGGTCAGCTCGGTGAGATTGCCGGTGCCCATCATCATCTCGATCTCTGGCCAGCGGGCACGAGTCTCGCGATAGCGGGCGATCGAATCAACGAAGCCGTGATGGATCGGCTCCAGGATCGGATCCGCCAGGAACGGCCGCCCGGCCTTCAGCATCCGCTCGATCGCCCGGTCGAGGGACGGCAGGTCGTCGGGCCGCAGAGGCACGAGGATTGGCACGGCGTCGGTCTCGAAGGCGAGATCAAGTGTCTCCTCGTTGAGGCTCAGCAGGTAGTCGGCCCCGGCGCCCGCGCCCCGGGCCAACTCCTCGCCGGAAAAGGAATCGACGCTGACCGTGAGGCCGGCGCCCTTCAGCGCCTGAACGGAATCCTCGAGGTGGGGAAACGGCGTGTCGGGCAGTCCGCCCAGATCGATGACATCGGCGCCGCGCCGGGCGAGGTCGAGGCCCTTGGCCAGGATCTGGTCGACACGCATCTTCGAGGCGTCGACGATCTCCGAGAAGATCCGCAGATCGTGCCGGGAGAGGTCCACCTTCCGGGCCGTCAGGCCGAGCCACGCGGGCAGATCCACGACCTCGTCGGGGCCGCGCTCGACCGGCACGCCGAAATGCGCGGCCAGGTGCTCGGGATTGGCCCGGCACCGGCCCGGCAGGATCACCCGGGTCGCGCCCTCGGGCAGCACGACTCGGCGGCGGATGATCTCCTCGGTCATCAGCGCGGCGACCTTCACGCCGGCATCGGCGATGCTCCACCGGAACCGATCGGGAAGGCCGGCCGCAACCTTCTCCAGCCGCGCTCGCGCGAGGCGGCCGGTAACAAACACGATATGCTCGGGCGCGCTCACGCGGCGTTCCTCAGGGCGACCGTCACCTTGTCGGTCGGACCCCAGATCTCGATCGGGCCGCCGTACCGCGCGGCGAAGTCCGGGAAGGCAGCGTCCACCAGACCGACGCGCGCCAAGGCGGCGGCATCGTGATGACCGGGCGCATCGACGGACTTTATCAGCACGCAGCGTTCGGCCTGGACCTGCGCGGCAAGCCAGAGCGCCAAGCTGTCGGAGGTGACGTCCCAGGTCTCGGGGATGTCCGGATGGCCCGCGCGCAGCCGGCGCGGGTTCCACACCCGCGCCCGGGCCGGCGCAGCCTCCGTCCAGGGCTCCAGGCTCTGCACCAGGCGCGGCTCGATCCCGCGGAAGATGCCGGCCGCATCGCTCATCGCGTCGAGCGCGCGGCGGTGGGCTTCCGCGTCGCTGAAACCCTCGCGCACCTGCGCGGCCCGCACGGCGCTCGCGAAGGTGCCGCCGCCCGGCACGACGATGCAGCGCCCGAGCACGCCGTCGGCGAGCGCTATCAACAGGGCGCGGCGACGGTGCGGATCCGCCTCGAGGCTGCCACCGACCTTGACTACGGCGGTCACGCGGCGTCCCGCCGGTTCGGCCGCAGGGCGCGCAGCGCCTCGGCGACCCGCAGGGGATCGATGCCGTTGTGGCGATCAAAGTCGCGGCATAGGCCGCCACGGAAGCCCAGATAATCCGGCGCGTGCGCGCTGAGGCTTGGGATATCGATGACCCGCAGCGAGCCCGCAAGACCGCTCATCAGCCCATGAGCGCGGCAGCCCGCGGTGAAGGCCGCCAGATCCTGCGGCGCCGCGAGATCGGGCAGACGCGCGCCCCGCTTGCCGGCCGTATCGATCATCGCGCCCGCGAAGCCGGCTTCGGCGAGGTGCGGAACGAGGGCGGCGGCCGGGCCGTCCTCGGCGAACAGCACGGCGATCAGGCGTCCGGGCGAAGCGGCGGCGAGAGCCGCCAGTGCCGCGCGATCCGCGCGTCGTGCCGCGCCGATGCCGGTCTTGACCCAATCCACACCCGCCGCCGCCATCGCGGCCACGTCGCGCGGCGTCGGCTCGGCGACCGCGCTGGTCACAGCACCGCCGGACACCCGGGCGACGATCTCCCGCACTGTCCGGGTGTCGAGCGCGCCGAGCGCCCCGCGCTCGGGATCCTTGGCGTCGATCAGGTCGGCTCCGGCCAGCTGCGCAGCCTCGGCCTCGGCCGGATCACGGACGCTGACGAGCAGGCGGGGCAGGGGAGTGGCTCGGGCAGAGGACGCGGACACGGATGACTCGGGATTTCGACGGCAGGCCTTATGACTTCCCGGGCAGCGGCTCGGCGAGCAGGCGGTTCTTCACCACCCAACGCATGGCGTGGGCCCCGGTATCGTCGGTGTCGGCCCGGATCGTCACCTGCCCGCCGCGCACCACCTTGCCGGTCTCTGCCTCGGCGATGGCGACGCTCAGGTTGAAGATCTGACCGGACCCCTTCTCCACATAACCCGTCACGACGAGGTCCGCACCCAGGCTCTTGCCGATGTCCGCCGCGCAACCGTTGCACTTGTAGAGTGGGCCGTCCTTGGCCACGGTGTCGGCCTTCGGCGCCGTATCGACGATCTCCAGCCCGGCCTGATCGTGGAGTGCCTTGCGCAACTCGTCCGTGACCAGGGTGAGCTTCTTGGTGTCGGCCGGCCGCGCACGAGCGCCGTAGGAGGCACCGGGATCGAATAGCTCCACGGGAAACACCGCGGCCTTCTCGGCCGCCCGAGCCGCGCCGGGCAGGGTGGTCCCCAGAATGGCGAGCGCGCACGCGGTGGCGGCGCGGAGAGACGGGGGGCGCATCGTCAGGCTTCCTCTCGACGGTCCGATCGCCGCGTGCGGCGACATCGCTGCCGGCATAGGTCGGGCGAAGGGACAATTTGGCAATGTACTTCGCGGCCTGCGTATTCCACGACGGGAACGTGAACGTCGGGACAACAGGCCGCGGTTGAGCGGTCGGAGCGGAAGCTGTTAGAGGCCGCGCACATGCAAGATCCTGCACCCGACACGGTCGTCCTGCGCCTGGTATGGCTGCGCGTCGCGCTGGCCGCGCTCGTGCTGCTTCCGCTCTCCGCGCAGGCCCAGCAGGCCGCCGCGCAGCCGATCGAGACGCAGATCGGCCTGATCTATCGGCCGCAGCCCGCCCCATCCTCCTACGATGCCGAGGCGGCGCCGGAGGACGAGGGCCTGGCGGGCGCCAAAATGGGCATCGCCGACAGCAACACGACCGGCCGGTTCACCAAACAGACCTACGCGCTCGACGAGATCGCGCTGACCGACGACAAGCCGGACCCGGTCGCGGCCGCCAAGGATCTGGTCGCGAAGGGCGTGCGCTTTCTCGTCCTGGCACTGCCGGCAGACGCGGTGCTGGCGGTCGCGGATGCCGTGAAGGAGTCCGGTGCCGTCATTCTCAATGCCGGAGCGCCCGACGACCGCCTGCGCGGGGCCGATTGCCGGGCCAACGTGTTCCACATCCTGCCGTCGCGGGCCATGCTCGCCGACGCACTGGCGCAGTACCTGACGGTGATGCGCTGGCGGAAGCTCTTCCTGATCGTCGGCCCCACCGACGCCGACAAGGCTTATGCCGACGCGGTTCGCAACTCGGCCCGGAAATTCGCGCTCAAGATCACGGCCGAGAAGCCCTGGACCTTCGGACCGCTCGCGAAGGCGCGGGGCGACACCCCGACCCGGGCCGAGGCGATGGTCTTCACCCGGGGGCTCGACTACGACATGGCGATCGTGGCCGACGAGGAGGGCGATTGGGGGGATTACGTTCCCTACCGCACCGTCGACCCGCGCCCGGTCGGCGGCACGCAGGCGCTGACGCCCACGACGTGGTCGCCCGTCCTGGAGACCTGGGGGGCGGCCCAGGCGCAGAACCGGTTCCGGCGGCTCGCCGGACGCCTGATGCGCCCACTGGACTATCAGGTCTGGGCCGCGGTGCGGACCGTCGGGGAAGCGGTGACGGGCAAGAAGACCAACGATCCGGCCGTGATCGGGCCCTATCTCGCTCAGCCGGACTTCACGCTGCCGGCCTACAAGGGCGTGCCGCTGAGCTTCCGGCCTTGGGACCACCAGCTCCGGCAGGCGATCATCGTCGTGCAGCCGAAGGCGCTGGTCTCTGTGGCCCCCGAGCAGGGCTTCCTGCATCAGCGCACCCCGCTCGACACGCTGGGCGTGGATCTTCCGGAGACCACCTGCAAGTTCAAGTGAGGCCTCCGCCTGCGGCGTTGGTGAGCGGCCGACGCTCTCGCAACGCGCGGACATCGCACTACAATTGTCGTCCGAGAACGTCCTTCGAGGACGCCGGGAAGCCGCAAGGGAAGGGAATGGCATGAACCGCCGCGTCGAGGCAGGTCTGAGTGTGTTCGCCCTCGGAGCGTGGTTCGCCCTATGCGGGCCAGCCGCCGCCTTCACCGCCTACGTCACCAACGAGAAGGGCAATTCGGTCAGCGTCATCGACTCGACCACGATGGCGGTGACGGCGACCTGGAAGGTCGGCCGGCGCCCGCGGGGCGTGACCGTGTCGAAGGACGGCAAGGAGCTGTTCGTCTGCGCGAGCGACGACGACCGGATCGACGTGCTCGATACGAGCTCCGGCAAGGTGGTGCGCTCCCTGCGCTCGGGCCCGGATCCGGAGCAGTTCATTCTCGATTCCTCGGGTAACCCGCTCTACGTCGCCAACGAGGATGACAGCCAGGTCACCATCATCGATATCGAGAAGAACAAGGTTCTGGCCGAGGTGCCGGTCGGGGTCGAGCCGGAGGGGATGGGCCTGTCGCCTGACGGGAAGATCCTGGTCAATACCTCTGAAACGACCAACATGGCCCATTTCATCGACACGAAGACTTTCCAGGTCATCGACAACGTGCTGGTCGATGCACGCCCGCGCTTCGCCGAGTTCACCGCGGACGGAAAGTTCCTGTGGGTCTCCGCGGAGGTCGGCGGCACGGTGAGCGTGATCGACGTGGCGCAGCGCCGGTTGATCAAGAAGATCAGCTTCAAGATTCCGAGCGTGAACGACGAGGCGATCCAGCCCGTCGGCATCCGGATCACCAAGGACGGAACCAAAGCCTTCGTGGCGCTGGGCCCGGCCAACCGGGTCGCGGTCATCGACGCGAAGACCTACGAGGTCGAGAAGTACCTGCCGGTCGGCCAGCGCGTCTGGCAGCTCGCCTTCACGCCGGACCAGAAGCAGCTCTTCACAACGAACGGCACGTCGAACGACGTCTCGGTGATCGACGTCGCCGCCGAGAAGGTGGTCAAGAGCATCCCGGTCGGACTGCTGCCCTGGGGCGTGGCGATCTCGCCGAACTGATCCAAGATCCGAGTCGAATCGGGCACCGGGCGTTGCGCCCAAGGGTAGGAAGCGACATGACGCTCAAGTTTCGAACGGCAGCCCTCGCCCTGGTGGGGCTGCTCGCGGCCGGTCCAGTGCTGGCCCTGGACCTCACCAAGAAGCGGGAGAACCTGCCCGACCTCGTCCTGGGTGACGACCAGGGCAACGACTTCGCCGTCGAGAACAAGGACATCACGCTCGAATCCGGCAAGGCCTACAGGCTGCGCATCGTCGCCAAGGGCCGCCAGGAATACAAATTCTACGCGCCGGACTTCTTCCGATACATCTGGTTCAATCAGATCGTGATCGAGCACAAGGAGATCCACGGCGGCGGCCCACCCGACCACCTGGAATTCGACGATCCCGGCGAGATCGCCATCGAGTTCGTCGCCATCAAGCCCGGCACCTACAAGTGGGAAGCGCGCGGCCTGGAAGCGAAAGGCATGACCGGCACGCTGACGGTGAAATGATGCGCGTCCTGTTCCTCGTCTCAGGCCTTCTCCTCGCCGGACCGGCGCTCGCCGCCGATGATGCCTCCGCCTGCGCGGAGGGCATCACGATGATTCGTGACGCGCTCGCGCTGAACCCGCCCGAACCCGCATTGCCGAAGCTCAAGAAGGCCCTGCGGGTCGCCGAGCGAGAGCAGAAGGAGGGCGAGTTCGACGAGTGCCTCGACGCCGTCGCCGATGCCCGAAAGGTGCTCGGGCGATGAGCGCGGTGGAGGCTGCTGCCCTGCAGGTCGAGCAGGTCGGGCATCGGTTCGGGGCACGGACGGCGCTCGACGACGTCTCGATCACGGTGGCGCGCGGGCGCTTCGCCGCCCTGCTCGGGCCGAACGGCGCCGGCAAGACGACGTTGTTCTCGGTGATCACCCGGCTCTACAACAACCAGACCGGCCGGGTCGCGATCTTCGGCCACGGGCTCGACCGGGAGCCCTCGCGGGCGCTCGCGCGGCTCGGTGTCGTGTTCCAGGCGCGGACCCTCGATACCGACCTCACCGTCGAGCAGAACCTCCTGTATCACGCGAGCCTTCACGGTATCGCCCGCGGTGCCGGGAAGGCCCGCGTCGGGACACTGCTCGACCGGGTCGGCCTTGCCGACCGGCGGCACGACAAGGTCCGCACCCTATCGGGCGGCCAGTCGCGGCGCATCGAGATCGCCCGCTCGCTGATCCATCGCCCGGACCTGCTGCTCCTCGATGAGCCGACCGTCGGGCTGGACCTCGAATCCCGCGCCGACATCGTGGCGATCGTACGCGCCCTGGTACGGGAGGAGGGACTCTCGGTTCTCTGGGCGACCCACATCTTCGAGGAGATTGCGCCCGAGGACGACGCTGTCGTTCTGCACCGGGGCCGGATCATCGCCCGCGGCCGGGCCGGGGATATCGGCGGCCCCGGCGAGTCCCTGGCCGATGCCTTCCGCCGCCTCGTGGCCGAGCCGGGGAGGGCCGCGGCATGAGCGCGCCGATACAGGTTTCTTCGCCTCCTGGCGCTGTGCCGGCGCGCGTCGCACAGCCCCGGATCGGTCGCCTCGACGCGGTCGGCTACCTGATCTGCCTCGGCGGCATCGTCCGCCGGGAATTGCTGCGCTTCTTCAATCAGAAGGAGCGGTTCTTCTCGGCCCTGGTCCGTCCGCTCGTCTGGCTATTCATCTTCGCGGCGGGCTTCCGCAACACGCTGGGCGTCTCCATCGAGCCGCCCTACCAGACCTACGTGCTCTACGAAGTCTACGTGGTGCCGGGGCTGGCGGTGATGATCCAGCTGTTCAACGGCATGCAGTCGTCGCTCTCGATGGTCTACGACCGCGAGGTGGGGTCGATGAAGGTGCTGCTGACCTCGCCCTACCCGCGCTGGCTGCTGCTGCTCGCCAAGCTGATCGCGGGCGTCGCCGTGTCGATCGTGCAGGCCTATGCCTTCCTGGCGGTGGCCTATTTCTGGGAGACGGACATCCCGCCGCTCGGCTACCTGACCGCGCTCCCGGCCTTCCTGGCCTCGGGCCTGATGCTCGGGGCGATTGGGCTGTTCCTGTCCTCGCTGGTGCGCCAGCTCGAGAACTTCGCCAGCGTGATGAACTTCGTGATCTTCCCGATGTTCTTCGCCTCCTCGGCCCTCTACCCGCTATGGCGGATCCGGGAATCCTCGGAGACGCTGTACTGGATCTGCGAGCTCAATCCGTTCAGCCACGCTGTGCAGCTCGTCCGCTACGCCCTCTACATCCAGTTCGAGCCGGTCGCCTGCGCGGTCGTGGTGGGCGTGACGCTCGCCTTCTTCGGCGCCGCCGTCGTGGCCTACGATCCCGGCCGCGGCATCATGGCCCGGCGCGGTGGCCCGGCTGGCGAGACCCCCTGATGGAGCCCGTTCCGATGAACCCTCTTGACTTCCGCATCCTCGGCACCGCGCTCGGGCTGAGCCTCCTCGCGGGACCGGCGCTGGCGCAGCCGCGCCAAGATCCGGACTGGCCCTGTGTCCAGCGTAAGGTCGCAACCCTGAGCCCCGGCCAGTTCTGGACGGGCCCGGACATCGCCGCGGCCGGCGATTGGGGCAGCGACAACGATGCCGCGGTGCTCGCCCAGAAGATCGCCTCTCGGCGCACCGAGCTTTCGCAGGTCGGACCGCTCCTCGACGAGTTCACCGGAAAGGCCGGCACCGACAAGGACGCCAAGGACAAGGCCCTGACCCGGGTCTACGCCGGCGTGTTCGAGGTGATCAACGGCGAGCGCGACAAGGTGGTCGGCGGCATCGCCCGCTACGCCCAGGGCCAGCGCCGGATGGCGGAGCGGATCCGCGACGAGGCCGACAAGATCAGCCAGGTCAAGGATGCGCCGAGCGCCTCCGATGCGACGGAGCTCCCCAAGGATCAGTCGGAGCTGGAGACGAAGTTCGCCTGGGACCGCCGCATCTTCCAGGAGCGCAGCCAGTCCCTCACCTATGTCTGCGAGGTTCCCCAGCTCCTCGAGCAACGTCTGGGTGAGATCGCGCGGATGATCCAGGCACGGCTCTGAAGCCGTTCTGCGGATACAGACGCCTTTTGCCACATCATCCCGGGGAGCTTGCCGAATGCTCCCTAAGTGCTTGATCGCGCTCAAGAAACTGTTGCGGTTTCATCACGTCGAGCCGGCATCCGCGGCGCGGCGGGGGAAAGACCGCCAAAACAGCGCGATCGCGGTTCACGGACAATTGTGCGCATCCCCGCCACTCGGCATGAGTGATCACAAGCTCGTCGACAACGAGCATGGGTCTCGGGCCACGGGGGTTGGGAATGTCACTTCGCGCGTTGCGGAGCAGCTTGGTCGCGTCTGCATCGGTGCTCGCCGGAACGGTCCTGTCGGGGAGCGTTCAGGCTCAGCAATCGGTGACGCTGGGCGAGATCAGCGTGGTGTCCACGACGCCGGTTGGCTCAGGGGGCGGAAGTTCGAGCCAGGCGCAGACCTTCAACGGTCCCGGCCCGGTGCCGCCGAACGGGTCCGTGCCGCCGACCGGCCTGACCCGCCTGCGCGGCAGCGAGCAGCCCCTCGATAAGATCCCGAGCACGGTCGAGTCGGTCACCGCGAGCGACCTCGCCATCGATCAGGCCAGCGGCAATCTGGTCACGACGCTGGCAAGGCGCACGCCCGGCTTCAACATCTCCGACTCGCAGGGCAACAACAACCGCGTGGACGTGACCTATCGCGGCTTCACGGCCTCGCCGGTTCAGGGCGTGCCGCAGGGGCTCGCCGTCTACCAGAACGGCGTGCGCATCAACGAGGCCTTCGGCGACGTCGTCAATTTCGACCTGATCCCGCAGCAGGCGATCCAGCGGATCGACGTGGTCACCGGCAACCCGGTCTTCGGCCTCAACGCGCTGGGCGGCGCAGTCAACATCCAGATGAAGAACGGCTTCACCTGGCAGGGCACCGAGATCGCCGCCTGGGGCGGCTCCGATGCCCGCACCGCCGGCTACCTGCAATATGGCAAGGTCGTCGACAATTGGAGCGTGTACTTCACCGGCGACGGGCTGAATGACCGCGGCTGGCGCTACGAGAGCCCGAGCACGATCGGCCGGCTCTACGCCGATCTCGGCTACCGCTCGCAGGATTCCGAGTTCCACCTGATCGGTCTCGCGGCCCGCAGCTTCTACGGTGCCGCCGCCGCGACGCCGGTCGACTTCACCCATCGCGACCCGCGGGCGATCTTCACCTTCCCGCAGACCACCACCACCGAGGTCGGCTCGCTTCAGCTCACCGGCCGCGTCGACATCTCGCCGACCTGGGATCTGGCCGGCAACGCCTATTTCCGCCGCTTCAGCCAGACCTACGTGGATGGCAACGACGGCAACTTCGAGAATTGCAGCACGCGCTCCAGCTTCCGCGGCAATCTCTGCTACCAGGATGACGGGTTCAGCCCGTCCGCCGGCCAGTCGCAGCTCGCGTTCCGCAATCAGTTCCTGATCCTGGGCCAGCAGAACCAGCGCATCCCGTTCCGGGCCAACATCCCCTACGGCACCCTGGACACGACCCGGACCGAGGCCACGGGCTTCGGCGGCTCGCTCCAGGCCTCGAACCGCGACCGGGTGTTCGGCCTGCCCAACACCTTCGTGGTCGGCGGCAGCATCGACACGGCGAACTACTCGTTCAAGTCGTCCAGCACCCTCGGAGTCATCAACCCCGACCTGTCGATCACCACCAACCCGAGCAACCCCTATTACGGCAACATCCCGGGCCTCGGCACGCCGCAATTGCGGACAGCCGGCGCTCTCGGCATCGCGCCGAGCTCGGTCAACGGCTCGAATGTCTACATGGGCCTCTACACCCTCGATACGCTCGACGTGACCGACCGGCTGTCGCTGACGGCCGGCGCACGCCTCAACTTCGCGCGCATCCAGAGCGAGGATCTCACCGGCTTCTCTCCGGACGTGACGGGCACGCATTACTACAACAAGATCAACCCGGTCGCCGGCCTGACCTACCGCTTCTTCGACGCGCTGAACCTCTACGGCAGCTACTCGGAGTCGAACCGCGCCCCGACCCCGCTGGAACTGGCTTGCGCCAACCCGGACCGGCCGTGCCTCCTGCCGAACTCGCTGGTCGCCGATCCGCCGCTGAAGCAGGTGACGGCGCGGACCTACGAGGTCGGCTTCCGGGGCCAGCTGCCGAACACCTATGACGGCGGCGTCATCACCTACAAGATCGGTGCGTTCCGCACGGATCTCAGCAACGACATCCTGTCGCTCGCGACGCCCGGCAACACGGCGCGCGCCTATTTCGTGAACGTGCCCTCGACGCAGCGGCAGGGGATCGAGGTCGGCAGCGAGTACACGGCCGATTACCTGCGGGTCTACGCCAATTACGCGCTGGTCGACGCGACCTTCCAGTTCAACGGCACCCTGTCGTCGCCCAACAATCCGCTCGCCGATGATGGGGCGATCCAGGTCCGCAAGGGCAACATCGTGCCGCTGGTGCCGGCGCACCAGATCAAGGCCGGCTTCGACTACTTCATCACACCAGACTGGCAGCTTGGGCTCTACCTCCAGGCCTTCTCCTCGTCCTACTTCCGCGGCGACGAGTCGAACCTGAACCGCAAGCTCCCGGCCTATTACACGATGAACTTGCAGACCAAATATCATGTGACGAAAAACCTCGAGGTCTTCGGGCTGATTACCAACCTGACCAACAACCGCTACGCGACCTTCGGCACCTTCGCGGAGCCAGGCCCGGTGGCCGGCAACCTGCGGATCAGCGATTCGCGGACCACGACCCTGGCGCAGCCGTTCTCGGTCTACGCCGGCATCCGCTACGCCTTCGGCGCCGACCCGGTGCCGATGTCGCCGGAGCCGATCATCCGCAAGTACTGACGGACGACACGACCCGCTGTGGGCGCTCTCGGCGGCTTCCAGGCCGCCCGGGGGCGCCCGCTTCCGTTTCCCAGTGCGCGGTGCGGCCTCCTGTCTCGGGAACGGCCCGATGCGCCCGGCGTCTCCACGGTAGTCGCATCCGGACGTGGCGGCCCGCCGCATCGCGGGCAGCCGGAGCCGATCGCGCTCAGGTGCAGTGGAGAAACGCCTCAATGATGATCAGATTCGCCCTCGCAGCCCTGGCCCTCGCCGCAGCCACGCCGGCCCTGGCGACCCCATGCGCCGACGAGGTCGACACCCTGCAGCGGCGTCTCGACAGTGCCGGTGCCGCCTCCGTGACGGGCACGACGCCGCCGGGCGGCCCGACCTCGTCGAATTCTCCGAAGGCGCTCGACAAGCCGCCGGCCCTCACCAAGTCGGACGCTGACGTGAAGCCCACCGCCGCGGGCGTGGAGGAGGCCAAGAAGCTCGTCGCCCAGGCCCGGGAGCAGGACAAGGGCGGCGACGCCCAGGGCTGCCGCGATACGATCATGAAGGCCAAGGAGAAGGCCGGCGCCCTGCCGTAGGCGGTGCGCGGCGGCCGGCGTCCCGACGGGCGCCGGCCGAAGACCGGCTCAGTACGCGTTCTCGGTCTTGAGCAGGGCGAACGGCGTGGTCAGCAGGATCTGGAGGTCGAGCAGGACCGACCAGTTCTCGATGTAATAGAGATCGTGTTCCACGCGCCGCTGCAGCTTCTCGGACGTGTCAGTCTCGCCGCGCCAGCCGTTGATCTGCGCCCAGCCGGTGATGCCGGGCTTGACCTTGTGCCGGGCGAAATAGCCATCGACGACTTGGTCGTACAGGGTGTTGGCCGCCTTCGCCTGCAGGGCGTGAGGCCGGGGCCCGACAAGGGAAAGATCGCCCTTCAGCACGTTGAACAGCTGCGGCAGCTCGTCGAGCGAGGTCTTGCGGATGAAGCGGCCGACCGGCGTCACGCGCGGATCGCCCTTGGTGACCATCTTGGCCGCGCCGGCATCGCACTGATCGACGTACATCGAGCGGAACTTGTAGACTTCGATCAGCTCGTTGTTGAAGCCGTGACGCTTCTGCCGGAACAGGATCGGACCGCGCGAGGTGAGGCCAACGGCGAGCGCGACGGCCAGCATGATCGGCGACAGCGCGAGGAGCATCAGCAGGCCGACGCCGCGATCGAACAGCGCCTTCACCACCACATCCCAGTCGGCGATCGGCCTGTCGAAGACGTCGAGCACCGGCACAGAGCCCAGATACGAGTAGCTGCGCGGGCGCAGGCGCAGCTTGGCGGCGTGCGCCGAGAGGCGGATGTCGATCGGCAGGACCCAGAGCTTCGCGAGCATCTGCAGGATACGCGCCTCGGCCGTAATCGGGATGGTGAAGACGATCAGGTCCAGGCGGGCATGCCGCGCGTAGGCGACCAGATCGTCGACGTTGCCGAGCTTCGGGTGGCCGGCCACCACATCCGACGAGCGATCGGTGTTGCGGTCATCGAACACGCCGACGATGCGGATGCCGCTGTCGCTCTGCGTCTCCAGGGCGGCGATCAGATCCTCGGCCGGCTGGCCGCCGCCCACGATCGCGGTGCGCCGATCGAAACGGCCGGCGCGGGTCTGTGCGTCGATGATCCGGAACAGGACGAAGCGGCCGACGAGAAGGGCGCCGAGCCCGGTGGCGAAGAACGTCCCGAGCCACAGCCGCGAGTAATGGTCCGCCACCTTGGCGAGGACCAGACCGGCGGCCACCATCAGGAAGGTCATCGACCAGGCGGCGATCAGCCGGATCGCGGTCTTGAAGAAGGCCCGGAATGCGGCGATCCGGTAGCCGCCCACTGCCTGGGTCAGCGTAACCGTCGTCACGGCGATCAGGCCGATGGCCCCGGCATAGGTCAGCCCGAAAGGGACCCGCCCTTGCAGCATCAGCAGGTGCAGCAGCGAGCCGAGACCGAAGATCAGCGCGCCTTCGAGCGCCCGCACGAGGCCGGCGACCACCACAGGTGAGATCGCCGCCGCTTCCGGCGCAGAGGTCTCGGCGAGCGGCACGGCCCCCGCGCGAACCGCACCCGGCCGCGCTTCGAGGGGTCCCGTCGCGTCGAGAAGATCGCGGATGTCGAACGCGCTCATCGATTGGCTCCCCCCGCGCCGCTCTGCGGTTGCTTCACCTGCAGCTTGGCACGGAGCGTTGTCGGAAGACTTAAGGGCGAGCCGACCGCCGCGCATTCAGCGCGGCGTGCGGAGCGGTGGCGATCACGTTCCCGCCACCGGGCTCAGGCGGTCCGCGGCCCGGCGATCCCGCGATGCGCGGCGCTGCGGTGGCCCGACCGAGCCTGGAACGCCGCCGCGTAGCCGGAGACGACCTCGCTGCCCATCCGCTCCAGGGAGAAACGCTGCCGGATCGACTCGCTGAGACCACCGACCTTGGCGGCAAGCCTCTCGGGCGCGTCGTCCAGCACCGTCCGGATGCCGGATGCGAGCGCCTCCGAATCCCGGGCGGGGACGAGATCGTGCGCGGCCGGGCCGAAGATTTCCGGAATGCCACCGACCCGCGTGGCGACGAGGGGCTGGGCCGCAGCAGCGGCTTCCAGGACAACGTAGGGCAGCGATTCCGCGAGCGACGGGACGACTAGGATGCGCCCCCGCGCCAGCACGGAACGGATCGCCTGCGGAGGCTCGAAGGAGACCGCGCCGGTAAGCCCGAGGCGCGCGACCGTCTCGCGCAGGATCTCGGCGTCCGGACCCGAGCCGACCAAAAGCAGACGCAGCGCCCGGCCCTCGGCCCGCAACCGAACCAGAGCCTCGAGCAGGTAGGGCAGGCCCTTGGCCTCCCGCAATTCGCCGACATACAGCAGGTCGAACGGATCCTTCACCCGTTCAACCGGTTCGAATTCGGCCTCCGAGATGCCGTTGTGAACGATTCGCGTCACACGCTCGGGGCCACCCACGAAGGCCCTGTGCCGACCAGCGACGTACTCGCTTTCGAACAGAAAGGCGTCCGTACGTCGGGCGAGCACGCCTTCGGCGCCCATGTAGAGGCGATGGAGCAGGCTGCCGGGCCGGTAATTGTAGCTGCCGCCGTGCGGGGTATAGGCACGGATCGTCGAGCCGGCTGCGGCGAGCCGAGCATAGGCACCGCCCTTCGCGCCGTGTCCGTGCAGGACGTCAGCGCCCACCTCTGCGGCCCGCTTCCCGACCGTGCGGAGACAGGCCCAGTCCGTCAGGTGCGGATTGCGCTGCATCGGGATCCGGATCAGGCCGAGTTCGAGGCTGGGCATCAGCTCCGCAAGGGCGCGCGCGCCGCGCTCACCGCCGGTGGTCGAGTCGCACACGATGCCGACGGCGTGCCCCGATCCCGCCTGGAGACGGGCAAGATCGACGACGTGCCGGAACAATCCGCCGACGGGCGCCCGGAACACGTGGAGAATTCGATAACGCTGCGTGCTGCGGGCGTCGTTCGTTGTGGGTTCCACGTTGTCGCTCCCGGCACGATCGCTCCTGAGAACAATGCGCCACCGGATGTCGATGAGGACTTAAAGGAAAACGGATCGCTTCGACCTTTTCCTCGGAACGGTAACCGGAATTCTACCGGACGAATTTCAATTTACGCCACAGACATTCCGTTCAGGCTGGCCCAGATGGTTCCGTAATGGCAAGCCGTCGCAGCCAGCACGAAGCCATGCCAGATCGCGTTCTGGAACGGCAGCGTCCGCCAGACATGGAACAGTACGCCGACCGAGTAGAGCGCTCCACCGATCGCCAGCAGCCACAGAGCCGTCGGCTGAAGCGCCGCGATAACGGATTCATAAGCGAAGAGGCCGCTCCAGCCGAGCACCAGGTAGAGCCCGATCGAGAGGCGATCGAAGCGGCCCGGGAGGAGCAGCTTCACGACGATGCCGACGAGGGCCACGGCCCAGATCATCGCCAGCAGCGCGTAGGCGCGGGGTCCCGATCCGACGAGGGCGACGAGCGGCGTGTAGGTGCCGGCGATCATCAGGTAGATCAGAGCGTGGTCGGCGCGGCGCAGCAGCCACTTGCGCGGGCTGACCGGGTAGAGGTTGTAGAGCGCTGAAACGCCGAGCATCAGCACGAGCGCGGTGGCGTAGACCACGACCGCAGCCCGCTCGCCGAGACCGAGATGCGCCGTGACCGCCGTGGCCACGAGCGCCACCGCACCCGCGAGGCCGAGCACGACGCCCAGCCCGTGTATCACGCCGTCGGCCACGATCTCCCGGGGCGTGTAGTGCCAGGTCAGGGAGAGTGGCCGCCCATCATCCGCGAGAGACATCTTGAAGCCTCCTGCAACGCGTGCAGCTTAAGGCCTGAGAAGTCTTGATCGTTCCATGCGCGGAATGCGGAGATGGAGTTTTCCCAGAGTTTCTGTCCTTTGGGTAAAAGTCTCGTGCGACGCAACGTCTCTGCTGCGCCGCACGAAAGCCTAGATGCCCCGCACGGCCAAACCTTCGAACCCGAGCGGCAGCCCGGCCGCGGCGGGCTGAACCCGCCCGCTTCCGCGGCTGAGGCAGGCGTGAACGGTGGCCATCGTCAGGATCGCCATCGCGAGGATCTGATGGGCGAGGGCCGCCCAGAGCGGCACGGCGAGCAGAAGCGTTGCGATCCCGAGGGCGGCCTGCGCCAGCGCCAGGACCGCCACGCCCGTCGCCCGGCGGGCCATGCCGCCCGGGCCCGCCAACCGAGCATCGATCGCGTGCACGATCGCGACGAGGATGACGAGATAGGCCGTCATCCGGTGGTCGAACTGCACCAGCGCGTGATTGTCGACGAAGTTCTCGATCCACGGACGGATGGCGAACAGGCTGTCCATCGGCGGCACCAGATTGCCGTCCATCGTCGGCCACGTGTTGTAGACGAGGCCTGCATGCGATCCTGCCACGAGTCCGCCCAGGAAGATCTGCAGCAGGATCAGGACCGGCAGCAGCGCGGCGGAGGCGCGGAGGCGCGGCGCGGCCGGCGCCAGGACGCCGCCGCGCTCGCCGGCCGCGAGCCAGACGAGGCCGGCCAGGATCAGGCTGGCGGTCGTCAGATGCAGGGCGAGCTTGATCGGCGCCACCGCGGTCATGCCGGGCTGGAGACCTGACGCGACCATGATCCAGCCGATCGCGCCCTGCAATCCGCCGAGCACGCCGAGGCCGATCAGGCCGAGGCCGAGGCGCCGGCTGATCCGACCCTGCCACCAGAACACGATCAGCGGCAGGAAGAACACGAGGCCGATCAGCCGGCCGAGCAGGCGGTGGCCCCACTCCCAGCCGTAGAGCACTTTGAAGGCGGAGAGGCCGATCCCCTGGTTGAGGATGCTGTATTGCGGCGTGTCCTTGTACTTGGCGAATTCGGCGGCCCAATTCGCCTCCGAAAGCGGCGGGATGGCCCCCGTGACGGGACGCCACTCGGTGATCGACAGGCCCGACCCGGTCAGACGCGTGGCTCCGCCCACCGCCACCATGGCGACCACGAGAGCCGCGACGATGTAGAGCCAGGTCCGCACCGCCCCCGATCGCTGATCGCCTGCGCCTCTCATGACCATCCGGAATCCTTTTGCGGATACCGGGACGCCCCGGCCGCAACGCCCCGGTTAGGGGATGCGCGCCGCGCCAGCAACGTCAACGGCGCCGCAGCCCGCGGCAGCGGGCGCGTTGCCAACCGGGCTGCGGAACGATAGCCGTCGAGCCTCAGCGCCGCCGCGCCGGTCGCGAGATTCCGGAACCTGCCATGCGCCGCCGCACCCGTACCCTCATCGGCACCCTCGCGATCCTGGCCTTCGTCTGCCTCTACGGGCCCCTGGCGATGGCGCTGGCCGACAGCCGGATCTCCGAGACACCGGCGGCCGTTCAGGCGCTGCTTTACTCGATCCTGGGGATCGCCTGGATCTTCCCGCTGATGCCGCTGATCCGGTGGATGGAGCGGCCGGATCGCTGAGCCGGACAACTCGATTTTGCCGCACTCAGGCGCCACAAGGCTGTCGGTCCGCCTCCGAGACCTTTCCCCGTGTACCGCCGCTCCATGCGCCTCAAGCCACTGGCTGCCCTCGTCGTGCTGCTCGCACCCCTGCCGGCCCTGGCGCAGGGCACGCCCCGTTCGATCGGTGAGTGCGAGAGGCTGAAGAACGACCTCGCCTACAACCAGTGCCTCGCGATGTTCGGCCCGGCCGCCAAGAACGTGGCTGGCGGCTACGCCTCGGCGGATTTCGCCGCGGCACCTGCCGTGTCAACCGCAGCGACACCCGCTGCCGCGATGGCGGAGCCGATCCCGCAGATCGACGAGGCAGCCGAGACGAGCACGTCCGGCCGGCGGCGCTACCGCTCGCATCGCGGCCGGCAATACGCCTCGTTCTCCACGGGCTACCGGCATCGGCGCCGTCGGTAACGGGGGCGGCACGCCTCAGGCGACGTTCAGGCGCCGGCCGCGGTTCCACGCCAGAAACGGCACACCGGACAAGAGGCCCGCCAGCGCCGCGCGCGTCTGATGACACCCGTTCACCGACACACGCGGCAGAGCGTGCAGGTGACCGGCATGCGCGGCGAAGAGATGGCCCGGCCGGGTGGTCACCGCTGTCGCGAAGCCCAGGTCCCGGGCCAGCACGAATTCCCGCGGCCCGGCCGAACCCGGATCCCCGACCGGAAACGACAGGTGCCGCACGGACCGTCCCAGCTCCATCTCGATGCGGGCACGGCCGTCGGCGATTTCCCGCGCGGCGGTCTCGGCCTCGTGCTTGGCCAGCATCGGGTGGCTGACCGTGTGGGCACCGATCGTGACGGCCGGATCGCGCGCCAGATCGCGCAGTTCCGTCCAGGACAGGCATAGCTCGGATGCGACGCTGCCCGGCGGGAAACCGGCCTGGTGGCAGAGGTCGGCGATGCGCTCGAGGAGGTCGGCCTCGCTACCCCGGCGCAGATCGCGGTAGATCGCGTCGAAGGCGAGCGCCTTCTCCTCCGGGCTCCGCGCCGAAAGATCCACCGCGCGCGACCCGATCCCGATCCGCACGTGATCAAGACGCGCGATGGCCCGCTCCAACTCGATCCACCACAGGCGCCCGCTCTGGTCCGCGAAGGCGCTGGTCACGAACAGGGTCCACGGCACGCCGTGGCGCGCGAGCACCGGACGCGCGTGCTCGACATTGTCGCGATAGCCGTCGTCGAACGTCAGCACAGCGAAGGGAGGCCCGTAATCCGGCTCGGCGAGACGCTCCGGCACGGCGTCGAGGCCGATCACCTCGAAGCCGCGCGCGTCGAGCTCGCGCAGGGTCAGGTCGAGGAAATCGGGTGTGATGCCGAGCAGCCGATTGGGCGCGAAGGCCGGAGCCGGGTCGGGGCTGACATGATGGAACGTCAGGATCAGGCCGAGACCGCGGGCTGCCGGGGACAGCCACCGATCCGCCCCGAGGGCCTGGATGGTGCGGAACCCGGTCGCGAAGACCCGATGCTTGGTACGCGCCGACAGCATGGTCCTGAACCGATCGGGCGGAGCGGCCCGGATCCGCGAAGCCTTGGCGCAGCGCAGTAAAGAAACCCGAAATCACCGCTGGGCCGCGCTTCTTGCCGGAAGGAGTTATTAGCCAAAGGGCCATTTATTCGAGCCTTGCACTTCTTGAAACCGGCTTCCTCGGCTCGAGGTCACGGCCTGTTCAGCGCAGCCCGCGCAGGATCCAGGCGCGACAATGGATCGTGGATGGATCGTGCGCGGTCCGACAAGGGATCGGCACCATGGCGGTCGGCGTCCAGGCGACGGGAACGGGCATGCGCGAGGCGCGAACGGGCGGCGCGCTGCTCGCCGAGATCATCCCCGATCTGGCAGCGGCCGAGGCGCTCTGGCGCCGCCTCGAAACCGATCCGGCCAGTCTCCAGACGCCTTACCAACGGTTCGACTGGACGAGCGCCTATCTTCGCGGGACCGGACAGCTCGACACGGCGCGCGTCGCGGTCCTGCGCGACGCGGCCGGCCGGGCGCGGATCCTCCTGCCACTGACGTTGCAGCGCAGGCTCGGTGTCTGCGTGGCGCAAACCGTCGGCGACACGCACGCGAACTACCACATGCCGCTGTTCGCGACCCGCGACGCGGCGGCGATCCCGCAGGATGAGATCGTCACGGCCTTGATCCGAGCCGGACGGCAAGCCGGCATCGATGTCTATGCCCTGCGGCATCAGCCCCGCATGTGGGAGGCTGTGGCCAATCCGTTGGCGGTTGGGGCCGAGCCGGAGGCGAGCGACGCGTACGGGCTGATGCTCGGACCCGATCCGGAAGCCACTGTCCGCCGCGTTTTCAGCGCCGATGCCCGCAAGAAGTTGCGCTCGAAGGAGAAGCGCCTCGTCGAGACCAAAGGCGCGGTCGTGTATCGACGTGCCGAGACGGCCGAGGAGGCAGCTCGCTTTCTGGCGGCGTTCTACGCCCAGAAAGCGGCACGGTTCGGCGGGATGGGCATCGCCGATCCCTACGCCGACCCGTCGATCCAGGCCTTTCTGGCGGCAGCTGCGTCCGGTGCGCACCCGGCGATCGAAGTTCATGCGCTGTGCCTGGCCGAGAGCGGCCGGGTGCTCGCGACTTTCGGGGGCGCCGTGAACGACAGACGGTTCAGCGGCATGATGACAGCGTTCGATGCCGATCCGGAGATTGCCCGATGCAGTCCGGGCGACCTGCTTCTGCAGCATCTGGTGCGCGATCAGACGGCGCGCGGCCGGCAGGGCTTCGATCTCGGCGTTGGCGAGGCCCGGTACAAGGCCAGCATCTGCGACGAGACGATCAGCCTCATGGAGTCGATGATACCCGTCACCCTCGTCGGGCGAACCTACGCCGCCGCGCGGCAGAGCCTCACGCGCACGAAGCGTCGGATCAAGCGCGACCCGCGGCTATACGCGGCCGTCCAGCGCCTGCGGTCCCTGCGGCGGTCCTGAAAGCCGCGATTGCAGATGCCGGGAAAGGGCTCCGTGCAAGACCTCCCGGAAGTCGTCGCCGATCGTATTCAAGACGGTCGACGGCAGCACCCAGGTCGTGGCGTCCGGTAGGGCCTTCCCACCCTCGACCACATCCTGCGGTGCGGGCAGGCAGCAGCCGCGTCGAAGGCGGCCGGCGGCCAGCCAAGCGATCCCTGAATCCCTCCTTCGAGGCCCGCGGGCGCGGGCACCTCAGGATGAGGCCAGGGATGGGACATGGCCTGGCCGGCGCGGCTCTCGACGGGCTGCCCGTTCCGTCCGGCGCCGCAAGCGAGCCCGGATTTGACGTGCACGGCGGGAGCGATGCCGCGTCGGCCCGATTCAGGGATCGTGCGACACTGATCGCACCGCGTGCCACATGCCTGACGGGGGGATCGCACGACCGGCGCGCGATCTGCCCACTCTAGGCGGCGTTGAGGCGCAGTTCGGCCCGCGGATCGTCGGCGGCCACGTCCTGCGCTGCGGGACGATCCTGGGCCACCAGGATCTGCCCGGCGCCGGCCTCATCGGCGATGGCGTAGAGATCGCCCAGGACCGGATCCTCGGCCGAGGCATTCGAGGCGATGACCACGCTGTCCATGTAGCCGGCAACGAGTTCCAGCAGATCGACGGCGCCCGGAGCGGCGTGGATTTGGCAGACGACCCAGTCATAGGCCTCCGCCATGGCCTCGAAGGTCAGCGCCAGGGCATCGGGTTCCTCGAAGAGCACCGCCATGGCGCGTTCCCCGGCCTCGATGCGGTGGATGCCCCTGTCGCGCCGCGCCTGAATGACATCGAGGAAGGCGGCCTCTCCGGCGACGAGGTCACTGAAGCCGCGCTTCGGATCCGCGCCGGCCGGTCTGTTCAGATCGACCGCGACGAGGCTGCCGGCCTCGCCGAAGGCCCGGATCAGGGCGTCGGGGAGCCCCTGCGCCCCACGCATCTCCTCGGTCTCCATGATCAGGATCAGGCGACCGGAGCGCGCTTCCTCGCGCCGCGGACCGGACGTGATCCGCCCGACCAGCGGGGCCAGGTCGAAGCCGGCCGCGGGAGGAGCGGGCGCTTTCGGATGCGCCGCGGTGGCCTGGCTGCCGTCCGCCTTCCCCGACCAGCGCGCCAGCGGCATTGCCTCCGGGAACGCGAAGTCCGGGCGCTCCATGACCGGCTCCCGCCGCGCATGGTCTTCCGAGGGTTCGAAAGCGCCGTCGCGGCCGACCGCGTTGCGAGCCGACTCGGCCAGCAGGGCGCGGGCGAGGACGCCGCCAGCCGCGAGCATGAGGGTCAGCAGCGTGGCGAAGCCGATAATCGGCAGCTTCTTCGGGAAGGACGGCAGCTCCGGGGTCACCGCCCGCGACACGATGCGGGCATCGGCCGGCGTGGCGCTCTCGCCGTCGCGCGCTGCCGCCTCGCGGTAGCGCGACAGATAGGATTCGAGCTGATCACGCTGGGCCTTGGCCTCGCGCTCGAGCGCGCGGAGCTGGATCTCGTTGGCGTTGCCGCGCACGACAACCTCCTGCTGACCGTCCACGGCAGCCTGGAGGCTCTCGACCCGGGCACCGGCGATCTTCGCGTCGTTGTCCATCGTGCGCACGACGCGCTCGGCGGACGCCTTGATCTGCGCGTCGAGATCCTCGAGCTGCGCGTTCAGCTCCTTGATGCGCGGGTGGGCCGGCAGCAGCGTGCGCGACTCCAGGGCGAGCTGCGCGCGCACCGAGATCCGGTTCTCGACGATGCGCCGGATCACCTCGTTGTTGGCGACATCCGGGATCTCGAAGGCGCGTCCATCCTTGATCAGGTCCTTGATGGCCTTCACCTTGCCGGCGAGATCGGCCTTGAGGATCCGCGCCGTGGAGAGCTGGCTGGACAGCTCCCCGAGCTGCTGGCCGGTCAGCGGCCGACCGGTCGAACCGGTGCTGCCCACGAGGCCGTTCTTGGCGCGGAACGTCTCAACCTTCGCCTCAGCCTCGGCCACGCGCTTGCGCAACCCGTCGATGTTGCCGCCGAGCCACGTCGAGGCATACCGGGCGGTATCGACCTTATCGGCCTCGAGCGAGCCGATATAGAGCTGGGCGATGGTGTTGGCGCCGTCCGCGGCGAGCTTCGCATCCTTCGACCGGAACTCGATGGCCAGGATGCGTGACTTGCCGGCAGGGTAGACCAGAAGATGGTCGAAATAGGCGTCGAGGACACGGTCCTCGGCCGGACGGTCGAGGGGATTGGCGCCGACGCCGAGCATCATCATGACACGCTTCACCGGCCCGATGCTGTCAGCGCCCGGATCGAATTCCGGATTGCCGACCAGCTTCAGGCGGCGGATCGCCTCCCGGGCGAGGTCGCGCGACATCACCACCTGAACCTGGCTCGCCACCGCCTGCTCGTCGATCGGCGCCAGCTGCTCGCCGCGCTCCTGCGTCGTGCGGGCGAAGGCCGGATCGCGGCTCTCGAGGAGCAGCTTCGATTCGCCGGTGTAGCGCGGGCTCACGACATTGACGAAGACGCTGGCCCCCAGGGCCACCACGAGGGTCGGTCCCAGGATCCATCCGATCGAGCGGCGCAGGACGCGCGGCACCTGAGCGAGGCTCAGACCTTCCTCCGCGCCGGGCTGCGCCCCCGGAACGACGTGGATCGAGCGTTGACGGATACGGGACATGCGGACGCTCTGGACACGGAGGCAGGCCGGGCGGCCATCGAAGCCATCCGCCGCTATTAGTGGATGTTAAGGTTGCTCAAGAGTTAAGGCGCCACTCGGACGACCCGATGCGGTCGAGGCCGGCGGCTTGATCAAGTTTCATTAACCTTAACGTCCTACACCACGCTTCAACTGCATCCATGACGGCGATGGTGATGAACCGGCGCGCTCTGCTCCTCACACTCGGCACGACCCTGGCGCTCGGCGGCTGCCTGCGCCCGACCTTCCGCACCGATGAACTCGACGCCACTGGCACCGGGTCCATCGCCGCGCGCTACACGCTAGCTGCCGGCGACAAGCTGCGCGTCATCGTCTTCGGGCAGGACAACCTGTCGAACATCTACGCGGTCGACGGCGCGGGACGCATCGCGATGCCGCTGATCGGCACCGTTCAGGTCGGCGGACAGACAACCGGTCAGGCCGCGAAGGCGATCGAGGCCAAGCTGGCCTCCGGCTTCGTCAGGGAGCCGCACGTGACCGTGGAGGTCGACGGCTACCGGCCGTTCTACATCCTCGGGGAGGTGACCACCTCCGGCCAATACCCGTTCGTGAACGGCATGACCGTGGAGACCGCGGTCGCGATCGCAGCGGGTTTCGGGCCGCGGGCGGCCAGGGACTACGCCGTCCTGACCCGCGATACGAGCGGAAACCTCGCCTCCGGCATCGTGCCGATGACCTACCCGGTCCGCCCGGGCGACACGATCGTCATCAAGGAGCGGTTCTTCTGAGCGACGCCCGGTCGGATCACTGCGCGCTCTGCCACGGGTTGATCACCCGCATCGCCGTCTTCTCGGTGGGGATCGGCGTCGCGACCGGTGCCGCGACCTTGCTCGCCTGTGCCACCATGCGGCGGGCCACCTGAGACGGCGTCGCGCCGATCGGCGTGAACAGACCGGCCAGGACCTTCCGGGTTCCCTTGCTGACGTAGCGCGAGGTCTGGACCGGCTCGAAATCCCGGATCGCGTGACGCCTGTCGGGATCGCCGGTGAACACCCGGGCGCCGGAATTCAGCACCACGATATCGCCGGGCCGCAGCGTCTCGTCCTTCAGCAAAGCTGCCGTGGCGCCCCCCTTCATGTCGATCGACACCTGCCGCGGGCTGGTGTCGGCCTCCTTGACATGGATGCGAACCGGCAATGCCGCGTAACGGGTCTGGAAGCGCCGCCGGGCTGCGCCGAGCCGCGGCGTGTAACGACGTCCGTAGGCGGGGGCATAGGCCGGGGCGTGCGACGGCACCGGCTGCGCCTGCTGCGCCTGCTGCGGAGCCGGTCGTGCGCCGAACAGCATTTCAAGAAAGCCAAGCTCGGCCGCCTCGGCGCGGATCGCGGACCCGGCCAGAAGCCCGGCAGCGGCGATGACAGCCAGCATGCTGCCCGTGCGTAGCCTCATAGCGTCCTCCGGATACGACGCCCGACGCGAGCATCCGACCTTCAACCGCAAGCTGCGCGATCGGGTTCCGGAATATTGGCGCTCTGCTGGGGCCGAAGAGATGTTGCGCCGACAGTCGGGTATTCGACAGCTCGGATCGTCGATCGATTGTGCTAGATCGGCAGCGTTGCGCGATCGATCCGCCTTAGGCTGGAGCTGATTGCTCGCCTTCGCCGATGCAGTCGAGGGCACGCTCGACGGCGCTGACGGCGTCGAGGAGATGCTGGACCGTGCGCTCCACCTCGAGCGCGGGACGGCCCATCGCGGCGGCGCGGGCGCTGACGTCCTCGAGCTGCTCGAGAAGATTCAGCATATCACCGGCTACGGTCACGACTTCGCAGCGGGCGAGCCGGGTGACGGGCGGGCGCGGTCGGAAGGGCAAGACGTTGCTCATTGCCGAGGGTTGTCGCCCGAAAAGGCCCGGATTCGCCAGAGGGGGAGAGCGCTGCTCAACACGATTGCCGGCCTCTATCCGCGGTTAAGCGCAGGCAAGGTGGATTTTCCGTGGCCGCTGCGCATCGGAGGCGGCAGAACGAATTTACGGTTGGCGGCCGCCCTTGACGGATCCTCCCGAGCCCTGACCATGCGGCGACGTCCCCAACTTTGGCACCGGCCGGGCGATATCAGTCCATCGTCGGACCCGGCACCTGTCAGGATCCAGAATGCGCTTCACCCTTCTCGCCCTTACCGTGCTGACGATCGGCGGCCTCGGCGCCTGCGCGACCGATGGCCCGGATTCCCGCAGCGGGCTTGCCGAGAGCTTCAACTTCGACAACTACCGGGCCTCCAGCAACACCAACGGCACTCAGACCCGCCGCGACGTGAACCGCGCCTACACGCAGCCGAGCCTGCCGACGATCGGCAACCGCGGCATGTGAGCGAGGACCGGCGGGCGCCTCACCGCTTGGCGAGGGCGTCCGCGAAGGTCGTGATGCGGTTCCGGGCGTAGACCGGCAGGCCGGCGCTGATCGAGTTTCCGGTGTTGAAGCTCGAATTGCCCATCAGCACCTGCGCGGGGAGCAGGTTCTTGAGCACGGGCACGCGTGCGTACTCGGCCTTGCGGTCGAGGACGTCGCCCTTGATCGCCAGGGCCATGTATGTGGTGACCACCGTCTTGGTCGGATCGTTCGGCATCGGCTGGAACACGGCCAGGAACTTGCCGAAGCGCAGGATCTGGTTGACCCAGAAGATCGTCTGCTCCAGCCCGCCGGTCACCGAGGTGTCCACTTTGGTAAGCGCCTTCAGCGGCGCAGCCTGATCGGGCCCGAGCACCCTGAGCTCGCTCTGAAACGAGACGTACTCGGCGATCTTCTTGGCCGAGCCTTCCTCGAGCTTGTTGGCGAGCTTCACGCCGAGCGGCAGCTTGCCTTCGAGATCGTAGCGGGATTCGATGCAGGCGCCCGCGCCCTCGCACCACGGGCGGTCGGGGCGCTTGGCGAAGGAAGCGGCCGGGTCCTTGTTCGGCGTCACGTCATTTTCCGACACCGCGCGGTGCTTGATCGCCGGATCCATCTTCTGGACGAAGGCGAGGTTGGCGAAGGACGCGACGTCGATCGCCTCCGGCGGGCGCGGAACGATGAAGCGCCCCTCCGCCACGTAGATCTTGAGGGTCTCGTGCCGCGGCTTGGTCACGCCGTTCACCGTGACGGTATAGTCGGGTTCCTTGTAGCCGGGGTAGGGCGCGAGCGCGGCGGCTTCGGCCGGGCGGGCCTTCTGCCAGTCGAGATACGGAATCAGGCCGTTCTCCGGCGCGGTCGGGTTGTCGCGATGATCCGTGAACAGGATCTGGCCCGGCTTGATCGCCGCCGGATCAATCGCGGAGACCGAGGGCACCTCCTTGATCCGCTCGGATCCCGGTACCCCCGCCGTGCTGGCGGCCGGCGTCTGGGCGCAGACCGGAGTGGCGGCCACGAGGGCGAGGGCAAGGGCGGCAGGAAACTGCGTTCGCAACGGGGATCTCATCTCTCGGAGAGGGCGGTCAGTAGCCGGGGTCTTCGCCGAACAGGTAGTCCGGATCGCGCCGCCGCGGCCGACGCGCCTCGTCGTCCCCGAAGGGCGTGCGCGTGGTCTGGCCCGGCCAGGGCTTGTAGCTCTCCCTGTAGGGATCCTGGCCATAGGGGTCCAGATCACCCTGCGCGCGGCGGCTGCGCGGCGCCGCGGGACGCTCGCCGAACGGGTCGAGCAGATCGGGGCGCGACCGCTCACCGGTCATGTTGCCATACGCGTCGCCCGCGACGCTGGCCCCGTCCTCGGCACCGGTGAGGTCGCCATCCTCGGCATCGGGGCGCATGGCGTAGAGCGTCTCGCGCGGCACGAGGCGGTACTGCGTGTCGGCCATCTTGCCATCGCCGCTGGTGCGGAAATGCTCGAGGAAGCCGCCGCCCGCGACCCGGACGCCGCTGCGCGGATCGACGGCCATGTCGGCGATGAACGGCCGGGCCTCCGGGGAGGGGCCTCGCAACGGCGTCTTCGCGATGCCGTTGGCCCAGGCCGCCTGGAGAATCGTCGAGGCGATCGGGACAGAGACGTGTCCACCGGTCTGGCCGCGGCCGAGCGTCTTGCGGCTGCCGTCGGCATTGTCGTAGCCGACCCAGACCACGACGGTGATCTCGTTGGTCAGGCCCGCGAACCACGCGTCGTTCTCGTTCTCCGAAGTGCCGGTCTTGCCGGCCACGTAGGGCGAGAACTTTGCCAGCGCCGCCGCGGTGCCGTGCTGGGTCACGCCCTGAAGCATGGTCTTGAGCTGGTAGAAGGCCACGCGATCGGCCGAGCCGATGCGGACGGGCTCGCGGGCCGCGTGTGTGTAGAGCGCCTTCCCGTCCCGCTCGACGGATTCGAGGGCGTAAGGCGCCGGCCGCGCGCCCTCGTTGGCGACGGCCGCGTAGAAGCCCGCGAGGTCGAGCATCCGCACCGGCTGGGCCCCGAGAACGAAGGGGTAGTAGGGCTCGCACTCGGCGTAGATCTGCGCCTCCAGGGCGATATCGCAGACCCGCTTCAGGCTCGCCGGAGCCTTCGGAGCGATGCCGCCCTGAAGCAGGCGGGCGGTGACGAGGTTCTTCGAGAATTCGAGGCCCCGCCGCAGGGTCGTCGGCCCGGATCCGCCGCCCTCGTAGTTCTTCGGCGACCACGAATCGCCGGCCCCGCCGATTGGCGGCAGGGTGACGGGCGAGTCCATCACCAGGGTGTTGGGCTGAAGTCCAGCGTTGAGGGCGGCCAGATAGGTGAGCGGCTTCAGCGTCGAGCCGGGCTGGCGCACGGTCTGGGTGACGCGGTTGAGCTGGCTCAGCGGGTAGGAGAATCCGCCGGCCATCGCGAGGATCCGGCCTGTCTGGTTCTCCAGCACCAGCGCGGCGCCCTGGACGGTGGGCCGTACGCGGATCTGGGCCCGCACACCGCCCTTGGCACCGGTCAGCTTCACCCGCACGACGTCGTATTGCTGCAGCCGTCCGCGGGCGACGCCCGGATCGAGGCTGGCGATGCGGCCGTCGGCCAGCCCGACCCGGACCGCGCCGCGTCCCGCGTCCAGCACCACCGCCATCGGCCAGCGGACGTCGTAGAGCACCGGGCGCGCACTCTCGAGCGCGCGCAGCCATGCCGGCTTCGGCGCCGACGTCGCGGCGACCGCAGCCTTCTCGGCCCTCAGGGTCTTGGTGTCGGGCTTGATCGCGTCCGACCGCGCACCAGTGACGCTCGGCGCGGCCTGCGGCGATCCCTCCGGCGCGGGCGTCGCCGCCTGGATGCGCCGGACGCTGTCGGCGAGGTTGAGCTCTGGCCCCGTATAGCTCTGCCGCCCCGTGGCGCGCTCGTAATTCGCCAGTCCGTCCTGCAGCGCCTCCTCGACGGCCCGCTGCAACCCGGCATTGATCGTCGAGCGGACCGTCATCGAGCCGGAGGTGAGGGAATCCACCCCCGCGAACGTCCGGGCCTCCCGGTTGAGGAAGTCGACGAGGTAGAAGCCGGAATCGCGCCGCGCCGTCTCGATCGGCTTCAGGCCGAGATCGGCCTTGATGGCGGCGCTCATCTCGGCATCCGTGATCGTGCCGTCCTCCTTGAGCCTGGCCAGCACGTAGGCGCGCCGCTCCCGCGCCCGTTCAGGGTACTTGTCGGGGCTGTAGAAGTTCGGCCCCTTGGGCATGCCGGCGAGCAGCGCGGCTTCCGGCAGAGTCAATTGTCCGACCGGCTTCCCGAAATAGCTCTCCGCCGCCATCTCGATGCCGTAGGCTCCGCGCCCGAGATAGATGCCGTTGAGGTAAAGCCCGAGGATCTGCGGCTTGGTGAGGATGCGCTCCAGCCGCGACGCGACGATCATCTCGCGGATCTTGCGCTCGTAGGTGACGTCGTCGCCCACCGAGAGGTTCTTCACCACCTGCTGGGTGATGGTCGAGCCGCCCGCAGGCCGGCCCGGCGAGGCGAGATTGCCGATGAAGGCGCGGATCACGCCGCGCTCGTCGATGCCGTGATGGCTCTCGAACCGCTTGTCCTCGGCGGCGATGAAGGCCTTCTGCACCAGCGTCGGCACTGCGGTGATCGGCACGACGATCCGCCGGCCGTTCGGCTCCGAGGCCTCGGCGAAGGGCTTGCCGGCCCCGTCGAGGATCCGGGTCATGCCCGGCAGCGCCTTGTCGCGGAGGGCCTCTGCGCTCGGCAAATCCTTGGTGGCGTTGTCGTAGAACGCGATGACCGCTTTCGCGTCGAAGGGCGAGTTGGGCGGGTTCTCACCCTTGCAGAACTGCTTGTAGCTCGTGTTGAGCTCATTCAGATCCAGCCCGTGCAGGATCTTGGGCGCCGACGGCCCGGCGACGCTGGTCGGATCCTCCATCGCGGTGGTGATCAGCTCGTCGAGGTTGATATCCTCGATGTCGAAGGCCTTGCGCATGTGGGCGCAGCCGTCGCGCAGCAGGCGCACAACCTCGGGCCCGTCGGTGGCGGGATCGAACTGCGTCCGGACCGCGTCCGGCCGGGTCGTGACCTGGCTCAGCGTGAGGGCGGTCGCGAACAGCTTGATCAGGATGGCGTTCATGCAGGCCGGATTCGGGGGCGCAACGGGGCGGGCGCGGACCTTCCGGTCGCGCGCCTGAACAGGGCGTGCACAACGCGGCTGTTTTAAGGACGCGGCGAACGGCAACGCTTTCGCGGGGTCCTACGTTCGTCATGCGCGCAATCGCCGGGGGGCCCGCATGATCACCGACCTGTGGTACAAGAACGCCGTCATCTACTGCCTGTCCGTCGGCACCTTCATGGACGCCAACGGTGACGGGATCGGCGACTTCGCCGGGCTCGAGCGCCGCCTCGACTACATCCAGGGCCTGGGCGCCACCGCGGTGTGGCTTATGCCGTTCCAGCCTTCGCCCAAGAAGGACGGCGGCTACGACATCGCGGATTATTACGGCGTCGATCCGGATTACGGCTCGCTCGGCGATTTCGTCGCCTTCACCCATGCGGCCAAGCAGCGGGGGCTGCGCGTCCTCATCGACCTCGTGGTCAACCACACCTCAGACCAGCACCCCTGGTTCCAGTCGGCCCGGTCCGACCCGGATTCGCCGTTCCGCGATTGGTACGTCTGGTCGACGGAGCGTCCCGCCAGCGCCGACGAGGGTATGGTCTTCCCCGGCGTTCAGAAATCGACCTGGACCTACGACGCGAAGGCCAAGGCTTGGTACTTCCACCGCTTCTTCAACTTCCAGCCGGATCTGAACACCGCCAATCCCGAGGTGATGGCCGAGATTCTGAAGATCATGGGCTTCTGGATCCAGCTCGGCGTCTCCGGCTTCCGCATGGATGCGGTTCCGTTCGTGATCGCCGAGAAGGGCGCCGATGTCGGAGGCAAGCCGCGCGAGCAGTTCGAGATGCTGCGCGACCTGCGCGAGTTCCTCCAATGGCGCCAGGGCGACGCCATCATCCTGGCCGAGGCCAACATCCTGCCGAAGCAGGATCTCGACTATTTCGGCGACGACGCCGACCGCATGCACATGATGTTCAACTTCCAAGTGAACCAAGGGACGTTCTACGCCCTGGCGGCGCATGATGCCCGGCCGCTCGTCAAGGCGATCGAGAAGACGAAGCCGCGCCCGCTCTCGTGCCAGTGGGGCATCTTCCTGCGCAATCACGACGAGCTCGATCTGGGGCGGCTCACCGAGGCGCAGCAGCGGGCCGTGTTCGCAGAGTTCGGACCGGAAAAGCACATGCAGCTCTACGACCGGGGTATCCGCCGCCGCTTCGCCCCGATGCTGGCGGGCGACCCGCGCCGCATCCGGATGGCCTACTCGCTGATGTTCACCCTGCCGGGGACGCCGGTGCTGCGCTACGGCGACGAGATCGGCATGGGCGACGATCTCGCGCTGAAGGAGCGTGACTGCGCCCGCACGCCGATGCAGTGGACCGGCGAGCGCCAGGGCGGCTTCTCGCAGGCCGACACAACCGTGCTCCCGGTGATCGACCATGGCCCCTACGGTCATGCCCATGTCAACGTCGCCGACCAGCGTCACGAGCGGGACTCGCTGCTCAACTGGATGCAGAGCATCATCCGGCAACGCAAGGAGACCCCGGAGATCGGCTGGGGCGACGTCGTCGCCATCCCGACGGGCAAGAATTCGGTGCTGGCATTGCGCTACGAATGGCGCGGCAACGCCGTGCTTTGCGTGCACAATCTTGCGGCGGAGCCTCTGGAGATTGCCCTGGCATCCGGCAGCGACGATCCGAAGCACGACGTACTGGTCGATGTCCTCACCGGATCACGCAGCGAGGTGGGAGACGACGGCACGCATTGCCTGTTCCTGGAGGGCTACGGCTACCATTGGTTCCGCATCGGCGGGCTCGACGCGCTGCTGAAGCGGCGACCGGCGTGAGTGATGCCGGTTTTCGCCTCGCGCCCGGCCGCCCGAGCCGGTAGGACATGCCGGAGCGAGGTAGGACATGGCCCGGACGAAGCATTATCCCGCGGACGCCACGATCGCCGATATCCTGCCGGATCTCGCCGACAGCGAAGCCTATCTGCGCCAGGTTCTGATCACGATGCGGATGTGCCAGAAGCATTACGGAGACGCCTGGGTGCGGATCGGCGTGACCGGTCGATCGCCGCGGCCGTCCTACCGGATCGAACGGCCGGACGAGACGGCCCCGGGTGACGATGCATTCGAGGCCGGCAGGGCCCTGTTCGGCGCCTATGGCGGACGGTCCCACGACCGGTTCACGCAGGTCAACACCGCGGAGACCCGGTGGAGCAGGCGGGCGCTCGGCATGGCCGAGATGCTGGCGCTTCACGATGGCCTGCGCCGCCCCAGGGGCGATGCGGCCTGAGCGGGCCGCACAGGGTGCCGCCCGCCCGCGTTCTGCGCTAGAATCCGCCTGAAGGCGTCCCGAGCGGCGCCGCCAACCCGCGGAACGACATGCCAGGTACGCCCCGCGCCGGGATCATCCCGGTCACACCCTTCCAGCAGAACTGCACCCTGATCTGGGACGACGCCACCAAGGTCGGCGCCGTGGTCGATCCCGGTGGCGATCTGAACCGGATCGAGGCGGCGATCCGCGAGCAGGGCGTGCAGGTCGAGAAGATCCTGCTGACCCACGGCCATGTGGATCACGCGGCCGGGGCTGACGAGCTGCGCGAGCGCCTCGGCGTGCCGATCGAAGGTCCGCATCAAGCCGACAAGTTCCTGCTCGATTCGCTGCCCGAGACGGCGGCGAATTACGGCCTGGGCGAAGCCCGGGCGGTGACGCCGGACCGCTGGCTCGACGAGGGCGATGCGGTTACCGTGGGCGGTCTCGGTTTCGACATCCTTCATTGCCCGGGCCACTCGCCCGGAAGCGTCGTGTTCGTGAGCCGGGACGCGCGCTTCGCCCTGGTCGGCGACGTGGTGTTCAAGGGCTCGGTCGGCCGTACGGACCTGCCCGGCGGCAATCACGAGCAGCTGATCCGGGCGATCAAGGAGAAGGTCCTGCCGCTCGGCGACGACATCGCCTTCATCCCGGGCCACGGCCCGACCAGCACGCTCGGCGAGGAGCGCGCCACGAACCCGTTCCTGCAGGATTGAGGACCATGGACAAGCGCCGCATCGGCCGCTCCGACCTGACGGTCGCGCCCTTCTGCCTCGGCGGCAATGTGTTCGGCTGGACCGCCGACGAGACGACCTCGTTCGCGATCCTCGACCGGTTCGTGGAGCGTGGCTTCGACTTCATCGACACCGCCGACGTCTATTCGCGCTGGGTGCCCGGCCATGTCGGCGGCGAATCCGAGACGGTGATCGGCCGCTGGCTCTCGGCGCGGCCGGGCGCACGGGACCGGATCGTGCTCGCCACCAAGGTCGGCATGGATCTGGGCGAGGCCGGCAAGGGCCTGTCCGGCCGGCACATCGAGCGGGCCTGCGAAGCCTCCCTGCGGCGCCTGCAGACCGACAGGATCGACCTTTACCAGTCCCATGTCGACGATGCCGAGGTCCCGCTGGAGGAGACCCTGCGGGCCCACGAGCGCCTGATCGCCGCCGGGAAGGTCCGGGTCATCGGCGCCTCGAACTACAGCGCGGCGCGGCTCACCGAGGCGCTTCGCGTGTCGGAATCGTCCGGCCTGCATCGCTACGAGTGCCTCCAGCCCGATTACAGCCTCGCCGAGCGCGGCTACGAGGCCGAGCTGGAGCCGCTCTGCCGCGCGGAGCAGATCGGCGTGATCGGCTATTTCTCGCTGGCGGCGGGCTTCCTCACGGGCAAATACCGCTCCGCGCAGGACGCCACAGGCCGTGCCCGCGAAAATCGCGTCGCCAAGTACCTCAATCCCCGCGGCCTGGCGCTGCTCGACGTGCTCGATTCTGTGGCGGCAGCACAGGGCGCGAGCCCGGCCCAGGTCGCATTGGCCTGGGTTATCGCCCGGCCGGGCATCACCGCTCCGATCGCGAGCGCCACCACGGTCGCGCAGCTCGACGAGCTACTGGGGGCCGCGAGCCTGGCCCTGACGGCGGACGCGGTCACCCGCTTGGATGACGCCAGCGCAGGCGGTATCCAGGGCTAACGCGGCGTTAAGCCGGGAGCGTCAGAAAAGCGAGGATCCGGTCCCGCCTCGAGCCGGTAAAATCGTGCAATCTCAACGCGGAACCCCTATATCAGGCGGATCAAAGTGAGCGCAGGCCTGGGCGCCCGACGGCGCGAGTTCCTCCGTCGCGACAAGGCCCGCCTGCCCGAGGACATCCATGGCCGACACCCCACAGACCGAGCCCGCCGAATACGGCGCGGAATCCATCCGCGTGCTGAAGGGCCTCGACGCCGTCCGCAAGCGGCCCGGCATGTATATCGGCGACACCGACGACGGCTCAGGCCTCCACCACATGGTCTACGAGGTGGTGGACAACGCCATCGACGAGGCCCTGGCGGGCCACGCCGATCTCGTCACCGTCACGCTCAACGCGGACGGCTCGGTCACGGTTTCCGACAACGGCCGCGGTATCCCGGTGGACATCCACAAGGAGGAGGGGGTCTCGGCGGCGGAGGTCATCATGACCCAGCTGCACGCGGGCGGTAAGTTCGACCAGAATTCCTACAAGGTCTCCGGCGGCCTCCACGGCGTCGGCGTCTCGGTGGTGAACGCCCTGTCGTCGTCGCTCCGCCTGCGCATCTGGCGCAACGACACGGAGCACGCGATGGAGTTCCGCCACGGCGATGCCGTCGCGCCCCTCGCGGTGGTCGGCCCCGGCAACGGACGGCGCGGAACGGAAGTCACCTTCCTGCCGTCGACCCAAACCTTCACGATGATCGAATTCGATTACGGCACGCTGGAGAAGCGGCTGCGCGAGCTCGCCTTCCTCAATTCCGGCGTGCGGATCGTCCTCACCGACGCCCGCCATGCCGAGAAGAAGCGCGAGGAGCTCTATTACGAAGGCGGCATCGAGGCCTTCGTCCGGTATCTCGACCGCTCCCGCAAGCCGATCGATGGCATGGCCAGCCCGGTGGTCGTCTGCTCAGAGCGCGACGGGATTCGGGTCGAGGTTGCGTTCTGGTGGAACGACTCGTTCAACGAGACGGTCCTGCCCTTCACCAACAACATCCCGCAGCGGGACGGCGGCACCCATATGGCCGGCTTCCGCGCCGCGCTGACCCGTCAGATCACCGGCTATGCCGAGTCGAGCGGCGTCGCCAAGCGGGAGAAGGTCTCGCTGACCGGCGAGGATTGCCGCGAGGGCCTCACGGCGGTCATCTCCGTCCAGGTGCCGGATCCGAAATTCTCGTCTCAGACCAAGGACAAGCTCGTCTCCTCCGAGGTTCGGCCCGCGGTGGAGAACGTCCTCAACGAGGGTCTGTCGACCTGGCTCGAGGAGAATCCGAGCCAGGCGCGCTCGGTGATGGGCAAGGTTGTTCTCGCGGCCTCGGCCCGCGAGGCCGCCCGCAAGGCGCGCGAGACCGTGACCCGCAAGGGGGCACTCGACATCGCATCGCTGCCCGGCAAGCTCGCCGACTGCCAGGAGCGCGACCCGAGCAAGTGCGAGATCCTGCTGGTGGAGGGCGATTCCGCCGGCGGCTCGGCCAAACAGGGCCGCGATCGGGCCTTCCAGGCGGTGCTGCCGCTGCGCGGCAAGATCCTGAACGTCGAGCGGGTGCGCGCCGATCGGATGCTGTCCTCGGCCGAGATCGGCACGCTGATCACCGCGCTCGGCGCCGGTATCGGCCGCTCCTCCACGGACCGCGAGGGCTTCAACCCGGAGAAGCTGCGCTATCACCGCATCATCATCATGACCGATGCCGACGTGGACGGCTCGCACATCCGGACGCTGCTCCTGACCTTCTTCTTCCGGCAGATGCCGGAGCTGATCGATCGCGGCCACCTCTACATCGCGCAGCCGCCGCTCTACAAAGCCGAGCGCGGCCGGCGGGCGATCTACCTGAAGGACGAGCGCGCCCTCGAGGATTACCTGATCGACCAGGGGACGGACGGCGCGATCCTGCGTCTCTCCACCGGGGCGGAGTTTGCCGGGGCCCAGCTCAAGAGCCTCGTCGAGGAGGCCCGGGCATTCCGGAACGTCCTTCAAGGCCTCCACACGCGCTACGACCGCGCCGTGGTCGAGCAGGCGGTCCTGGCCGGTGCCTTCGATGCCGAGGTGGCGTCGCGCGTCGGCGAGGCCGAGGTACTGGCCGACATGACCGCGCGCCGGCTCGACGCCATCGCGGACGAGATCGAGCGCGGCTGGCAGGGCGAGTCCTTCGAGGGCGGCTATCGGCTGAGCCGGACACTCCGCGGCGTTCGCCATGTGGCGACGCTGGATGCGGGCCTGATCAGCTCGCAGGAGGCCCGCCGCCTGTCCGAGCGTGCCGACGCGTTCCGGGAGATCTACGGCGAGCCCGCCAATCTGATGCGCAAGTCCGACGAGACCGTGCTGCACGGCCCTGTGGCCCTGTTCGAGGCGGTGATGGCGTTCGGCCGCAAGGGTCTGCAGCTCCAGCGCTACAAGGGTCTCGGCGAGATGACCGCCCAGCAGCTCTGGGAAACCACGCTCGACCGTGACGTCCGCTCGCTGCTGCAGGTCAAGGTCAAGGACGTGACCGACGCCGACGACCTGTTCGTAAAGCTGATGGGCGATGTCGTGGAGCCGCGGCGCGAGTTCATCCAGGAAAACGCCCTGAGCGTGGCCAATCTCGACGTGTAGGTCAGGACCGGACCACCCCGACGAACCGCGCCGTCCGCTTCGCAACGAAGCGGACGGCGCGTCCCGTTTCCAGCCGGCCCTTGCCCGCCGGACTGCGTTTCCGACGGGTACCCTACCGTCCACCTCATCCTGTGGTGGCGCGCGAGTCGGCTATAGGCACCAGCCTCCGCGTCAGGCAGTTCGGACTGGGCGGCCGATCGGGACCAGACGCAGACGGTCGGAGCGCGTCCAACGGTGACAGTCGCGCACATTTGACGCCCGGTTTCCGACGTCGATGCCGTCGCGGCAAACGATCTTGGGCCATTGCGAACTCGGGACGGGAGCGATCACTGGGACCTTCCGGCGATCTAGACCCATCTTCGCAGCCATCGAAGGGAAGATCTGTCTTTATTGCCAATGCATTGAGACTTGTCGCGTCCTACACTTGAACCGCGCCAGCACGATGCTAGACCGACAGAGCATTTCAGCTTCGGTTCGACGACGCGATTACCCTCGATGAAGATCTCGATCAAGGCGCGGCTCATTGCGCTTCTCGCGATGCTGGGCGCTCTCCTTTTCACGTCGGTCGCGCTCGGGACCTATGCGTTGCGCAGCAACTCCGAAAGCCTGGAGACCATCTTCAGAGACCGGATTGTGCCGCTCAGCCAGTTCAGCACCTTGCGGGACGCGTACGACGCCATCCTCGTCGTGGTGCGCACGGTCGATACGCCCGCTGCCGATCGAGTCGAGGCTGCCACAACCGTGGATCGTGAGCTCGCGCGCGCGCAACGGGTCTGGACCGAATACCTGGCCACCTACCTGACACCGGAAGAGAAACAGCTGATCGCGGATCTCGAGCCCCAGCTCGGACGCAACGCGGCCATCCTCACCGGTCTCAGCCGAGCGCTCAAAGCGCAGGAGCCGGATGCCATCGCGGCCGCGAAAGTCGAGCTGCTCCACGCCATGGCGCCGACGTCGATCGGCATCAGCAGGCTGACCGACCTGCAAGTCCGCGAGGCCCGCGCCCAGTTCGATCGTGCGGACGCGATGGCGCGGCGCCTGCGGATCCTGCTCCTCATCATGCTTGCCGCCGCCGCGATCGCGGTCGCGTACGGCGTCGTCGTGATCCTCGTCCAAGTGACGCGGCCCATCGGCGAGACGACAGCGACGATGAACCGCCTCGCCTCGGGGGATCTCGCCGTCCGGCTCGGCGGGGCGGAGCGCCGCGACGAGATCGGCGCCATGGTCAGGGCCGTCCAGATCTTCAAGGACGCGCTCGTCGCGAAGCGCGAGGCGGACGAGGCGGCGGCGACCGAGCAGGCGGTCAAGACCCTTCGCGCGGAGAGGCTCGATCACGCCACACGGGCGTTCCGCATCCAGGTCGAACGCATGACGCACACGCTCGCGCATGCCGCCAGCGAGATGGAAGCTGCGGCTCGGGTCATGAGCCGCAATGCCGATCAGACCGCCGCCAAGTCGGTCAACGTCTCGTCGGCCGCCGAGCAGACCTCAGCGAATGTACAGACCGTGGCGGCAGCCAGCGAAGAGCTGGCGGTCTCGATCGGCGCGATCAATGGCCAGATCGCCCGGTCCAGCGACATGGCGGAGCGAGCGGCCGCCGATGCCGCCGAGACGAACGCGCTGGTGATGGGACTGGCTGACGGCGCCGAACGGATCGGAACCGTGATCAGCCTGATCGCCGGCATCGCCGCGCAGACCAGCCTTCTCGCCCTCAACGCGACCATCGAGGCCGCCCGGGCCGGTGAGGCGGGGCAGGGCTTCGCGGTGGTGGCGGGCGAAGTCAAGCAACTGGCGACCCAGACCGCCAAGGCCACGGAGACGATCGCCGCTCAGGTCGCGGCCATCCAGGGCGAAACGCATCGCGCGGTCGATGCCATCCAGGCCATCACGACCACCGTCCTGGATCTTAGGACGATCGCCGTCGCCGTAGCGGCCTCGATGGAAGAGCAGGGAGCGGTCACGCAGGAGATCGTGCGCAACGTCAACCAGGCGGCGGACGGAACTCAGGCGGTCACGCTCAACATCGGGTCGGTGTCGCAGGCCGCCGCGGAGACTGGCACCGCCGCAGCCCAAGTGCTGGAGGCCGCCTCGGACCTGTCTCGTCAGTCGGGCGAACTCAGCACCGCGGTCACCGAGTTTCTGGCGGCCGTTCACGCAGCGTGACGGCAGCTCAGGCCGGCCCGTCTGAGATGCGCATCAACGGCTCGCCCATGCGCAGCGGCACACCCTCGCGCAGGGCCGGCCAGAGCGTGAAACCCGGAGGTGCCAGCACCACGATGGTCGAGCCGTGCTCGAACCAGCCCATTTCCGCGCCCTTGCGGAGTTGGGTCGTGCAGGACAGTGTCCGGCCTCCCGTGGCGCGCAGATCGACCGCCTCCGGGAGGAAGCCAAGTCGCAGGCCTGCGACGAGGATCGCGGCCACCGGCACCAGCGTAACGGGATGGCTGCGCTCTCCCACGCGCAGATGCAGGACCGCCCGCTCGTTGCGGCAGAACAGCGCCTCGACGCGCTTCAGCGCGATCGGGTTCACATTCCAGGTGTCACCCCAGATGTGCCGGACCGACTCGACGCGCAGGTCATGCGGCGCGTGGAAGCGATGGTACATCCCGGCGGTCAGGCGCAGGGTCGCGTAGGTGCCGCCCTCGTGGACGCGCGCCAGCGCCTCATCGCCGCCGAGCAGATCCGCGAGCCGGTAAGACAGGCCCTTGATCTGGTACAGCCGTCCTGCCTCGATCCGTCCGTGCGCACCCAGGATCGCGTCGCTCGGGCTCGTGAGGATCGCGGGATCGGCCGCGATCGGCCGGGCTTCGGGCTGGAGGGCGCGCACGAAGGCGGCGTGGAGACTCGGGAACCGCGTGTCACGCGCGTCGCTGAGATCCACGTCGCAGAACAGGCGCCACGTCGCGATCGAGAGGTCGCGCACCCAGGGCTGCTCGATGCGGCTGAACCAGCCCATGAAGCGGGTGGCGAGGCGGCGTGGAAGTCGATTGGTCAGCAGGAAGTTCAGATCCTCCTGCGCGCCCACGCGTGCCAGAGCCCTGCGCAGCCGCGATCCGGGAACCGTCATCATGCCGTGAACCGCCTCCGATAGGGCGCGGGGCAATGTCTGCGCTCCTCACCGCCCTGTCCGCCACCACAGCCGTCGCGCTCCTCGCTTTGCCGCGGGCGGTGCAGCGCCTGCACTTGTCCCGGGCGAAGCACCCCTCGCTCACGGGCCATGCGCGGATGGCCCGGCGCGTCGCTGGACTGATCCCGCACTACGCCTATTCCGAGCGCGGCTTCTTCCGCTCCGATGATCCGGACGAGGCCGTGGCCCGGCGCCGCGAGGCGGGCTTCGCGCGGCTCGCCGATGTGTTCCGCACGCGCTTCCCCCGAACCCGGGCCGAGACCGCAGCTTTGCGCGACGGCCTGTCGGACCTCCAGTTCACCGGGCTCTACCGGGTCCCGTTCCAGTATGCGCGGCACGTCCGCGATCACCTGGGCAGCGGCGCCTTCGCGGCCGCCGCCGAAGGCGTGACCGTCACGGATCTCGACGGGAACGTGTTCTACGACCTTGCCGGCTCCTACGGCGTTAACCTGTTCGGAGTCGATGTCTACCGGGCCTGCCTGGAGGAGGGGGCCGCGCGGGTCTCGGCCCTCGGCCCTGTGCTGGGCCCGCTCCATCCGGTCGTCACCGGCAACGTGGCGCGACTGAGGGCGCTTTCGGGCCTCGACGAGGTCTCGTTCCACATGTCCGGCACCGAGGCGGTGATGCAGGCGGTGCGACTCGCCCGCTATCACACCGGACGGCGACGCATCGTGCGCCTGTGCGGCGCCTATCACGGCTGGTGGGGCGAGGTGCAGCCGGGCATCGGCAACCCGGTCCCCACGCGCGACACGCTGACCCTGGCCGACATGTCCGAGCGGACCCTGCGGGTGCTGTCGACGCGCCGGGACGTGGCCTGCGTGCTGGTCAACCCGCTTCAGGCCATGCACCCCAATGCCGCGGCGCCCGCCGATTCCGCACTGGTCGACAGCGCCCGCCGGGCCGCGTTCGACCGGGCTGCCTACACACGATGGCTGCGCGATTTGCGAGCGGTGTGCACGGCCCGGGGCATCGTGCTGATCCTCGACGAGGTCTTTTTGGGATTCCGCCTCGCCCGCGGCGGGGCGCAGGCATATTTCGGCCTGCGTGCCGACATGGTCACCTACGGCAAGACGCTGGGCGGCGGCCTGCCGGTCGGGGTGCTGTGCGGCCGTGCCGATCTGATGCAGCGCTACCGGGACGACCGGCCGGTCGACATCTGCTTCGCCCGAGGCACCTTCAACGCCCACCCCTACGTGATGGGCGCCATGAGCGCGTTCCTCGACCGCCTCGAGACCCAGGAGGTCGCCGCGCTCTACCGCGATCTCGACGCGACATGGGATGCGCGGGCGACGCGCCTCAACGAGATGCTGGCGGAGGCTGAGTTGCCGGTGCGCGTGGCCCACATGTCCACGGTCTGGACGGTCCTGTACACCAAGCCGTCCCGTTACAATTGGATGCTGCAATTCTACCTGCGCGCCGAGGGGCTGGCCCTGTCGTGGGTCGGGACCGGCCGGATGATCTTCAGCCTCGCCTATGACGATCCCGCCTTCGAGGCCGTCGCGCGCCGGTTCGTGGCGGCGGCGCGCGCCATGCGGGCGGATGGCTGGTGGGACGGGACGGCGCCCAGCGACACGGCGATCCGTCGGTCGATCCTGCGCGAGGTCGCGGCGGTCAAGCTGGGCAGGCTCGGCGGCTGGCTGGGGCTGCGCGCGCCGGACCAAGCCTGATCCAGGCGCGCCGGGCCGATACGTGGCCCGGCGCATCGATCCGCGCTCAGGCGCCGCGCTCGTGCGGCTCGTGCTCCTCGATCAACTCGCCATGCAGCAGCGCCAGGGGCGCCCTGTGGTAGAGCTTGATATCGTGGAACGGGTCGGTGAGGATCTTCGTCACCCAGACAAGGCCGGTCTGCAGGTCGCGCTGGATGAACAGCTGCATCATGCGGAACAGCAGGCCCGCCAAGGCGAGCCACAGCCAGATCCAGCCGACATTGCGGATCAGGTCGGTCGTCGTCTGGTGCGGGGCGATCAGCCCGAACAGGCTCGGATCGACGTAGAGCGGCAGCGGCGAGAGCGCCCAGATCGCCAGCAGCACGATCTTGCGCTGAAGGTTGTAGCCGACCTTGATCTCCTCCTTGTGCTCGTGCGTGGCCTCGTTGACGTGATCGTAGCCTTTCGGCTCGAAGAACAGGTGGCCGGCCTGCCGTGAGGTCATGGCCACGAGCCAGCCGATCAACGCAGCCGTCGCCGGATCCTTGAATGCCAGCGCGTAGGCCACCAGGAAGCTGACAGCGCTGACCACGTGCAAGGTCTGGTTGACGCGGTTGTGGTGATAGTAGCGGTGATCGTCCCAGCGCTGGACGCGCAGCGCTTCCATGAAGCTCGCCATGATGTGCTTCCCCGATCGGATGGTTGTGGGCTGATGAGAGATTTTGCCCGGCCTCAGGCGTCGCGCTTGCGCAGGCGGACCAGTGAGAAGTGGCCGAGCGGCGGGAGCGCCCGGCGCTCGACGATCGCGACCGGCGCCTTGGCGGCCCAGGCGGCGTAGCGGTTCCAGGCGAACTCGGTCCGCCAGCGGAGTCGGCTCGTCACCGGGGCCAGGGCGTGCTCGACGGCGCGGCGCAGGCCGGCCTCGGCACCGATCCGGGTGGTGATGACGATTTCGCCGCCGGGGCGGAGCACCCGGGCGAACTCGTCGAGGGCCGCCTCCGGGTTCGGCACCGCCGTGACCACGTATTGCGCCACCACGACGTCGAAGGACGCATCCTCGAAATCGAGGTGTTCCGCGTCCATGACGGCAAGGCGCTCGACATTCCGCAGACCCAGCCGCGCGACCCGCCGGCGCGCCTTTTCCAGCATGGGCGCCGAGATATCGATGCCGACGATGCTGCGCGCCCGGCGATAGGCCGGCAGGGAGAGGCCCGTCCCGACGCCGACCTCCAGGATTCGGCCGCCGACCCGCTCGGCGGCGGCCGCCGCCAGGGTACGTCCCTGGGCGAAGACCGGTCCGAAGACCAGATCGTAGACCGGCGCCCAGCGGCCGTAGGCCCTGGCGACGCCGTCGCGGTCGAGGTCGGGGCCGAGCGTGCCCGCGCGCGAAGAGCCGGTGCCGTGCATTCCGAGGGCCATGGGTGTCCTGTCTTGCTGTCCGTCAGGTCAGAGTGGCCGCGCCGCTCCGCGTCCGCGGTCTTGCGGCGCGCATCAGCACCGTCCTGGGGAAGATGATCTTGCCGAAGGCCGACCGGGCGTCGGAAACGTGGAGGCTCTCGCGATGAACCGGAGGGCCGGTCAGGAGAGGCAAAGCAACGGCGGGCGCCGCGTTGCTCTGCAGGTCGTGAGGCCCACACCGTAGCTCCAGCAAAATCTTTCCGCCGGCAAAGCTATGACTGTCGTTTGACAGCGTTGTGACAGTAAGTAGGGGGCTTTTTGTCCGATTAACTTCGTTGGCAAAGCGTCCGGCGGCGCGTTCGCCTGGGATGGAAGCGGCGCAACACTGTCGATCGTCGAACTTGTTTCGCGGGCTTTCGCACGGCGTGAACCGAAGCGCGACACGCCTTGTTCATGATGCGGACAGGGCTTGGCGGCTGCCATCTCGCCGTAAAGCCGCGAATGCGCGATGATTTGAAGACCTGACGGCCGGAGGTCCCGCCTTCGACATCTTCTCGCCCTGATATCGACGAGATGTGACCCGGTATCGCCATAAGGACGGGGCGCGGTTGCGCGCCAAGGAGTGTTTCGCGTGACAGACAAGATGCGGCGTCAGATCCTGGCGGTGGCAGCAATCGCCGGGCTCGCCTTCAGCGCCGGGCAGGTCCGGGCGGCGCAGTGCGGCAGCAATGCGGCCGGCTTCGAGACCTGGAAGCGGCAATTCGCCGAGGAGGCGCGCGGCCGCGCCAGCGCGACAAGCCTCGCGGCGCTCCAGAATACCACCTACTCCACGGCCACCATCTCGGCCGATCGCGGGCAGCACAGCTTCAAGCTGTCGCTGGAGCAGTTTCTCGCCAAGCGCGGCGGCCCGGCGATCGTCTCGCGCGGCCGGGCACTGAAGCGGCAGAACGCGGCCCTGTTCGACTCGATTGAGCAGCGCTACGGCGTGCCGCCGGGCCCGCTCCTGGCGATCTGGGGCATGGAGACGGGCTTCGGCGCGGTGCGGGGCAACGTCAACACGCTCTCGGCCGTGGCGACGCTCGCCTACGATTGCCGCCGGTCGGAGTACTTCACCGACCAGCTCTACGCGGCCCTGACCCTGATCGACCGGGGTCTGCTGTCGCCGAGCACCCGCGGCGCGGCCCACGGCGAGGTCGGCCACACGCAGTTCCTGCCCAAGAACGTGCTGACCTACGGCACCGGCGATCTGAACAATGTCGGCGCCGCCCTGTCCTCCACCGCCAACTTCCTGAAGGCGCATGGATGGCGCGCGGGCGCTGGCTACCAGCCGGGTGAGCCGAACTTCGCGGCGATCCAGGGCTGGAACGCCGCCCCGGTCTACGAGCGGGCGATCGCGCTGCTCGGGCGCCAGATCGACAACGACTAGTGGTCTCCGGCCGCCTTTTCGGCGGCCGAAACCTTCGGAAACGGATTCCATCCCGCCCGAAAATGGTCCCACTCGATCCAAGATCGACCATGGAGCCGCCCCAGAAAAGCCGGCCCGGCCCCGCTGTTTCGCTGTGGACGGGGCCGGTCGGTCCGTCGTGATTCCTCGGGATTTGCCCGTCGACATTGCGATGGTCGGTCGAGCGCCCGCTTCGCGACGAGGAGCCTGGGCATCACATGGCCACCGATTCCGTGCCGCTGGACGGTTCTGAAGCCCGGAGCGCGCGCCGCTCCTGCGCGGCACCCCTCGCGGTGCTGACCGGGGCGCTGGTGATGGCCGCTGTCGGGAGTGGCCACCTCCGTCACGGGACGCAGCCCGACGAATCGCCGAACCGGACGGCCGCAACCTTCACGCCCGCCGATAATCGCGACAGGTCGCCGCCCGCAGAGGCGAGAGCCGACGCGCCGCCCTTCGAGGCACCCGCCGTCGAGACTTGGCGCGACGCGACCGGTGGCTCCCTGTCGCGCTGGGCCTGGGCGCAGATCGCGCTGCCCGCAATTCCGTCGTCTCCCGAGGGCAATGTCGAGGCGGAAACCCAGAGCGCGGCGCCCCCGCGCGAGGCGGTGATCATTCCCCTGCCGGTCCCGCGTCCGCCGGAATTCCGGTCCCCTGGCGGTGCCGGCCTCGTCCGCCGGTCGGACCGGCGGATGGCGCGCCGGGAGCAGCCGGCTGCCCAGCCGGTCGCGCCGCCGAGCGACGAGCGCTCGTTCCTCGAGAAGCTGTTCGGCATCGAGCACGGCCCGGCTCTGGCCTACACGGCGCTGGAGAGCAAACCGGCGGATCTCGTGCCGCAGCGGCGTATCTCGCCGCCGCTGCCTTTCTCCCGGGAGCCGAGTGCCTCGGCCGGTGTCGCGGTCTACAACATCGCCACGCGGACGGTGACGCTGCCGAACGGCGAGCGCCTGGAGGCGCATTCCGGCCTCGGCGAGGGTCTGGACGAGCCCCGTCTCGTCAATGTGCGGATGCGCGGACCGACCCCGCCGGGCACCTACGATCTGACCGAGCGCGAGCAACTGTTCCACGGCGTGCGGGCCATCCGGCTCTCGCCGGTCGGCGGCAGCGAGGCCGTGTATGGCCGTGTCGGCCTGCTGGCCCATACCTTCATGCTGGGACCGCGCGGCGATTCGAACGGCTGCGTGTCGTTCCGCGATTACGACCGCTTCCTCCAGGCCTTCCTGCGGGGCGAAGTCCAGCGCCTCGTGGTCGTGTCCGGCACGCAGGATCCGCTGCCGACGGTCGCGGATGGCGGCGGACGCACCCGAATGGCCCGCAACGGCAACTGAGATCGCGCCGGCACGGGTGCAGATCCGGTCCGGCTGCCAAACGCATGCGTCGGTTGGAGGCCCGGCTGCGGGCCCGCATAGCGGCGCGGCGCGATCCCGCGCCCCCTCCGCAGCGTCGTAGTCGAAGACCACCGCATCTGAAGATCCGTCCCGGGCCTCCGGAGCCTCTTTCCTTCAGACCCGCGCGCTCGGCGGTCCCGCGGCGCTAGGCGCCCCGACAACACCGATCGCGCCTCGCTGCAGGCCGGCGGCGCATCCCTCGCCGAGCCGATCGTTGGGACGTGAGAACTCGTCGCCGACCGGGTCGAAGACGAGGAGACGTGCAAGAGTGTCGAGAGAACAGCTCTCCGCCCACGTCCGAAAACCCCGTCGTTCCAGGACTGCGAAGCAGGGCCAGGAATTCAGATCCGCCGTCGGTGCCCCGCAGGCACGCTTTGCGGCTCTGGATTCGGGGGCTCGGCTGCGGCGGCCCCCGAATCTCAGGGGGGGTCGCGAACCGCGGAGATCCTCTGAATGCGTCGTCCGCTTCTACGCGAAGCTTCGCCGCGCGACGTCTCTAGGCCGCTAGCGATGATTGCCGAACATTAGACGACCGATAAGAAGATGTGAATGAGTATCAGACCGACTAGTATTGCGCAGCCCTGCTATATGTGAATATGCAGCCGCTCCAAAACTGGTAGGTTCGGATGTTCGATCTCTTCAGGCGTGCGCGCAGCAAACCCGCGTCCGGGATGACCGCCGACCAGATCGTATCGCTGATCGACGGCAACGCCCGATTTCAGCGCATCAAGAGCCGCTATGCCGTCGATGCACCCGGACTGGCCGCCGAAAAATACCTGAACTATCAAGCCTATATCCCAGCCTATTACAAGGATATGGTGGCACTCGACTTGAACTCGGGATCACGGTTGAGGATCTTGGACCTCGGCACAGGCTTCGGATACTATCCGTTCATCTGCTCATGCTTCGGCCACGAGGTCGAGGCGGTCGATATCGACACGCTGCCGCTCTACAACGAGGTCACGTCCGCACTCGGCGTTAAGCGCACGGTCTGCCGGATCACCGCCTTCACGCCGATGCCGCTTAATCGTGGCCGGTTCGACCTTGTCATAGCTTTCGCCACTTGCTTCAACAACAACTCCAGCCCGGACCTTTGGGGGCAGAAGGAGTGGGCCTTCTTCCTCAAGGATTTGGTGACAAAACACCTCACAGAGGATGGACGCCTGTACTTCCGCATCAACCCCGAAAGCGACGGGCGGATGGGATCGACTGGCGTCGAGGAGATGATGAATGCTCTTGGCGCCGAGATTACCGGCATTGACGTTCACTTCCGCTCGGCGCGCGACCTCGCCGCAGCGTTGGAAGGATTTTCGCCCCGTTGACGGCGGCGTGGCACGCGGCATCGCCGAGACACTTTCGCCCGGCGACGGCGCCCCACCGACCCCCACGGCGGTAGCCCGGTTCGTCTACGCGAACAGCTGGCATTACCCCTGGGAAGCGCGGACGCGAACGACCTTGAAGCGGTGGGCTCTGTCCAGAGCGATGTGGAAGGCGCCCGCCGAATACAGGCTCATGCTCTCGGAAGCGGGCAAGGCATTTCCGTCTCGGAACGTCGATGAGAATTTGCTTCGGATTGTAGACGCAGCCGCCGGCGCACGTCCGCCGTTCCTGGAATGTGGCCACAGGGCACTTGCTGCGGCCGCCATCGCCGAGAGCGTCGGCATGCCGGTTCGGTACGTGACCCTGTACTCCGGCGGCCCGGTGACCACGGTTTGGAGCCACCACGTCTTGGAACTGAAGGGTCCTCGTGGCTGGGAGATGCACGATCCCGATTACGGGTTCTTTCTCAAGACGCGAACGGGTCATGCCGCCTCGGTCGAGGACGTGATGAACCAGCCCGTCTCGGTCGCCGAGTATCATTGGCGCCCGAGGATCCGGCTGGCCCGCCACATCGCCAGCCTGATCGACAACGGCTTCTTCGCAGCCGTCTCGACTCGGCACTATAATGTGGAGGACACGCTGTTCGTCAGTGAGAGCGGTCTGGCGAGTGCCACGTTCGAGCATGAGGGTCGCGGCCTCGCCTTCCCGGACTACTGGCGATCGGTCCTCAGTCAGTCGGTTACGAAGTCGGTCGTGATGACGGGCAAGCGGGTCGTCATCAAGGGTGCGCGGGGCGACTGACGAAAGGCGCTCTCCGTCATGAGCCGGGACTACCGGGTCGGAGCCTTCAGGGCCGCGCTGGACCAACGCGTGGGTCGACGTCGGCGAAGCGGGCTACCCACAAACACGCATGGCTCGCAGGGGCTTGGAGTCGGTGCCGACCCTCGACCCGCACCGTGAGCGAACGGGCGCGGCCTGAGCAGGGCCGCGTCCGGCCTCGAGGCCACAGGCGACGCTTGGCGGCGTGCCCCGGACCCTCAAATGCCGAGCCGACCGAGAGCCGGCAATTTGATCCCCGGCCGGCGCAGGTCGATCCCGGCTACGCCCCCGAGCAGGTTCACTTCGAGCCCCTCGACCCAGCCGAGCGTCAGGCCGGCATAGCCGCCGAGATTGATCCGGATGCCGGTACCCGACGGTGTCCGCCCGATCCAGCGGCCGTCGTAGGGGAAGTCTTTGCCGATCGCCGTAGTCGGGAGCGTGGCGCGCATTTCCGGAACCGCCGCCATGATCGCGGCGACGAAGGTGTTCGAGTTCGGACCCGGCCAGACGACATAGTCCCCGGGGCGGGCGAAGCGGTACTCGGCCACGGCCCTGCGGATCCGCGGCAGCATGGCCTCGGCTTCCTGGCCGTCCGCCGCGAACACGACGTCGGGTGCGTTCCCGAACCAGCGGCCATCGGGCACGAACCGATCGATCCAGATCGGTTGGCCCCAGGCGGTGTAGTCGAACCGACGGTAGCGGCGCTCGTCGCGGCTCTTGATGACGATCCAGCTGTGCGTCGCGACGATGCCGCGCCAGCTGACGGTCCGGGCGGAGAAGATGCGTACCACGGCACCCGGATGCAGATCCGCAGGCGGCAGCAATCCGCTGCTCGACCGGTCGGCGAGCCGCCAGTCGCCGCTTGCGCGCAACCAGTATAGCGTGGCCGAAATCGCGACCGGCACGAGGAAGAGGGCAACCAGCGCGAGAAGCGCGATCCGGAAGAAGGTCAAGGGCGGACCGGGTGAGGGGCGGGAGACGGATCCGATGTGGGGATCGATCGGCCGCGCTTGAATGCGACCGGACGGTCCATTCACGCGCGGTCAGCTATGCGCCGCGCCCAGGAGGTCGCGCGAGCGCGTCCAGTAGCAGCGTCGCCGCAAGCAGGTCCGCGCAACCGCCCGGGCTGAGTCGCGCCGCAACGAAGGCGCGGTGGATCGCAACGGCCCGATCGCGCCAGCCGGGCGCCGCGATCCCGCCAGCGGCCACGAAATCCGCGGCCGCCGACCGGGCGCCGGCCAGCCCGTCCGCTCCGCCGCGGTGCAGCAGATTCGTGTCGTCGACAACCGCCAGGAGCGCGAAGAAGCACTGGACTCGGGCCGCCTCGGCATCCCCGGGCGCGCAGAGGCGGCCATGACGCAGGGCCGGCAGGCCGACGCTGCGGATGGTCGGGAAGCCGGCCGCCGCCTCGGCACCCGCCCCGCCGACGCCGTAGCGGCGCGCCGCCCGGCCGCCGTGGCTGACCGGCGATGGCGGCGAATCGGCGATCGCAAGGCCCCAGAGTTGGCGCACGGTATCGGCGCAGGCCTCTGCCGATTCCGGGGGGCCGCCGATCGCACCGGCCGCCGCGCAGATCAGGCCCAGCGAGAAGATCGCGCCGCGGTGCGCGTTGATGCCGAAGGTGGCACGCATCATCGCGGCTTCGGCTCGCATCCCGATCGCCCGGAGCTGTCTCATGGCAGCCGCCGCCGCACCGGCTTCGACAAGCTCGGCGAAATACGGCCGGATCGCTGCCGCACTCCGGCGCAGGGTGTCGGCATCCATGTCGTCATGGCTGCCGGAATCCACTGGGCTGACGAGGCCCGGCTTCGGCCACGTCTCCAATTCGCCGATGAGGGCCTCGTGGGCCAGCGCCGCGACCTGCGCGGCCCAATCCGCACCGGAGACCGCGTCTCGCTCGACCGGTGCCACGAGATCGCGCAGATGCGGGTGCAGGGCAGAGCTCCTCGCGACGCTCACCCGCAGGATCCGGGACGAGAACGGCATTCGGCCCGTATACCAGAACGGAGCGGTCCCGCATCCGCCCGGAACGCCTCCGGGCGCCTTGCGCGATCTCAGGCCGCCGAAGCCACGGCCGGCGAGATCCGTTTGCGCGCCTTCTTGTCCTCGGTGCTGCTGACGAAGGCCTGCGCCTCTTCCCTGCGCTCGAAGACATGCGGGGCGACGCCGCGTCTATTCAGAGCCTCTTCCATCTTCAGGCGCAGGAAGGCGCTCGTCGCGTAGCGGGTCGTAGTCGCATAGTAGTTCGCCTGCAGGTACTGGACCATCCCGGCGTAGTCGTCGACCAGGTTCTCGTTGAGCCGGAAGCCGTCGTGGTTGATCACGGCGTTGACCCGTTGGCCGGCCTTCCGGCAGGCCTCGACGATGGTCAGGCGCAGCTCGTCCATGTCGCCCTTCACCCGGCAGTACCAGCCTTCGAGGTTGACGAAAAGGATGTTGCGCTCGCCGTCGTAGCTGACGCGCGACTTGAGATCGAGGTTGAGCAGGTCCGAGATCAGCTCCATCGGATCCTCGCGGAAAATCCGCGGATCCATCGGCATCGGGTTCCGCACCACCGGCTTGAAGTCCATGTGGGCGAGGATGTCGCGCTCGATGTCGATTCCGGGCGCGACCTCGATCAGCTCGAGCCCCTCCGGAGTGAGCTGGAAGACGCAGCGCTCGGTCACGTAGAGCACCGGCTGTGAGCGCTCGACCGCGTAGGGCCCCGAGAAGGTGTTCTGCTGGACCTTGCCGACGAACTTGCGGGCCTTGCCCTCGGTCAGGATCCGGACCTGACCATCGTTGACGGCGATCTCCAGCCCGCCCGCCGTGAAGGTTCCGGCGAACACCACGGTGCGGGCATTCTGCGAGATGTTGATGAAGCCGCCGCAGCCGTTCAGCTTGCCGCCGAACTTCGAGGTGTTGACGTTGCCGGCCTCGTCGCACTCGGCCATGCCGAGGCAGGTCATGTCGAGGCCACCGCCGTCGTAGAAATCGAACATCTGGTTCTGGTCGATGATGCAGTCAGCATTCGTGGCCGCGCCGAAGCTCGAGCCGGAGGCCAGCACGCCGCCGACCGCGCCGGCCTCGGTGGTGAGCGTGATGTATGGGGTGATCTTCTCCTCGTTGGCCACCGACGAGATGCCCTCCGGGGCCCCGACGCCGAGATTGACCACGCCGTTCGGCGGCAGCTCGAAGGCGGCCCGCCGGGCGATGATCTTGCGCTCGTTGAGCGCCATGCGCTTGATCCCGGTGACCGGCACGCGGATCTCTCCGGCGAGCGCGGCGTCGTAGACCACGCCGTAATTCATCCGGTGCATCTCCGGCTCGGCCAGCACGACGCAGTCGACCAGGATGCCGGGCACGCGGACGTCCTTGGGCAGCAGATAGCCGTCATCGACGATACGCTCGACCTGCGCGATGACGATGCCGCCGTTGTTGCGGGCCGCCATGGCCTGGGCGAGGCAGTCCAGCGTGAGCGCCTCCTTCTCGTAGGACAGGTTGCCCGACGGGTCGGCCGAGGTGGCGCGGATGAAGGCCACGTCGATCTTGGTGGCCGTGTAGAACAGCCATTCCTCGCCATCGACCTCCACGAGCTTGACGATGTCCTCGGTGGTCAGTTCATTGACCTTGGCACCGCCGTGGCGCGGATCAACATAGGTCTTCAGGCCGACTTTCGAGAACAGGCCCGGCTGGCCCGCCGCGCAGGCCCGGTAGAGCTGCGAGATCACACCTTGCGGTAGGTTGTAGCCGCGGATTAGGTTGTCCTGGGCGGCCTTGGCGACTTTGGGCATGCGACCGAAATTGGCCGCGATCACCCGCGCGAGCAGGCCGTCATGATGCAACCGTCCGGTGCCGAGGCCTTTGCTGTCGCCGGCGCCCGCCGTCATGATCAGTGTCAGCCCGCGCGGCGAGCCGGTCTCGACATAGCGCTTCTCCAGAGCCGCGTGCAGCGCCTCCGGGATGCAGCTCTGGACGAACCCCGTGGTGGTGACGACGTCGTTCTCGCGGATCAGCGCGATGGCCTCGTCCGCCGAGATGACCTTGTTCTTCCTCATGAAGCCCGTGATCCTCCCTGGGGTCCGGATCGGCGACCAGGCGCGAAGCCGGCCGCCTCCGAGACTGTCACCGGCCGAGTGCGCCCGGTTCGTTTTCGTCTGGTCGTATTATTGCAGCGCATCAATATTTACGGCATTGCACGCAGGCCGTGCCGCTCCGGGGACAGTATCGCAAAAGTGGACGGGTGTGCTGCTGAAAAACTCTTCGCTGGACGGTCAGAAAAATTGCGCCGCCTCGAGCCTCTTCCTGCTCTGCGGCGGCCGCTCTCCGGCACGCTCATCTCCGCGCGCCCTCTGCCTCGCGCGCAACGGTCCTGCTCCGACTGGGTCGAGATCGACTTCGATGCTCCTACCGCCCCGAAAGCGTGACGAAGTCAGTAGCCCCGGAAGCGGAGAAAGCGCGTCTCTGACGCAGTGCCGGTGCCGGCTGGACGCAGCCTGAACCGGCCGATCCCGGAAGCACAGCAGTGCCATCATAGGTTATAATTTTCGGAAGCGATCGCCGAGGCTCGAACACTTCACATCAGACAGATTTACAATCATAGAATCGCGATATATAGAACCGGCGTTCTGGGGAGCGTGTTTTTAGTCAGGAACACGCCATGACCGATATGACACCGATCGCGGATGAAGCCGCGACACGCTTCGCCTTCAGCCTCCTTCGGAGCGCCTATCTTGATCTCGCGCAGACGCTGCTTCGCATCGAGGCGGAACCGGCGCGCGAGTTGCTGCAGGCCGTCGAGCACCGAATCGCCTACAGGCTCGGTTCACTGGCGCAGGACGAGGCTGATGGCGCCCCGCAGGAGACTGCGCTCGCCGTCGCCGCCGGTCAGGTTCGGGCGGTCCTGCGCGACGCGCAGGGGCGCTGAGACCGGCGCGGCCGGCTTCTGCCCCGCCAGCCGACAGAACGGGCTTCAGTCGGTGAAGTGGCGATTCGCGGGCCGCTTGAGGCCGAGGTGATCGCGCAGGGTGGTGCCCGAATAGTCGATGCGGAACAGGCCCCGGCGCTGCAGCTCGGGCACCAGGCGGTCGACCACGTCGTCGAGTCCCTCCGGCACGAAGGGAAACATAACGTTGAAGCCGTCGCAGGCCCGGGTCTCCAGCCATTCCTCCATGCGGTCGGCGACCTGGGCCGGGGTCCCGACCATCTGCAGCCCGCCATAGCCGCCGACCTTGCGGGCGAGCTCCCGCACGGTCGCACCCGTGCGGCGAGCGTAATCGACGATCTGCGCCTGTCCGCTCTTGCTGGCGTTGGTCTCGGGCAGGTCGGGCAGCGGCGCGTCGAGGTCGAAGCCCGTGGCATCGACGCCGAGGCGCACCGACAGGTTGGCGAGCCCGCTATCGGGATGGACGAGATCGTCGAGGCGCGCCTTCTTGGCCTGCGCCTCCGCCTCGGTCTCGCCCAGCACCACGAAGCAGCCGGGCAGGATCTTCAGACTGTCCGGATCGCGTCCGGCCGCCGGCATCCGGCCCTTCACGTCTGCGTAGAAGGCCTGGGCCGCCTCCAGGGTCGAGCCGGAGCCGAACACCATCTCGGCGGTCTCGGCCGCGATCTGCTTGCCCGCCTCCGAGGCGCCGGCCTGCACGATCACCGGCCAGCCCTGGACCGGGCGGGCGATGTTGAGCGGGCCCTTCACCTTGAGGAATTCGCCCCGATGGTCGAGGACGTGGATCTTCGCCGGATCGACGAACAGGTTGCTCTCCGGGTCCATCGGGAAGGCGTCGTCGGCGAAGGAATCCCACAGCCCGGTGACCACGTCGAAGAACTCGCGGGCCCGGGCGTAGCGCGTGGCGTGATCGACATGCGCGTCGCGTCCGAAATTCAGGGCCTCGTCCGGGTTGCCCGAGGTGACGAGATTCCAGCCGGCCCGCCCGTTCGAGATGTGGTCGAGGGACGCGAACTTGCGGGCGACGTGGTAGGGCTCGTTGTAGGTGGTCGAGGCTGTCGCGATCAGCCCGATCCGCTCGGTCAGCACGGCGAGCGCCGGCAGCAGGGTCAGGGGATCGAACGACGTCACGGTGGCCGAACGGCGCAGCGCCGCCATCGGCATGTTCATCACCGCCAGATGGTCGGCCATGAAGAACGCGTCGAATTTCGCGGCCTCAAGGCGCCGGGCGAATTGGGCCAGATGCGCGAAATTGAAGTTCGCATCCGGATAGCCGCCGGGATAGCGCCACCACGCCGTGTGGATTCCGACCGGGCGCATGAACGCGCCGAGATGCAGCTGACGGTCCCGGCTCATCGGGGTGGCCTCCGTCGTCTCACGGGTGCTTGTGGATGGGGTCGACCCAGTACACTGTCTCGGGCCGCTCGGCCGCCTGGACATCGGGCAGGTTGACCACCACCGCCTCGTTGTCGGAGCGCACCAGCACGCAGTGCAGGGGCTCGTCGGTCGAGGCGTTGATCTCCTGGTGCGGCACGAAGGGGGGCACGAAGATGAAGTCGCCAGGGCCGGCCTCGGCGACGTATTCGAGGCTGTCGCCCCAGCGCATGCGGGCCCGGCCCGACACCACGTAGATCACGCTCTCCAGTGCGCCGTGATGGTGGACGCCGGTCTTGGCGTCGGGCTGGATCGCCACCGTGCCGGCCCAGATCTTCTGCGCGCCGACCCGGGCGGCGTTGATCGCCGCCTGCCGGAACATGCCGGGCGTCTGTGCCGTGTTGGCATCCAGCCGGTCGCCGGGGATTACCCGGACGCCGTCGTGCTTCCACCGCTCGGCGCTGCCGTGCTGGTGCTCCGCCGTCGCCGGGTCCTGGGCGTGGCTATGCTCGTCGCCGCTGTCGTGCATGTCGGGTCCTCCGCCACAATCATCGCACGGCGAGCGGGGCTTCGGAAAATCCGGGATCGAGGATGGCCTCGGCCCGCGGCGCCCGCACCTGCGGGATCAGGCCGGCGCGGACATAGAGGTCGATGATCCGCTGCTCGCCCGCGACCACGTCCGCGTCGATGGGCACGGTGCGGTATTGCGCCCGGCCGAACCAGCGCAACGGAACCGCCTCGGGCAGGCCGATGAGCTTCGACCAGACCGCGGCATACGGGGCGGGATCGCGCAGCGCCCAGGCGCGGGCCCGGGCGAGGCGGGCCGCGTAATCGGCCAGCAGCGCGCGCTTGGCCTTCAGCGCGGTCTCGCTGGCCACGGCGTAGCTGAGGCCGGGGGTGATGCCGTTGCCGTCGCGCACGACGCGCACCAGCCCGGCGAGCTCGGCCGCCGAGGTGTAGGGCTCCCAGGTCGACCACGCATCGACGGCGCCGGAAGCCAGGGCGAGCTTCGCGTCCGCCGGCGGCAGGAAGCTGAAGGTGACGCTGTCGGCAGGCAGCCCGGCTTCCTCCAGGGCGGCCAGCACGACCTGATGGCCGATGGAACCCCGGTTGGTGGCGATGCGCCGGCCCCTCAGATCCGCCACGGCCCGGATCGGCGAATCCGGCCGCACCAGAATCGCGAGCCCGTCCTGCCGGTTGCGGAAGGCCAGGAACGCCTTGACCGGCGCGCCCGCGGCGGCCGCGAAGGTGAAGGGCGCGTCGCCGACACCGCCCGCGTCGATGGCACCGGCGTTCAGCGCCTCCAGAAGCGGCGCGGCGGCCGGAAACTCGCTCCATTCGAGCCGGTAGGGCAGGCCCTCGAGGACACCGGCTGCCTCCATCAGAGCGCGGGCATTGCCGCGCTGGTCACCGACCCGCAGCAGGTCCTCGGCCCGGGCGGGGAGGGCGGCGAGGAGCGCCAGGAGCGCGAGGGCGAGCAGTCGGCGCATCATGCGGCCTCCGCGGCGCGGCCGCGCCGGGCGATCAGGTCCCGGAAGGCCGGCAGCAGCTCACGGCCGTACTGGATCGCATCTTCGAGTGGATCGAAGCCGCGGATCAGGAACGTGCGGATACCGTGGTCGTAATAACCGAGCAGCGCTTCGGCCACCTGCTCGGGGGTACCGACCAGGGCCGTGGAATTGCCCGCCGCACCGGTCTCCATGGCGATGGCCGTGTAGAGGCGCCGGTCGAGGCGCGACCCCTGCGCCGCCGCCGCGAGCAGGCGCCGCGATCCCTCGTTCTGCGGCGTGGCGGCCGGGCCGAGACCCCGCGCCGCCCGGATCGCCCGGGTCCGGGCGAGGATCGACTCGGCCCGCGCCCAGGCCTGCTCCTCCGTGGCAGCGAGGATCGGCCGAAAGGACAGGCTGAAGCGGGGCGAGCGGTCATGCGGCGCGGCAGCCGCCCGGACCCGGGCGATGAGGTCGCGCACCTGCTCCTGGGTCTCGCCCCACAGCGCGTAGGTGTCGGCGTGCCGGCCCGCAACCGCGAGCGCCGCCGGCGAGGCGCCGCCGAAATAGACCGGGATGCCCGCCGGATGCACCGGCTTCACCTCGGAGAAGCCATCGGCGATCCGGTAATAGGTGCCCGCGTAGTCGAACGGCGCGGCGGCCTCCCAGCTCAGCCGGGCGATGTCGAGGAATTCGCGCGTCCGGGCGTAGCGCTCGTCCTTGGTGAGATGGTCGCCGTCCTGCGCGAGTTCGCGGTCGTCGCCGCCGGTGATCACGTGGATCGCGACGCGGCCGCCGGTGAGATGGTCGAGGGTCGCGAATTGGCGCGCCGCGACGGTGGGCGCCGTGAAGCCGGGGCGGTGGGCGATCATCAGACCGAGCCGTTCCGTCACCGCGGCAATCTGCGCCGCCAGCAAGATCGAATCGGGCGCGGTCGAGTGGAACGCCACCAGCACCCGATCGAAGCCGCCCCATTCGTGGGCCTGGGCGAGCAGGCGCAGGTAATCCCGGTCGATCACCGGACCGGAGGCCAGGTGGATCTCCGAGACGTGGCGTGGGGCGACGTAGCCGATGAACTCGATCGCGTCGGGAGGCAGCGGGCTCATGACGGACTCCGGGACGAGGATGGTTCGAATCAGGCGCCCAGCGCGGCACGGCCGGCCGCGGCACGCACCGCATCGGCCTGGGGCCAGTGGATCCGGGCGCAGAGCGCGTCGCGCAGATGTCGCTCCAACGGGTTGCGCCGCGACAGGCCGGCTGAGATTCCGCCGAGTCCGGGCGATCGTCAATGAAGCGCAGCCCTAAATAATGGCGCCTGGAAAGAAGATCATTCTATATAATTAGATAAATCCAGCAATGCTAAACTCGCCGTGTCGGTCGATACATAGATTTTCGCCGGGAGGCAGTTTCGCAGGTCCGTTCCGGGCGGACATTCGGCGCTGATGCACGCGCTCACACACGCACCGCGTGAATTGCGGTCGCCTCGGCAAGCATGAGCGGACGCGAACCGATCGTTCTTTCGGAACGGTCGTCGGCGCTCGATTCGTCGCGAACAAGAGCGTTGTTTTAAAACAGCGTTTTATTGACTTCCCGCCGGCGGGATTGAAAATTGGATACATAGGCTGAGCTTAACGGCCGTCCCCGAAGGATCGCTGCACGCTGACGTCCCGGCCGTGAGGTCGGGCGCAGATGCGCGCCGTCACAACCCAAAGCCGCGCGCGCCGCGGCGCCTCGGAGAGCGTCATGCGTGAAATGGCCCCGCGGTCCGGCTCGCACCCGTCGCGACGGTTCCTGCTGCGCGCGGGTGCCGCCGCGGCGGCCCTGCCGTTCGGCTTCGCCGCGAGCAGCGGCCACGCCTGGGCGCCGGGTCCGGAGACGCCGTTCGATCCCGGTCCCCTGTGCCGCCCGGCCGCCGCGGAGGGCGCGCTGGACGAGGCCCGGGTGCGGCTGGAGACCCTCTCGCGCATCCACTGGCGCCTGTACGATCCCGAGCGGATCAGCCGCCCGGTCGGGCAGTACCTCCAGGAGCCGGGCACGGACCTCCTCGACGCCACCGGTGCGCAAAACGGCGTCTGCCGCGTCGACGTGCCGCCGCTGGCCCTCGATCTCACACGGCTCACCACGCTGTCGCTGCCCGTCGTCGAGGTCGTCACGAACGCGCTGAAGCATGCCTTCGTCCCGGGCGGGGGCGGCACCATCACGATCCGGCTCGAACGGCTGGACCTCGGGCGCCTGGCGCTCCCGGTCGCGGACGACGGCCGGGGCATGTCGTCGGGGTTCGACCCTGGCAGGAACAAGAGCCTGGGCTACCGGATCTCGCAGGGGCTCGCAGGCCAGCTCGGGGGCTCCCTGGCCTGCGGGGGTACGGTCGGAACGGTCGTGTGCGTGGAGTTTTTCGGCTCGTGAAGGCGGCTCTGCGCAGCTCGACCTGTTGCGCCCGCGGGATAAGGACGGCCTCTCCGCCTCCATGGGAACGGGTTTTCGCGCAAAAGACGCCGGGGCGGCATTGCTTTCGAGCCGTGCGCCGCCCGCTGCCAATACGTTTGGCCGAGGCGAGATCGACCGTTTGGAGAGCGTCTCAGTTTAGAAATTAGGCAGACGGTCTGTATTGGGTGGGATGCGGGGTTTGGATCCGAGCCTAAAAGCAGACCTTCAACTCAGCGCCCATCCCGGTCATTCAAAGGTCGCGAGCAACCTCGCAGAAGCAGACACCGCCTCCACGTGACCGCTCCTCTTGGAGTTGTTCCCCTAAACGCCGCCGAGTCTCCGCAGAGGCCACGGAATAGCCGCGCGCCCGCCCAGGCTCACTACATTTGACACGACGGAGGCCGATGGGTCTCGAAGAGGACGGTCCGGACGCCCTAAGTTGAACGTAGGGTCCTCCTTGCGACGAAACCGAGGGTCGACCCCTGCACGACGATGGTGAACAGCACCACCGCGTAGGTCGACGCCAGGATGGCCGGCTTGGCCTCGCTCTCCGGGATCGAGAGGGCCAGCGCCACCGAGATGCCGCCGCGCACGCCGGCCCAGGTCAGGAACGGCACGTTGCCGAGCGAGAGGTTGCCGCCCCAGCGAAACATCAGGACGGGCGTCGTGACCGCGACGAGGCGGGCGACCAGCACGACGGGGACGGCGCAGGCGGCCAGCGCCAGGCCGGAGACCTGGAAGCGCAGGACGAGCACCTCCAGGCCGATCAGAAGGAACAAGACGGAGTTGAGCACCTCGTCGACGAGCGTCCACAGGGCCGAGACGTACTTCCGGGTGGTGTCGCTCATCGCGTAGCGCGGCGCGCGCTCGCCGATCAGCAGCCCGGCGGCCACAACCGCGAGCGGGCCGCTCGCCCCGAGCTTCTGCGCGATGGCGTAGGTCCCAGTAACGAGGGCAAGCGTGATCAGCACCTCCACGGGGAAATCGTCGATGGCCTTCATCGCGCGGTAGGCGACGTAGCCGGTGACGACGCCGAGCAGAATGCCGCCCCCGGCCTCGTGGAGGAGGAGCCTCACCACTCCGCCCGCGCTCGTTGCGTCGCCGCCCCTGCCAGACGCGAAGGCGACGAGCACCGTGAACAGCACGATGCCGATGCCGTCGTTAAACAGCGCCTCGCCCTGCATCTCGACTTCGAGGGCTTCCGGAACCTCTACGTTCTTCAGCGTGGCCAGCACCGCGACGGGGTCGGTCGGGCTGATGAGGGCGCCGAACACCAGGGCCCAGGCCAGCGGCACCGGGCTGCCGAGCCCCTGTCCCGCCGCCCAGAACGCCCCACCGACCAAGGCCGTGGAGATGACGGTCCCGAGCAGCGCGAGGGTTGCCACCGCCAGGGCCCGTTCCCTCAGCGCC